>Ga0182021_10001456_pt1 | contig 27106 bp, 21 predicted proteins | sample 612E3MmetaG_FD_120493 | JGI IMG/M metagenome (GOLD analysis project Ga0182021, IMG submission 120493) | Permafrost microbial communities from Stordalen Mire, Sweden - 612E3M metaG (Illumina Assembly) | ecosystem: Environmental > Terrestrial > Soil > Wetlands > Permafrost | place: Sweden...
CCGTCCTTCACCGTCCCGTCGACGGCCACCGCCGCCGCCGTCTGCGCCGGAGCCCATCCCGCCACCAGCGCCGTCAAAACCGCACCCCAGACAAGTAAGCGCCACATTATCCGCATTAGGTGTATTCTAAGCCCTTTCACGAAGGTCCGCGACCGACCCTTGCGGTCTTGAAGTGAGATTCACGGAAAACGACATTCCTTGCAGATCCTCGCCGCCCATTTGGCTGTGTCACGCCCAAACCGGAGAATTGACGCCTGCACTGGATTGCTGGCGCGAAATCCCCATCGCTCCAGTTGCCGCTTCGATATTCGCTTGAAGGCGCCGAAGTCAGCCTGTATCAGGTCGCCGAACTCGGGTTCAGGGGGTAGCACCGTGGCCTGGCAGGTGATTACGTGCCGGCGCTGTTTCGCCTGGCACAAGTCTTAGCCCGCGCGGACGGGATCATGAAAGTGATTCGACTCGATCTCTTCCATCCACAGATAAATCGTCTTCCCGCTTTGCTCGTACGACTTTACAAACGGCTGAACCGTGTTGCGGGGATGGCAGGTATTGCCACCGTAGCCCCAGAAGGCATGGCCAGCGGCATCGATCTCTTTGCGCTTGCGTTTGATGATGTCGGTTAGCGACTCCTTGGCGTGCGTGCCAACCTTCATGTATAGGAGGCCAGTTCCCGGCTCAATTATGTTCGACATCCAATTCCCTTTCCACCGTTTCTATGAAGTACTCGTCGTCGTGCGCTTTCCCATAATCGACTCTCGTCTTCTCTCTAACGTACTTGGGCACGACACGATTATCGCGACCGTAGAAGTTGTTGAGTTGCTCGCCGCCAATTGGGAGGCTCCTCGTCAACCGTTTGTTGCCCGGCAGCGCCTTTAGTATCTAGTAGCTGGATCTGCTCCAACTCCCCGCCCGCCGCGCGACACAGTTTCGCGCAGGTCCGACGACAGTCTGTGGCACACTCTCGGTGAATACACGGGAAAAGGCCTTGGCCATGTTGTTCACCGGCCGGTATCCGAGGATACGCAGGTTCTTCACGTTGCGGCGATTGGGCACAATCACGCAGCGGACCAGCGCCTCTGGCAGCGAGATGTTGGCCTGGTGAATTGCCCCCAACGCGTCCCGTATCCCAAACGGGCCCCGGTCATGCATCCGATCGCCCCACCAGAACATCTCCGGGGAGTATATGTCCACCCAACTCCCGCCATCGGGCGGCTCTGCCCGAATGTGGTAACGCACAGGCGAATAGAACGCGTTGATGTTCCAGACCAGGAGGCTGTTGGCTTTCCAATCCGCTGGAATTGCGATGCGGTTGGCCGGCATACCGAGTTGCGGATCGGTCATTTCGTACGGCCGGAACTTAATCTTCGCCGCCGGAGCCTGGCTGGAGCCGGCCACCTGGGATTTCGCACTGCCTGTTCCTGAAACGGCCCGCTGCGAGGTTTGGGCGCCTGCCGTGTGTGCCGATAGCCCAAGGACAAGCAACCCTGGAATCAATGACGTGGAAAAGGTACGCATGATGGTCGTGCCTCCTTGTTTTCCCGGAACGTCGTGGTACTCCATAGAAGGTAGCGACATAACTCCGCAAAGTGCCTCATGGATTGCTACTCCCGACTGCCTAGGGAAAGACAGAGGGATACACGAAAACTTGCATAGACGGAGGCGGGGATCGCGGACGACCTGAAGCCGGCGGCGATCGAGGGAGGGCAGTGGACGGAGAAACGGGCAACAGCCGGGATCATGGGGCTACGGAGATCATCCGACGGCTAAACGCCGGCCGAGATCGATGCGCCGCGGCCAGGCGGGCGCGGGACGCGGCAGGGCCGAGTTTGCGCTTCATTCGCCGGTGGAATTCGCCCAAGTAATTGTCAGCATGGTGTAGGGAGTGCGCCGCCAGTCGCAAGGCTGCGGCTACTCGGTTCTTCACCGCTCGGGTCCTAACATAGAGGACCTTACCGCCGCTGATCTGCTTTTCCGGGCACAGACCTAACCAGGAAAGAGTGCCGAGGCGTGGCGGAACTGGGAGAAGTCGGTGCCGATCTCGCTGAGGATCGTGTGGGCGGTGACGGCGCTAATGCCGGGAACGTTGGTCAGATCGACGCCAAAGACCCAATATGGTTCTCTCCTGAGATTGAACGTGGAACTCTTACAGCTGATATTCGGAACTGACCGCAGGCGCCCAGCCAGACCTTACCGAAGGCACTTCTGCATCTGGACCACGAATGGATGCGCAGCAAAGTAGTTGCCGTAAGCCCGTGTGGCGGCGAGCAGGCCCTGACGGGCAGTCTCCGCGGCCTCCTCGGATCTGCCCGAGGCATGCTGCAGCTCCGCCAGACGAAGGTAAACCTCGACGCTGAGATCGGGCTGCCGGCTCATGGCATTTTGCTGAATGGCGAGCGCGGCCCGCAGGTGCTCTTCGGCCACCACTTTTGACCCGTAACGCGCTTCCACGATCCCGGCAGCCAGGTGGTGCCGGATCTGCTCCGCCGGCGCAGGCGTCCCCGATGTCAGACGTCCCTCGACCTCGCGCATGCGCACCAGCGCGCCGCGATTTCCGGCCAACGCCTCATAGGAGGACAACTGCAGTGCCAGGTCGTCAGGTCCCATGAAGGCCGCCTGTCTCCGGGTGACCAGGTCCAGTGCCTCCGCCATGACGCCGACGGCTTCCGCATAACGGCCCCGCACCTCTTCGCCGAACGCGCGGGCGTACAGAGCCGGCACAATCTCGATGAGCGGTTCTTCCTTGCCGCGCAGTGCCCGTTCAGCGTCCCGCAGCAGGCGCTCCCCGCCATCGAGATCGCCCTGGCGGAGACGCAGCATTCCCAGCCGGCCATCGATGATGGGCCGAGAGGAAGGTTGATTTGGGCGCGGGAATTGCCTGGCTTCCCGGTACATGCTTTCCGCGCCCGATAGTGGTTCACCAGCGTTCACCGCCATGTAGGCGCTATCGTGCAGAACGGCGCCGAGGATGCCGTGATCCACCACGCGATAGAGGGCCACCGCCTGACGGCATGCGGCCAGCGCGTCGGCATAATGGCCCTGAAAGGAGCGTGCGTCGCACAAGTTCGCGTAAAGACTGGCCGCCACGCGTGGCGCGCCGCCACTAATCCTCGGCAGCAGTTGGAGTCCCAGCAACAGTTGCGCTTCCCCTTTTGCAGGCTCGCCGAGCACGGCATAAGTAGTACCCAGCGTCGAACGCAGATCGGCTTCCGCCTCCGGGTCGTTGCTCAGTTCCGCACCCAGCCGCGCGGAGGCATTGTCCAGAATGTCGCCGAACTGTATGGCTTCGTGCTTGCCTCGCAAGGGGCTCGCCCAGGACGAGGTGGCGGAGAGAAAAGTCGCTTTCGCGAACTCGCTGATCCGTTGGGCGCGCACGGCCTGCGCACGCGCCTGCACCGATTCGTAAACCGAAACAATGGTCAGGCCGGCCAGGGCCGCAACTGCCAGCACCGTGGCCGTTACCGCCAGCCAATGCCGCGAGGCGAACCTCCGGGTGGTGTACCAGACCGTGTGCGGACGCGCCTGTACCGGGCTGCCCTCGCAAAAGCTCTCCAGATCTTCTTTCGCCTCACGCACGGACCCGTAACGCCGGGCGGGTTCCCTTTCCAGCATCTTCAGCAGGATGGTGGAGAGATCGCCGCGCAGTTGCCGCCGCAGACGGTCGCGGCTCGCCGACCGCTCCGCCGCCGCGCCAACCGACACGGCCTGCGCCGGCGCGCTGGCCTCTCGCCCTTGCAGCACGCGGTTCGCCCCGTCCGCCGTCGACCTGGGATCGCCGAACGGCCACGCGCCGGTCAGCAGTTCGAAAAGGATCACGCCGAGGGAAAACACGTCGCTCACCGTGTTGACCCGCTCGCCGCGGAGTTGCTCCGGGCTGGCGTAGCGCGGGGTCAGCAAGGCGAACTGCGTGACCTTTCCTTCCGGATCGCTCACCAGCTTGGCGGTACCGAAATCGAGCAGCTTGACCGTGCCGTCCGCCGTCACGAGTATGTTGGCGGGCTTCAAGTCGCCGTGGATAATCAGGTTCCGGTGCGCAAACTCCACGGCCTCGCACACCTGAAGAAAGAGCCGTATGCGCGCTTCCACCGGCAGCTTGCGGCCGGCGCAGTACTGGTTCCAAAGCTCGCCCTCGACGTATTCCATCACCAGGTAGGGCGCGCCGCTCGCCGCCAGGCCGCCGTCCAGCAGGCGCGCGATGTTCGGATGGGTGAGGGTGGCCAACAACTGCCGCTCGTTGCGAAAGCTGCGCGCGAATTCCTCGCCCGCCAGGTGAGGGGCCATCACCTTCAACGCCACGGTCTGCTCGAACTGCCCGTCGACGCGCCGCGCCAGGTATACGGCGCCCATGCCGCCGCTACCCAGCAGTCGCTCCGTACGGTAGGGACCGTACCGCTCTCCTGGCCCCGTCAACTCTTCGGAGTCATCCGCGGCAGAGGCGTCCTGCAGGCCGGCGGGGGCCTCGGCGCTGAGCTCGCCATGCCTGCGGTCGGCTGCCAGCAGGGACTGCACTTCCTGGCGGACCGCCGGGTCGACTCCGGTTTGCGCAGCGAGCCACGCTTCGCGCCCGGCTTCGGGTTGTTGCAGCGCGGAATGAAAGAGTTCCTCCGCTTGCTGCCAGAGTGGATCCATCTACGTGCCTCCCAGTGGCCGGGGTTTTCTCGCCCCGTTGGCGCTACTGCTCGGGCCGGAGCTCGCGGCAGAGCCAGGCGCAAGTCAATCTCATATCGCGGTCCACGGTCGCCTTGGACAGGTTCAGGATGGTCGCGGTTTCCTCGGCGGTACATCCCAGGTAGACGCGCAGCTCGATAATCTTCGCCTTCCGGGGATCGAATTCCTCGAGCCGCGACAACGCGCGGTCTAAATCGAAAGCATCGTCTTCCCGCTCCCCGAGCCAGCGTATGTCCCGGATGAAAGGCAGCAGCAGTCCGATCCGGCGCTTGTCCCGGGAGCGCGCTTTGGCGTGATCCGTCAGGATCCAGCGCATGGCCCGCGCGCAAAAACTGTAAAAATGTTCGCGATCTTTCCAGTCCGCCAGCTTCGCTCCGGCGAGGCGCAGATATAGTTCCCCGACCAGCGCCGTCGGCTGAAGCGTGTGATCCGGCCGCTCACGCCGCATGCAGCCGGCGGCCATCAGCCGTAAACGTTCGTAGGCGACGGAAAGCAGTTCGCGGAAAGCTTCATCCTGCCCGTCGCTCCACTGTCGCAATAACTGCGTGATATCGCTTTCGACGGCCGACGCAGGATCCATCCCCTGCTCGATTGGGGTCGTTTCGTCCAATCCATATCATAATCCCGCTCACTTTTGCACGCTGATGAAGTCGCCGGCCGGCGTCGTGGCGCCGTTATAGGTGCAACTGATCGGATCGTCGCCGCTCTGCGCACCCGAGGGGATGGTGAGGTTCACCTGGTACAAGCCGGGAGAAATCAACGTCGCAATCGCACTGGCCTGCAACCCGCCCACCTGGCACACCGGAGCCAAGGGAAGCGATCCCGATTGGCTGGACGAGCCGTTAACCAGGGGATTGACCGGCAGCCCGAAGCCGATGGCGTAAAGCACTACCGCCTCACCGGGCTTGGCTGGCGTGGTCGCTCCCGGATAAAGCGTCGCCGCGCCCAGCAGGCTGTAATCGGAGTGCGTGGCCACTACCGGACCCAGCGCGTTGAATAGCAGGAAGGTCGGAACCACGGCCTTCATGTTGACCGTGAATGTAGTGCTCACCGTGGCGCCGCTGGTCACCACCACCTGCACCGGTCCGGTCGTGCCATCCAGCGGCGTGAGCACATCGATCTGGTCCGTGACGCAGGCCGTGCTGGTGGCGGCGCTGCAATAGAAATAAATGAAGGCGGGCTTCCCGTTGACGGTCACGCTCACGCCGTCGAGGTTCGTGGGCATCTTGCCGGATGCGAAATCGGGGGCGCTACTCCAGATAACTCCCGTGGCGGGAGTGGTGGTGGGAACCAGGTTCGTGCCTTTCACTTCGATGAACGTATTCTGGGCCATGTCCGTCCCGCCCCACGACGTGTTCACCATGGCGATAGTGCTCGGGGCCACGTGCCCGGGGTCCGATTCCTGTACCGAGATGTCATCCAGCCAGACCGTGGTACTGCCGATATTGGCGAAATTGAACTCCAGTTCCACCGCCATCGAGACGGTCGCCACATACGAGAATTGGATGGTTTTCGCGTCCGTTCCCAGATTCACCGCACCGCTCGCGTAGGTGGTATACGGGCTGGCCGACTGCTGGATGGCATCCGGCAAGCTGACCGGCGCGCTGGCCCGCGCGGTCAAGCGCACTGTGTAAGTAAGCCCTTGCCTGATGTTGAAATATTGGCGAAGCTGAAGATGCCACGCGGTACCGGTGGATTTCGATACGGAGAGGCGCACCGAGGCAGACCCGGCCATCGGGTTGGTTGAGTCCACTGCGGCGCTGCCCACGGCGCCGGGGTCGAAATCGTCGAACTCCCAGCCGGTCAAGCCGGCCTCGAAGCCGCCGTTGGTAAGCTTCTCGAGTGTCTTGACGGTGACCAGCGCCAGGTTAGATGGCGCGCTGAGATTGCCCGCGCGATCCATGGCGGCCACGCTGTAGGACGCCGTGCCGGGTGTCGCCGTGGTATCCACAAATCCGGGACCGAGGCAGTAAGCCAGAAGCGTGCCATTGCGATAGAGGTAATACCGGGCGATGCCGGATGGATCCTGCGCCGCCGTCCAGTTGAGCGTGATGCCGCCGGATGCCGACACCGCGGTGAGATCGGTCACGGGCAGCGGAGCCGTCGAATCGTTATACCCCAACGTCTTGCGGAAAGCCGCTTCCGATCCCGCGTGCAAGAAAACCGGGTCCGTCAACTGGGCCAGATACAGGTTGCGAACATAGGTGGCGGTGTCCAACTCGAGGCGCGCGTCGCCCCAGGTGGACCACTGCGGATAGTTGGCCCAATTCCAGTCGATGTAATTGAACTGCTTCACCTCGGGGTTGGCCTGCAGAAAACCGAAAAACTGCGCGTACCATCCGTTCCAACTGGTGGCGCCGTTTTGCGCGCCGACGCTGAAGCCGGTCTCTTCTCCCATCATGACCGGCTTCTTTCGTGCGCGGGCCTGCGCGAACACGCCGCTCAGGGTTGGGTCCTGGAACGCCTTCGCCTGGAAAATGTTGATGCCGAACCAGTCGACATACTGGTCGCCGGGGTAGTAATCGAAATAGGTGCTGACTCCGTCGGGAATCTCCATGTCCCACACGGTGGCCACTTCCAGATTGGCGGCGCGCAGGGCGTTGGCGATGCGGATGAACGCCTGTTGATACGGCACCGGCTGATATCCGTTCCACGTCAGCCCGTTGAACTCGTAGCCGATGCGGAGGTAGGCGGGCAACGCGAGCCGGCGCAGGCCTTCCACCAGGTTGGCGATCTGCTGGTCGTAAGCGCCCGCGGCCACCTGCGCCTCATAATGGTCCGCCACGCCGGTCGCCATATTCAGGCCGATCTGCGGAATGAGGAACACGCCCGGGTAGGCGGCTAGTTGTGCCTTGAGGTCATCGGCCCAGTTGGCCTGGAGGTCTCGAATGCCGATATAGTACATGTACACAGTGGGCTGGCGCCCCGCCGGCATGAGGCCCCAATAGGCGGCGAACGCGGCCGGGTCCTGGCCGGCCCCGTGCATCAGGCCTGCCTGCGGCTCCAGACGGGCTCCGAAATTGCTCCGGGCCGCATAGGTCTGGGCATTCAATGCGGTACCGGCAATCAGGAAACAGGAAACGATCGTAAGAGATTTCATTGGTGTTTCACCGTGAGATACGCGGTCTGCGAGATTTCCGTACCGCGCACGTTGAAGTGGATTTGGATATCGCCGTCGGGGACATCCGGTACGACGATATTGAACTGGAATTGCCCGATGCCTCCAGGCGATAACCCGGCATAAATGAAGGTCGCCGGCGTACTGCCGAAACTGATGGTGAGGCCATCGATGCGGTTCTGTTCCGCGACGATGACGCCGGGGGCCGAAGCGGGCGTAACGTCGCCGAAGCCAATGCCGTAAATCACGATCGAGTCGCCCGGTGTTGCGGGGCGGAATGCGGCGCCCGCAATCAGGTTGGGATTGCCCACGAAAGTGAGATCGCCGAACTGCGCAACGGCGTATTGCCTGCCGCCGACGTTGAACGAGGCCGGAGCCAGAATGCCTGGCGCCAACGCAGCCTTCTGCGCCGGGACGGACGCGCTGGTACCCGCGCAGTTGGTGACCGTAACCGGGACAGATCCTATGGTGGCATCCGCCGGTGCCTGCACGTTCACCTGCGTGCCGCTGATGTAATAAACAAAAGCGGGCAGGCCGTTGACCGTGACGTGCGTGCCGTCGAGGCTGGTGGGGGCGTTCGATCCCTGGAAATCGCTGCCCGCCCACAAACGCGCCCCGGTAGCCAGATTCGTCCCTTTGATCTCGAGCCACGATCCCGAATTAAAAGTCTTCAGATTGCCGAAGTCGGTGAGGCTGCCGATGGAAGTGACCACCGGAGTACTCAGCGTGCAGGTTCCGCTGCCGCCGCCGGTAGCCGTGAGATTGAATTGCACGCCTGGCAGACTGCTGCCGGCGACCGTCGCGGTGATGACCACAGATCCCGCGGCGCCGAGTTTCGCGGTGACCGCGGCCGCGCCATTTTCATCGGTCTGCGCGGTGCCCGCGCTGAGCGTCGCGCCGCCGGACGTAATCGCGTAGTTGACCGTCGCGCCCGCTACCGGGATCCCTCCTCGCCCGTTCACCTGGACCTTCAAAGGCAGGGGCAGATCGGCGCCGCTCGCGCCGGTCTGATTATTACCGGAGAGGATGACCAATCCGGAAGGCGAATTCAGCACCAGCTTCCACACGGTATTGCCGGTCTGATCCGTGGCGTAGAGGTCGCCGTTGGAATCGGCATGTAGGCCCGCGGGCGCGAAACCATAAGTGGAGTTCGCCAGGGCGCCATCGCTGACCGGATCCGATCCCGCGCCGCTGATGTAGTGAATCACGCCGGCCGAGTTCACGCGCCACCAGACGCCGCCGGCACGGGGCGCGATATGGAGGTTGTTGGCGGAGTCCACCGTCAGCCCCGCGGCGGCGTATAGCGGTGACGCGCTGGCCTGCGCTCCGTCGGTGCAGAGTCCCGCGACGCCATTTCCGACGTAGGTGGTGATCGTGCCTGTAGGGTCCACACGGCGGACGCGATTGTTGCCGCCATCGCCGATGAACAGCGCGCCGTTGCGGTCCACCGCCAGCGGAGCGCCGCCGGTCAGGTTCAAAGCGGCGGCGGTGGCCGGCCCGCTATCTCCGGAGAAGCCGGCCGTGCCAGTGCCGGCGAAGGCATTGACCACGCCCGCGGGCGTGATGCGGCGCACCACGTGCGCCACCGAATCGGCGACGTAGAGATTGCCGGAAGGGTCGGCTGCCAGGCCGGAAATCGATTGGAAGCTGGCGGCCGTGGCCAAGCCGCCATTGCCGGAGCTGGCGTAGGTGCCGCTGCCGGCGAATCGTGTGATCACGCCGGCGGTGTCGACGCGCAGAATCCGGCTGCCGTACGAGGCAGGGTCGGGCACGGCGAGATAGAGATTACCCTGCGCATCATAGGTGGCCGCGGACATTAGGGGCAGACTGGATGCGGTTGCCTGGGCTCCGTTGGCTGGAAGCACCGGGATTCCGTTGCCCGCGATGGTGTTGATCGTGCCGTTGGCGGCCACGCGGCGCACGCGGAAGTTCCCGCTGTCGATGACGGCAGCGATGCCCTGCGGGTCGAGCGCCACGTCCACGGGCAGGTTGAGGACGGCCGAGATGGCCGCGCCGCCGTCCCCCGCAAAGTGCAGGCGGCCGGCGACGGTGCTGGTGGTCGAGCCCGCGATCTTGCGAACGCGGTGTGAAGTCTTCTCCGCCACAAAGATGTTGCCAGTGCTGTCGGCGGTGATGCCGACCGGGCCATAGAGATAAGTTCCGAGCGCGGGTCCGTCGGAGTAGCTGAAGGTGCCGCTACCGGCCAGCAAACTCAGATTGCCGCCGGAGATCTTGCAGACCAGGAAGTACGCCGAATCCACCACTAGGAGGTTGCCGGAAGAATCCACCGTGATCCCGGTCGGCGTGCCAAAGGCCGATGCGGCTGCGGGACCTGCCGTTGGGGCACCCTCGGTTCCGGTTCCGGCGACGGTCGTGATGGCGCCGTTGGTCACCTTGCGAATGCGATAGTTCAGATAGTCGGCGATATACAGGTTGTTCGAGGCGTCGAACGCAATGCCCACCGGGTAGTTCAGCAACGCCGAGGTCGCCGGTCCATTGTCGCCGCCATAACCCGCGGCGGCAGTGCCCGCCACGGTCGCCAGGGTTCCGTCGGCCTTGATCGTGCGGACGCGGTTGTCCTCCACGAAATAGACCAGGCCGGCAGAGTCCAGCGCCAGACCGGCGAGCCGCACGCTCAAGTTGGCCTGCGCCGCGGACGTGCCGTCGGGGCTGGTTCCAGTCGTGGCAGTGCCCGCCAGCACTCCGACCGTGCCGGTCGCGGAGATCTTCAGAATCCGCCCCGGCGTGGAGACGTAGAGGCTGCCATCGGCGCCGCGCTTCATGTCACTGGCTGCCAGCGAAACTCCGCCCACCTTGGTTTCGGCGAGAGTGGTGATTGTGCCATTCGACGCCACTTTGCGGATGCGGAAATTCGATTGATCGAGAATGTAGAGATTGCCGCCGGAATCCACCTGCGCGGCCACAGGGTTGTAAAGCAGCGCCTGGGCGGCCGGTCCGCCATCGCCCAGCGGAAACGCTCCGGCGAATTGCTTGAATACGTATGGATAGTCCGGCGTTTGCCCAAAACCCGAAACCGCGGCTGCCAATACCAGCGTGATCAATAACCAGCGACGCATAAACCTTCCTCCTTGACTCTCACGCCTGACAGCGTGACTACTTGACCGCAATCGTGACCCCGGACGGACTCTGCGCCGTCCCGATCGTTAGAACTACCGGCACGGATGCGCCCGTTGGGGCCGTGTCGGGAACTGTCAGATTGATCTGCATCAGGCCAACAAATCCCGGCGCCGAAGCCGCGTACCCGAGGGTTGCCGCCGCGCCTCCGACCGTGAGTGCCACCGGAGACAGCACCGGAGCGGCATACGCCGGGGCCGGCACGCCCGTGACACCTGCGGGATTTCGTTTTCCTTCGCCAGTGGCGTAAAGGACCACGACGCTCCCCCGCGCCGCCGGATTCGACGCCGAGTTGAGACTACCGTCCTGGTTCACCGCCACCGCCTGTCCCGCTCCCGACGCGTTGGCGGTGAGAATGCCTGGCACCGCCGCCAGTACCGGAACGGTCACGGCCACGGAGCGTATGCCGTTATACTCCACCTGGACCTGTGTCGAGGACTGCCCGGCTATCTCGTACGGGACGACGGCCGACACCTGATTCTTGACCGAATAAATCATCGGCGCCGCCACGCCGTCGAACAGCACACGGGTTCCCGCAATCGTAGTGACAACCTTTCCGGAAGCGTCCAGACCATTCCCCGCGAGCGTGGCCGGGCCGACGTTGGCCGGAAAGACTACGACGATTTCGCCCGGCGCCACGCCCTTGTTCGCGTAACTGGCGGCGTTGGTAATTGCCGGGGCGGTCAGTTTCGGCGCGGTCGGGACGGCCAGCGCTGCCGCACGCAGCGTGTTCATGACGCTCGTGTAGGCGGGCTTGGGCTTGAAATATTCATCGAACAACGTCGCGGCGCCGTAACCGGGATAGTAAGGGAAATACGGAATCCACGATGTGGTATCGTCCGCTCCCCAGACCGTGATCGAAACGCAGTTCGGGCTGTCCAGGCATGCCTGCACGACAGTGCTGAAAGCGCTCGCCTGGTCGGCCAGTCCAGTGGTTGTCACCGGCACCGGGATTCGCATATCCAATTCTGAAACTCGTACGCTGAGGCCCATTTTGGCCAACTGCGCCATGTTGGCAACCATGCTGTCGTGGTTGGGAAAATACAACAGATTGTTAGTGCCGGGGGTAAAGTGGCATTGCAGACCCACTCCGTCGATGGGCGTGCCGCGCTGCTGCATGCCGGCAATCAGACTGTAGAGACCGGAGTCTCCCGGTGTCTGGTTGTCACCGATGTTGGAGTTGTAGTAAAGCTTCGCGTTGGGGTCCGCCTGGCGAGCCGTCTGGAATGCAATATCGATGTAGCCGGGTCCGATGGTCTGTGCCCAGATGTTGTCGCTGGAGGTGTCCACGGTACCGTCCGGATTCAGCGCCTCGTTCACTACGTCCCAGGACGCGCACTGGCCTTTGAAGTGGCCCATCACGAACTGAATGTGGGTCTTCATGATCGCGGTGAGTTGGTCCGCTGTGAACTTCCCGTTCACCAGCCAGTTCGGATTGTAGATGTTGGGGCCAATCAGATGATGGCAATGGACGGACAGTCCGTTGGCTTTCGCGGCGGCGATTGTCGAGTCTCCGTCGCCGAGTGCGAAGTTGCCCTGGGCCGTCTCGGTCTCCTCATAGTAAAAAGACGCGGCGACAATCGGATTGAACTCCGCAACCACTTTGGGTGCGTACGTGGGATCCGGCGCGCCGGCGGTGACGCCGGGGTCGCCCACCGCGTACCGACCGAGTGCGAGTTGCTGAGAGCTTACCTGCGTACCGAAGGTGCGCCCCGTCACGGCCGCCAGGGAGGCCAGCGAGTCACCAGGATGGACGTATGGAATCAGGCCGATGGGCGTGGTCAACTGCGCACTCGTGTCAGCGAATGGAACTTCGAACGCCATTTGCGTGAGTTTCATTTGTTGACCCGGATAGAGGATGATCCCGGGAATCGCATATCCCAGGGAGAAAAGACCCGGATCCGCAACCGGCCCGTACTGCACGCCGTTAAAGTAGAGGAGGAACTGTCCCTGCTGGTGGAGCAGTTCCATGGTCAACGTGCCGGTTGGGGGTGTGCCGAAGCCCTTCAGAGTCTTGAATAGCACCGGGCTTGATTGCGTCCCATCCCAGTAGGCGAAGACGTAGTTCCCGGAATTGTCGACACCAAACTCGACTTCCGTCATCCCCTGCCAAGACTGGGCGCCGGTATTCAGCGAGCCGGTCAGGGTGATCATCCCATTCATTCCGGGCGCGGTCTCGATGGTCGCCACCACGCCGAAATCGCCCTTTGTGTAGAGACGTGGCGCCAGTACATTGTTGTTTCCAAGGTATCCACTCGAGGCGCTGGCAGTCAGTACGCCGTTGCTCACTTGGATCGTGGCCGACCCGCTTACCGCTTGGCCTACATCCCAGTAGCCGGGGCTGATAAGATTCTCCCCGCCCGAAACCAGCTTCCAGCCGGCGTGCGGTTGCGGCGTTTGCCCGCAAAGCGTAATCGCGAATACCGAAATCGTCATCAGCAAACTGCCAGGTCTTTGCATGCGAGATTGCCTCCTCACACGTAGAAGCGACGCCGGCCGGCAAAGTGAGTCATCTTTCCTGCCGGCGTCGCTTCCTCAGTGGGAGGACATCATGAGAAAGCTCATACGAATCGCCGTAGCGTTGATGGCGGTAATCCCGGCAGTATCGGGCCGATTGAACGTGGCCCGAGTCCCCCTCAGCTTCGAGGCCAACCAGGGGCAGACCGACCGTGCGGTGAAGTTCCTTTCCCGCGACGGCGGTTACGCTCTATTCCTGACGCCGGCCGAAGCCGTCTTCAAGCTGCGTAAGGCGACGCCCCCGGACAAAAAGCCCGCGGTCTTGCGAATGAGACTCGTGGGCGCGGACGGCACCGCGAAGCTGTCTGGAACCGGTCAATACGCTGGAACTACGAACTATTTCATCGGCAACGATCCCAACCAGTGGCGCACCGGAGTCACCACCTTCGAAAAGGTCCACTATCAGGGACTCTATCCCGGCGTAGATGCGCCTTCTACGGAAACCAGCGCGAGTTGGAGTATGACTTCACGGTGGCGCCGGGCGTGGACCCAAAGTAAATCTCGCTGGAGTTCGCCGGGGCGCGGCCCAAGCTCAATCGCTGCGGCGACCTAGTCCTGCAGTTCGACGGAGGCAATGTCCTGCTCCACAGGCCGGTAATCTACCAGGGCGCGGGCGCCGCCAGGCGATCCGTGGAAGGGAGCTACATTCTGGCTGGAAATCGCGTGAGTTTTCAATTGCCAGGCCCTGTGTTGGATTGGTTTCGCCCGAAGGATAATAGCCGGTGGAGCACCCGATGTTGTCGGCATTGCCTCCGTCTACGCGCCACTCGGGAACTGCCTGGCGGCTCCCGAATCGGCGTTTTCATTCCGCTACTCGCCTTCCATGAGTTCTCGAAACAACTCGCGCACCTTGATCCTGGACGCCACTAACGCCTTCCATCCCAGAGCGGTGGCGCGGTAAACCTTGCGCAGCGACCTGCCATTCCTTTGTTGCGTGGAACGCAGATAGCCCTTCTTCTCCAGCCCGTGGAGCAGCGGATAGAGGCTGCCCGGGCTGATCCGGTAGCCATGCCGCCCCAGTTCCTCGATCATGCCGAGCCCGAAAATGGGTTCCTCCGTGGCGTGATGCAAGACGTGCAGGCGGATCAGCCCGGAGTAGAGATCTCGGTCTGCCGGCAAGCCGTTATAATCGGACTTCGTTTTCGACATTCGACGGCGGAGATCTGAGTACACGGGCGGAAAGCGCCAGATGTCAAGCGCGCGCATGAGAGCACGCGAGTGGTCCGCGCCGTGTTAGCCTTTGAGGCGCATGCCCTCGCCTGAAGAGGTCCTTCACATCCTGCGGCCCCGCTGTCATCCCATCCGGCTTTCGCTTGTGGTCCCGATGTGCAACGAGGAGGCGGCGATCCCGATTCTTCGCGTGGCGGTAACCAGTTTCATGCGCGATCTTCCCGTCGAGCCGGAAGTCATTCTGGTGAATGACGGTAGTGCGGACGCCACGCTGGTGAAAGTCGCCGAATGGGCGGCCGATGACCCCAGGGTCAAGGTGATTCACCTTTCCCGCAACTTCGGACACCAGATTGCAGCGACCGCCGGTCTCGATTATGCCATCGGGGACGCCATCGTGCTGATTGACGCCGATCTTCAGGACCCTTTGTGCGTGATTCACGAAATGTTGGAGCGTTACCGCCAAGGCTACGACGTGGTCTACGGACAGCGCGAAGCCCGCAAAGGTGAACCCGCGTTCAAGCGAATTAGCGCCTGGGCCTTCTACCGACTGATGCGGACGATAGTAGACAGGCGTCTGCCAGTGGACGCTGGAGATTTTCGCCTGATCTCCCGGGAGTGTTTGGACGGCCTTCGGCAAATGCGGGAGCAACACCGGTTTTTGCGCGGCATGGTGACTTGGGTTGGATACCCCCAGTGCGCGGTGAAGTACCGGCGCAACCCTCGCGTCACCGGAAGCACCAAGTACCCCGTGTACAAAATGTTGAGCTTCGCCTGGACAGCAGCCACTTCGTTTTCCATCCTGCCGCTGCAAATCATCATCGTTACGGGTATGATCGCGGGACTCTGCGGAATTGAGGAAGCCATTCGCGCGGTTGCGGCCTTGTTGGCGGGCCGCACGGTTCCCGGTTGGACTTCGTTAATGGTCGTAACCAGCATCCTCGGCAGCGCAGTGTTGATCAGCATCGGGATCGTGGGGCAGTACGTCGGAAAGATCTATGAAGAGTCCAAGGGCCGTCCCCTCTATCTGGTGGCCCGGACATTCAATATCGCATCTCCCGCAGAGCCGAGCCCGCGCGACAGAGCCGCGCGGGCGGCGGGTGAAACCCGCGAGTCTCAAGGGTGACGGGAGTAGATTCTAAGCAACCCGCCAGGCCGCGTGAGCGGACTCCAGCCCAGACCGCTTATGACCGCGTCCGTCAGGGCGCCGGACGGTCCTCCCCGCACGACAAAACTCAGCTCTGGAACTGCTCCGCCGCCGCTCGATGCGACCAACAGCGACTGGGCCGCCGGATAAGGCTGCAAGTCACTCCAGCGGTCCGGGTGTGCCGGCCGGATCATGATGATCGGCAGATCCATCCACGGCGCGTTCGCCAGAATCGCCCTGGACCTCCGGAAATAGTGGGCCCCGCCCCAGAGGAACGGATCGAACGCCAAACCTTCCGGATCGGATGCCTTTTCGCCAATGATGAGGCCCACCGATCCAGCCTTCGCCGGGGGGGCATCCAGCACCGGCCTCATCGCAGTGGTAATCCTTGAAACGTTCACCCACTGCAGCAGCACCACCGTGCTCGTGGCGCACAATGCGATCACGCCGACCGCGAGGGTACACAGGCGCGGGGGACGTAACGCGGCGGCGGCAGCGATCAGAAACAGGATCCAGAAAATTGGAAAGCGGTGCGGAAAAAGCCAGCTGCCATTGATGGATCGCGGCACGATGAAAAACAACGTGAAACAAATCGCGCTGGTGCCGATCATCGCGATCGCGGCGGAGCTTGCGCGGCCTCCGTGCTTCCAAACGCTCACCAGCAGGGCAAGGCCCGTCATCCCGAGCAGAAATATGAGGCCGACGCGGTAGGACAGCGACGTGAACGGCACGACGTGCCCGAGTCCCAGCAGGCCGTTTACGGCGTGGATCCAGCCAACGTCTGCGACGTAACTTGGCGCGGAACGGGCGGGCTGCGACTGGTTCACGAACCTGCCGAGCCAAGCCGCCGCGGTTCCTCCCATGAGAGCAATCATCGCCAGCGGCCGCCGCCGCGCTCGCAGGGATGACGCCCAAGGCTCGGACCCAGCCGCGGTTTCGCGCGCAAGATCCACCACGAAGTGCACACCGGTAAACAGCAGGAAAACAGCGACCGGCACTGGGTGGGTGAGCAACATCAAAAGGAAGCAGGCCAGCAGCGCCGTAACGCGACCTGGGCGGAGCCGCTCCCAGTAGCGGATCCAGAAACCTGCCAGAAAGAGCGTTAGCGCCACGCCGATGCAGTAATTCAGGAACCCCATATACACCAGCTTGCCCATGCAGAAGGGTATTCCAGCGAGCGTCCAGGGGCTGCTCCGCTCCACGACAGACTCCACCAGATACTTGAAGCCGTGGCCGAACGCGAAAATGTAGCAGCAGACAAGCAGTTTCTCGCTTAGCGCAGGGGAGAACACCGTTTCAAACGCGAGCAGCGAGTAATACTCAAGCGCGTAAGGCGTCAGGAGTGCCTTGATTTCAAAGTGTTGGGCGTATGGCCCTGAATGCGTCAGTAAGCTTCGGAGGATGTCCACGTAGTAGAGATGGACGGGCCCATCCTGACTCGGGAACACTGGGGCGGCAAGCACTACCATGGCTGTGCAGGCCAGGAGGGCGTTGGCGGCCACGTCCCACAAGATGCCTTGACGCGCGCTAAAAGAATGCATTGGTTCTGGTGGAACGATGCCGTTCAGGCTCCGAACAGAATAGCAGACTGTCAAGCGGGATGGCTCAGGGCCGGGGCGGTTGGGCTGGCCCGCGCGCCAATGAGAGACAATGATCGTTCGTGTCCGCAACCGTACAACCCGTCATCGAAAAGCGCACCCCACCGACCGGCGTGTGGTGGCGCTGGGCCGTGGTGCTGGCGCCCGGCGTCCTGCTCTACTTTTTCGCCCTGCCCGGGATGAACACCGCCCAGGAGCGGTTGTTCGTGATTTTCACCGCGACCATCATCGCGCTGGTGGCGCAGCCCGCTCGCCTCTTTCAGAGCACCTTGGCCGGATGGGGCCCATTCGGATTTTACTGTCCGAATAATTCGGTTTCATCTGGTTCGGTGAGCGTTAGCTTTCCAGTCTTGGAAGGATCCACCGCCAGCGGGCTATCGGCATAGGTCTTCGAGCGGCCACCTGCCCGCCTGGTGTAATGCTTGGCTCCACCAACCTGCGATCCTGCAAGCTGCAGCCGCAGACCTCTCTAAGAGTTGGCCAGTTCACGAGAAGCACCTGGTTCCCCCATACCACCGGGGGGCGAGTGGCAGCGGTCGGGATTGGCCGCGCGCCAGTCTGTATTCCGCGCGTCGCTCCAACTCATGAGATCCAAACGAAGACGGTAATTCTTGTGTCGTGTCAGCGCGTTGCTGTTGCGGCGCGTCCCACGCAGGCGTCCTCACCAATCTCACCAATACGGATCGAGGAGCCGCCCACCCTCATTGCGGTACTCTGAAGATCTGACCTATAACCGTGTTTTTCTGCTGCTGGCCGTGCTCTGGTTGGCGGCGGCGTTGCCTCGTCTTGGCACCCGCTACTCATGGGACTGGGACTCCTCTCAGTTTGATCGTGCGGTCGAGAAATTCGACGTCAGGCTACACCAGCCGCAGCCGCCAGGTTATCCGCTGTGGGTACTGGCGATGAAGGGGCTCACTCCACTGCTGGGGAACCCAAACTCTGCCCAGGTGCTTCTGTCACTGCTGTTTACGGCCGCCGGTCTCCTGTTTTTCACCTCGCTGGCACGAGAACTGCTGGGAAGTGAGGGCGGACTTGCCGCCACGGCCCTGCTGGCCTTCTCGCCTCTCGTGTTTCTTTACGCCATCGTGCCGCTGGCCACCTCGGTCGACCTTTTCTCTTCCTGTGCTGTCGCTTGGTTCGCGGCGCGAATCTGGTCCGGCGAGCCGCACTGGATAGTCCCCGCGTGCCTCGCCGCCGCCATTACCGCAGGCTTCCGCGAAAGCGGGGTCGCACTCGTTTTGCCGCTGCTCGCCGCCGCACTGGTGCGCGGCCTTTGGCTTTCACGTACCCGGAGCTATGCCTGGAAGGCGTTCGTTGCCGGAGTTGCGGCCGGGTTGGCCGCCCGGCTTTGCTGGCTGGTGCCGGCTGCCAGATTGAACGGTGGGTTAGGCAACTGGCATGACATGGCCAATGCCCAGATGCTCGGCACTTTTCGCCAGACGTCCGCGCTTTTTGGAGCTCCGGTGGTGGTTCACGGGAAGATGCTGGTGGAGGTCCTCATTTACTTCGCCATAGCACTATCCGTTCTGATTCCCTTGTCGCTGGCCAGCCGTTCTGGCTCAGGCAACCCCCCGGCGTGGTGGTCTCCCAGCTTTCTTGGGCTGTGGCTTACACCCAACCTCATCGTGGTCTTCCTCCTGCATTGTGGGAAGCCGGGCTACATCCTTCTCTCGCTCCCACCCTTGATTCTGGCGGCTGTCTGGCGGAGAAACGTGGGCCGTCTGGCGCTACTTGGCGCTGCTGTCGGGATCCTCGTGTCCTGTTTCCCCTATGAACGCCTCGGCAAGTCCCGACCGAGCACGATGGGATACCTACTGCTGCGATCCAGCCCCAGATTCGCTTATATCCTCGAAGCTGGCCAGCACCGGATGCGCAGTGTGTTGGACGCAATCCCTGGCTCGCCAAGCGAGAGGCTAATGATTTCCAGTGTCCACCGCCCGGAGGCACCCAATATCCGAACCGTCACCTTCGATTTCCGCGATCTGCGCTGGACAGACGACCCTCAAGTGCAGCTAGATGCTAACGTCCGTACGGTCGTTGTCCTGTGCGATCGTCTACAGCCGTCTCCGGTGCTTCTGGAGCGCTTCCCGAACCTCCGGCGCGTGTCTGACGAGGCCAGTTATTCGCTCTGGGTCGCACCCGTCCCAGTTCAACCGTCAAGATGACCTGAATCTTGCTTGGTGATACCGCGACGCCCTATGCGGCGGCGGCGCGGAAGAATTCCAGGCTGCGCTGGGCACACTCTTCCCACGTGAAACGAGGTGTGCGGGCGCGCCCGGCCTCGGCCCGGCGGGCGCACTCGCCAAGCGACAGCAGCAGGCGCGACTGTGCCTCACTCAGAGCGGAGGGGCTGCGTGGATCCACCAGTACCGCAGCCTCGCCGGTCACTTCGGGCAACGATGACAGGCTGGACGTGACCACAGCGACTCCTGCCGCCATCGCCTGCGCCACCGGAAACCCGAAGCCTTCATAAGCCGCTGATTACCCGCGAGTAGTCGCTAAATACCGGCCAATGTTCGGAATGGGAGGGGCGAGCGCCACCCCCACAATGCCATTGTTCTTTTTTCGTTCGACACTGGTCTGTACAGGAGGGTGAAGGCCAGTCGCCGGATCGAACTTGGCAGGGAGATCAGCGGCAGGCCCTCACACCAGCCGTGATTCTCTTTATCGCACCACCGTCGCCAGAAGACAAGAGCGAGCCGGGGTATGCGCCCGGTCGATGTTTGCGCGCCTGGCTGATGAGTCTGGGTTACGCGGGGCATCCCCTTTTCCACGCGCCTCACATCGATCTGGGCCGCGAAGTCACTCTCGCCGCGCACCTTGTAGCCCCTCCCGAATGGAACGTCTTGATACAACTTGCGGGCCGATGACCGTTGTTCGTTCGTTTTCGGACCACGGTTGGTCTGACTTGAGTGGAGAACGGCGATTCTGGCCGTGAGACCTTCTTATCGTACAGTGGCCCCACGCGCGCCAAATGTGGGAAGTTGACCGGATTACCCGCCAGTGACGCCGTAGCGTTTACCTTGGCCCCCGGGCTTATTGTCGGACCACTCGGAAAGTCGGTCCTGTCGGGCACACGCGGAGCGATAAGGGTCAATATCGGTAGCTCCAGTTCCAGTCCACCCACCTTCGCGGCATGGGCGTGATACGACAAAGGGAAGAAAGAGATCAGCACATCCGGCCAGCAGCAGCACTCGCCATTAATGCTGTGGTGAACTAAGATCAGTGATATGCCGAACGTGAGAAAGGAAGTCGTTAGCCACTTGTCCGGACGGGAAAGTGGAACGAGGAACAGGCAAGCCTCGGCGAACGCGCCAATTGGCACTGCGAGTATTGCGGCTGCGACATGCTCGCCGATGCCCTCAGCTACAAACTCTGGCAGCGAGACCATATCATCCCGAAATGCGCGGGCGGCGGAGAAGATTTCGACAACCTCGCCGTTGCATGTCGCCACTGCAACTGGGATTTCAAGCGGGACTGGAATCCGAGAACCGCCATCGCCCCGAACTTGAACCCAGGCCGAGAGGATTTGATCGAAGCCGTAAAGGTGTACGTCCAGAAGAAGCGGGGGGATGCCGAAGCAGAACTGGAATGCGAGCTATTATTGGCGGCACATCGAATTGATTGGCTCGGATCAGCGGTGGGCGTAGACGGTCACGGTGCGGCCGCGCCAGGGCACCGCATGGGATGAGCCATGGGGTATCTGGACTCTCCTCGTTCCTGAGCGTTTCTCCTTACCGATGTGGTTTAACTGATGCTATTGAACCGCCCAAGAGGGCGGGTTCCAAACGGGGAGAGTGGCGCGTCTTGCGACGAGCTCAGCGCACTTCGGCTCGATGGAAATTGCGCACGCTACAGCTTCCCCCCGATGAAGACTGTTGAACACCTCCACTTTCGGTCGTCCCTGCTCCCCGGTATAGACCAAGTTGTGCCAGCTTACATCCGAACTAACCTCAAGTTCCGGCCATCCATTTTCACCGACGGAGACCACGCGAAATACGCGACCGAGGCAGCGCCGCAGTGTCGCCGCATGACACTGCAGAGCCACATTCTCGCACTTTTCCCATGCGCAGCAATAGTCGGGGAGCGCGGCCACCTTCACCAGGTCTCCGGGCTCACAGCCCTGAGCGTCCCGCCTCGCCAAGGCAGGCGATCCACAGAAAACGACCCCGAAGAACATCCTTCTATTGATCATTCCCTCATTTTACCGCCCCCGGTCCCAAGACAGGGGGATCCAACAGAAGGGCGTTTGGCCGTATAAGGCAAGAAATAGGCAAACTGGTAGGAGTCCGTGCAACAGAATCGAGGCAACCTATTAAATCATAAAGACATATCGACAGCCGCCCACTTCGCGCGTACCCGAAGGACCGCTTCGTCTGTAACTCGTTGATTCTATTGGCTCCTCAGGTAGGATTCGAACCTACAACCCTTCGGTTAACAGCTACGTAAGTGGACTGGGAGAGTGACTAGCATCGAGTTACTCTCCCGCTTGAAGGGTTGCCCTAGGTTTCTCATTTGCACTCACTTGCTGAGAAGCGATCAAGTCCCGTGCGATTGGCTACCGCCGCGTTGTTACCTACGCTTGAGACGTATTGCCCTCCGAATTTAAGCAGTCACGCCAAAGAATCTCCCAAAGTCACGTGATGGCCCCTTGCTGGCAATTCCAGTGCCGTGGTTTGGCCGGTAATAGGTTCCATGGGAGTCTCAAGCGAGCGAATGGGTCCTATGCCCCCACCCCCGGCGCGGGGGCGGTGTTTGGGCAGGCACTCGGTTTCTGCGATTCGCCGTGATACATTTGCAGGTGGCCGTCTAGCCCGACGGGGCGAACGCGGGAACCTTGACCTGTTGACGGCCACGCTTCACTCAAGGAATCGCTACAAGGAGCGATATTGGCACTTCCGGAACTCTCCCAGGCCGCACTACGCAAGATTGCTTTGGCGAATGCCAGAGCAGATGAGATTGAGTTGGCCGCCGACCTCCAGGCGAAGGATGAACTGGGCCACCACATCACAGGGGCGGACTCGTGGAAGTCGTTCGATCACCTCTTCTACGACTCTGATCTGCTGCCGCCATACCTGAAACAGCCACTTCAGCGTGCTGGGCAGGAGTATGCGCAGGCAGCCGTATTGCGGTTTGATGCGTTAGCCGAGGGTTACTTCAACGTCATTATGGACAGCAGCGAGTTTGAGGGCGTACTACCTCAGCTAGGCGTCAAGCATCGAAAGATTCCACCCGTTAGCAAGGCGCTGAAGCTCCAGCTCGCGCATTGGGTAACACGGTCACGAGAGAGAGCGCTGGCAACCGCCCCGAGCGCCAAGAGTATCGAGGTGACGGACGAGCCTACCAGCCGGGAACGCGGAACCACCAAACGGTTACCATCGAGCATCACCAGTCCCGTCGCCGCCAAGCGGATGGAAGAATACCTGCGAAACAAGCCCATTGGGCAAACAGAGTTTGCCGGGAAAGTTGGAACGACTGATCGGACCCTTCGGCGATTCCGGAAGACCGGGACAGTGAGGCGGGACATCTTCGATGCCATCGCAGGACAGATGGGTACCACCAGGGACGGACTTCTCAAGCCCGAGTAACTGTCCGCTCACTTTCCGCTATCTGTCCGCATCTTTTCCAAGATATGTCCCATTACTTCCGTTTCGGTAGATCGGCCTCTCGAACGACTCTGAGGAAGTGGCACGGCCACGACAAAGGAGCAACGGAAATGAGAGAGCATGAGAGCGCAGCAAAACCCGAGTTGGAAACCTTACTTAACGAACATGAGGTCGCACGCCTCACAGGAATTTCAGTGGCCAGTTTGAGACGGCGCCGCTTGCTTCGACAGGCTCCGGGATTCTTGAAGCTGGGGGCATCGGTGAAATATCGTCCCTCAACGATACGGGCGTGGCTGGACTCACAGGAGGTGCGGTAGGGCCGCTAGGGACTATCAACATGGCGGACACAAAACCTCCACGTCCAAGAATCGGCGCGCCGTTCATTCCGTACAAACGATTCCGCGTCCTTTTGATACCGGAGGCGATGGCACGCAGCAACGATTTGGTGCCAGCCGCCAAGCTAGTGTATGGTCGCCTGACCCGCTACGCAGGTAAGAACGGATCGTGTTGGCCAGCGGTTGCGACCTTGGCGGAGGAAGTCGCTCTCAAAGAGCGCATGACCCAAAAGCACCTCAATACTCTTGAAGCAAAGGGCTACCTTCGCAAAGAGAGGCGCTTCAACCGATTTGGCGGACAGGAGAGCAATTCGTATGTTTTTCTTTGGCATCGCATCTTTGATGAATGGGAAGATGAGCTGATACGGAGGGGGGTGAACTCCAGTGCGCCCTCCCCGGTGAATCACACTTCGTCCCGCCCGGTGAACCGCAATGCACCCAAAGAGAGTCATTCTGAAGAGAGTCATTCTAAAGAGGGTCAATTTGAAGGAGGCGATGGCTTGGAGGGTGAACTTGACCCCGTGCATTCGGGTTCACCCAAAGAGAGTCAGGGAGATCCGGTTAATTTTGGCGAGTTAGGCTTCTATTCGGATTCCTTGACCAAGACGCAACTACTCGCGGCAGAAAGGAAGAAATTATTGAAGGCGGCGCGCGATGCTGTTCGCGTATTGCCTCCCTGAGCCGTCCGTTAACCCGTAACTCTATAAGTTGTATAGAGTTATAGCGGATATCTTCAGGGACTCCCGCGTACTCAGCCGTGCATAAGTGCGCAAGCAAAGAGCACTAGATAAGTGAGCAAGAATGGTTCCCCACCAATGGTATACTGTAACCGTTACGGGTAGAAGCACTATGGCTTGGAGCACACCCATAGCGTCTTTGGAGGCGTTCCGCCGGGCAGGGGGACGACGGGCCTACAATGCCTGGCGCCGCGATATGAAGCTATTCCGCAGGCGCGACGTGATGCAATTGGTGTTGCAGTTTGGTCACCAGCGAGGCGTACAGGCCCGGATTGCGAAGCTCTTATCTGTCAGTGAGGGAACGATATCAAAAGACATCAAGGCGACCCTGTACGCCCCGAACGTGTGCCAAGCGTGCGGAGGATACAGGCCGCGCCACTTCTCGCTCATGAAGCCTGAGGACATATCGCCAGTTCCGGCGGGCTACTCCGGCGAATGACATTCGCGTCAGCTAATAACCAGCTTGTTTGCAGGCCAATAACAACTCCAGATCGTTTGGGGTCAAGTCGGCTAATGGCCTGGACCGCTTGTAGTCACAAACTAGCTTGTACTTCTCCTCTTCTGTCATGGGCTTTCGCACGGACTTGGTGGTCGGGTTCACTGGCGGAGAATACGTAACCGCACAGATAAATAACACCCCAAGCACTATCGCAACTAGGACGACCGTTGAACCCTTGAGATTGCTAAAGATACCGACGTGAGGATTCGAGTACTTGGGCGCGGAGTTCCGGGCCGATTCTTGGTGGTTGGCGGGAACTGCGGCGTCATCGTCGGGGCGTATTGCGTTCTTCAACGGTCCACCGCACTTTCCGCAGAATTGATTCGTTGCTGGGTTGAACGCCGCACCTCATGCAGTACGCACCCGGTTGTTTCGCCGGGGACGATTCGCCCGGTCTGGTCCCTTCCTCATTCTCGCCAGATGTTCGCGGGATCGAAAAGGGCCGTCCGCAGCGAGCACATGCGGGCGCATCGCCAACAGTTTGCACACCGCAGAACGTGCAAGTTTTCAAGATTCTGTCGTCGCCAGGGCTTCCGGATTCTGTCATCGTCGCACTCCTGTTCGCCCGTTACAGTCTGCGCCTTTCGACAGAGCAAATCAAGGCCCTGTTATCTCGATAATAGATCTTGCAGTATCTTAGGCGTAGGTTTATTATTGATCCGTGGGCAAACTGCGAATCCCCGATGACGTGATGGAGTACTTCCGCAAGACTGGCGCTATGGGTGGCAAGGCCCGCGCCAGAAAGCACAGCCCAGAGGAACTCTCCAAGTGGGGCAAGATGGGCGGGCGTCCGAAGGGCAGCACGAAAAAAAAGCAAGTGAAGAAAGGCGGCAAGTGAAATGCCAGTGTTTCAACCGACGTACAAAGACTCCAAGACTGGGCAGCAAGTTAAAGCGGCGGTTTGGTGGTACGACTTCGCCTTTGCAGGGAAGCGCATCCGTGAATCGTCCAAGACTCCATTGAAGACGCTGGCACGCATGGCAGAGCAGAAGCGGCGGCGGGAATTGGAACAGGGCTTTAACGGTCTTGCGGACAAGCGCGACGAACGCATTAGGACCATAGCGGAACTGGCGAACGAATACCTCGGGGAATACAGGCTCCGTCACAAGGCGGTGTCGTTCGCCAAATACGCCCTTGGCAACGTCACAAGGCACCTTGGCGAACAGATGGCCGTGGAAGTAGCGGAGAAGACCGTCAAGGCGTACCAGTCAGACCGTTTGAAGGAGAAGGCCGCACCCAAGACCATCAACGAAGAGGTGGGCTTCCTGTTGCGATTGCTGGGCGATCAGGGAGACGGTATCAGGGCACGGTTGCGACGGCAAAAGGCCCTAAAACTCGCCACGGGGAAACAGGTAGGCAAGGCGTACACTCCCGAAGAGAAAGAGCGCCTCTTGGTTGCTGCCAAGGCCGCACGTTCCCCAGTGATCTATCCGGCCCTCATGATGGCGCTACATGCTGGAATGCGCGATGCAGAAATCCGCACCATGCAGTGGGCACGATTGGACCTGTTCAACTCAAGGCCATACGTCACCGTTGGCGATAGCAAGACTGAGGCGGGAGAAGGCCGGACCATCCCTCTGAACTCCGAATTGCTGGAAGCCATGGTGGAATACTCGAAGTGGTACACGAAACGATTCGGCACCATTCAGCCAGACTGGTACGTGTTCGCCTTTGGGAAGCCATGGCCCAAAGATCCGACGCGCCCCGTGGTTTCGCTCAAGACCGCGTGGAAGAACGCCAGGAAGAAAGCGAACGTTGAAGGCCGATGGCACGACAACCGCCACACGTTCATTACCGGGCTTGCCGAATCGGGCGAGGCGGGCGATGAAACCATCAGAGACATGGCAGGCCACGTGTCCAACCAAATGCTGAAGCACTACTCGCATATCCGTATGGAAGCCAAACGGCGGGCCGTGGAATCGCTGGTTTCGAAGAAGGCGGACACCGTAACCGTTACGCCTAAGACCGCAGCGTCCGAAGTGGAAATGCCAGCGATGCTGGAAGGCTCCGCCAAAGATTCCACCAAAGTGGAGCACATCAACTGATGGTATGGGGTTTTGCTTGTCTGTAAGTGATTGAAAAGATTGGCTCCTCAGGTAGGATTCGAACCTACAACCCTTCGGTTAACAGCCGAATGCTCTACCGTTGAGCTACTGAGGAGCAAGTGCGTGTCATTTCATTAAAACAGACCCGCACTCGCACTGTCAAATCATCTCGTTCAGCAGTTCCGGACGCGGGTGCGGGATCACCACCTTATTCACCAGCATGCCCTTCTGCCCCACCACCTGCGCCGCCGCGTCCACCGCGCTCTCCACCGCCGCCACGTCTCCCGTCATCGTCACGAACGCCTTTCCCCCGAGCGCCATCGCCAGGCGGATCTCGATCAGCTGAACGTTCGCCGTCTTCACCGCCGCATCCGCCCCTTCAATCAAGCTCGCCACCGAAAAGGACTCCACGATCCCCAAAGCTTCCAGCGCCTCCACCTTCGTCGCCCCGCTGATCGCCGGAAACACCGCCTCGTGTAAATTCGGAATCACGAACGAATCGATCACTGAGAAACGCGCGCCCGAGACGCCCGCCTC
>Ga0182021_10001457_pt1 | contig 27104 bp, 20 predicted proteins | sample 612E3MmetaG_FD_120493 | JGI IMG/M metagenome (GOLD analysis project Ga0182021, IMG submission 120493) | Permafrost microbial communities from Stordalen Mire, Sweden - 612E3M metaG (Illumina Assembly) | ecosystem: Environmental > Terrestrial > Soil > Wetlands > Permafrost | place: Sweden...
CGGCCGGCTTGGCGAAATGCCAGCGGTTGATGCAACTGGAAAAGGAACTCGGCTTCCGTTCCTCATTCAATTTTATTCCGGAAGGCGACTACGCGGTTTCCCGTGAGCTGCGTGAGGAATTGGCGCAAAATGGCTTCGAAGTGGGTGTGCATGATCTCCACCATGACGGCAAGCTCTATCGGTCACGTCAGGATTTTTCCGAAAAGGCCAAATGGATCAACCACTACTTAAAGGAGTGGGGGGCGGCCGGATTTCGCTCCGGTTTCATGCTTCGGCAAATGGACTGGATTCACGACCTGAACATCCAATACGACGCCTCCACGTTCGACACCGATCCGTTTGAACCCCAGCCGGATGGAGCTGGAACCATCTTCCCCTTCTGGGTCAAAGCGTTGGGGGCGCAGAAGTCAGAAACCAGAAGTCAGAAGTCAGAACCATCCACAGCGCTCCGCCCTTTGCTCTCTGGCTATGTGGAATTGCCTTACACGCTGCCGCAGGATTCCACTCTCTTCCTGGTCTTCCGCGAGCGCTCCCCGAAAATCTGGTTGAGAAAACTGGATTGGGTAGTTGAACACGGGGGTATGGCGCTGATCAACGTGCATCCGGATTACCTCCATTTCCCCGGCGAGCCAGCCTCGCCCCGCACATTTCCGGTGGCGCTCTACGTTGAACTGCTCGAATACGTCAGGAACCGTCATGCCGGCGTTTATTGGCAGCCGCTGCCGCGCGAAATGGCAGAATTCTGCTCGGGATTCCGTCCTGAAAAACCGGTCGTTTCCCGCCGCCGCATCGGCATGATTGCTTATTCTCACTATCGGCGGGATAACCGGGTCATCAGTTACGCCGAAGCTCTGGCCGGACGGGGCGACATCGTCGAAGTGATAGCCTTGAAAAAGCACCCCTCCCACCCGGCTGCTGAAAAGATCGGCTCCGTGCAAGTGTTTCGCCTTCGGGGAAGATACACAAAGAATCAAAAGAGCCAGGAAGAGTATCTTTTGCCGCTTCTCTGGTTTGGGGCCGCCACCACAGTACGGTTGGCGTGGCGGCATTTCCGGCATCGTTACGACCTGATCCATGTGCATAACATGCCCGACTTTCTGGTCTTTGCCGCCTTGTTCCCCAAACTCACGGGGGCGAAAGTCATTCTCGATGTTCACGACATCATGCCGGAATTTTACGCCAGCAAGTTTCACAAGGAAGGAGGCGTTTTCGGAGTAAGAATTCTTAAAATGATTGAGCGCGCTTCCGCCCGGTTTGCCGATCACATCATCATCTCCAATCATCTGTGGCTCAAACCCTTCGTTTCCCGCTCCGCGCCGGAACAAAAATGTTCCGTGTTCATCAACCATGTCAACCAGAGCCTCTTTTACCGCCGGCAACATGTCGGGAATGGGGACAAACACACCATCATGTTCCCGGGCGGCCTGCAATGGCATCAGGGATTGGACATCGCCATCCGGGCCATGCCGGAGGTCCTGAGAAAAATCCCCACCGCCGAGTTCCACATCTACGGCGATGGAAACATGAAGGACGAGTGGGTAAAACTGACGCGTGATCTGGGGCTGACGGAAACCGTGCATTTCTTTGATCCCCGGCCGGTGTCCGAAATTGCGGAGGTGATGTCACAGGCCGACTTGGGCGTTGTGCCCAAACGCGCGGATTCGTTCGGCAACGAGGCTTACAGCACCAAGATTATGGAATTTATGTCGCTAGGCGTGCCGGTGGTGGCGTCGGACACGAAAATTGACCGCCATTATTTCAATGACTCCGTCATCCGCTTTTTCGAATCGGGAAACCCGGCGTCGCTCGCTGAAGCCATTGTTGAAGTCCTTCAGAACAACGAGCAGCGCCGGCGCATGATTGCCAACGCTCTGGAATACGCCGATCAAAACAGTTGGCAGCGTCGCCAAGGCGATTACCTGGAACTCGTTGACTCTCTGATCGAAAACAGATCATTTATTTCGTCTGGCGCGAAAAACGGATCAGCTATTCCCGCTGCTCCTGCTGTCACAGAAACCAAATCACTGACTACGGATTAGTCACTGCTGTCGTCAATCAACTCACGGTTTTCCACCATCAGCTTAGCCAGAATGCGCCTCGACCGTTTCATCACGCTGAACCTGGTCCATCCCCTCCGGCAGGCCTTTACCGCGCTAAAACGAAGCGACAGCAGGTCGCCCCTCGACCCATTTTTGCCCATCTTGATGTATCACAGTATTTCCGAAGACCCGGAACTCGGCGTGCGCCCGTATTATCGTGTTTGCACCAGTCCCCAACGATTCCGGGAGCAGATGCAATGGCTGAAAGACAACGGTTGCCGTGGCGTTACATTGAGCGCCGGCCTCGAACTTCTCCAAACCAGCGATACGAACAATCCGCGTCTCGCATCAACTTCCGCGTCCGGCGCCGGCGCCCCCTCCGTCGGCAAGGCGGTGGGAGAGAGCCGGGGTGAGGTGGGACATGATCATGAATCACCAATCACGCCTCACGTGGTCATTACCTTTGACGACGGTTTCCGCGATTTTTACACCGAAGCGTTCCCCGTGCTCCAGGACCATGGATTCTCCGCCACCATGTATCTGCCGACGGGTTTTATTGGCAACCAACCCCGCCGGTTCAAATCCCGCGAATGCCTGGCTTGGGCGGAGGTCAAGGAACTTCACCACTCTGGCATCGAGTTCGGCTCCCATACCGTTCACCACCCCGAACTGGTTGACCTGCCCTGGCCTGAAATCCAGTCTGAAATCTCCGATTCAAAATCTCAAATCGAGACCCACATCGGGAACCGGGTCCGGGGCTTCGCCTATCCTTACGCCTTTCCGCAAACCCGGCGGGATTTTGTGGGTCAATTCAAGGATTTGCTGATGGCTAGTGGCTATGAAACTTGTGTCACCACGCAAATCGGCCGGCACCAGTCGGGAGCCGACCCCTTGCAAATCAAACGCCTGCCGGTCAATTCCGGTGATGATGACAAGCTGTTTCAAGCCAAGCTGGAAGGTAGCTACGATTGGTTAACGAACGGCCAAGCCGCCTTCAAAACCTTTAAACGGCTGAAAACCGGGTGGCGCGGGCGGTTCGCCCCACCCCCGGTCGGCGACTCGCTGGCCGGAACGAGCGAGACAATCTTGCATTAACCCGCACCAACATTGGCTGACACCATCACACCCATTCCGTCGTGTCTTCGTGGTTAAACTGCTTTTGTTGGTTTATGCGTCTTTTGCGCCCTTTCGTGGCAGGGTGGTTCCGCGATTTCAGATCTAAATGGCGTATCTCAGGTGACATTCAGATGTTGATCATTGACTACGGACCACCGACTTTTCCCCGTTAAATGGACCTTTCCATCATCATCATCAATTGGAATTCCAAGGCCTACCTGAGGGAGTGTCTGAAGAGTCTCGCCGGGAGTGCAAATATTTTGGAGTGCGAAATTCTTGTAATTGACAACGCTTCCTATGACGGGTCCGCCTTGATGGTGGCCACGGAATTTCCCCGCGTGACGTTCATCCAGAGTGACCGCAATTTAGGCTTTTCCGGTGGCAACAACCGCGCTGCGCGACAGGCCAAAGGCGACTTCCTTCTCTTTCTAAATCCCGATACTGTTGGTGAAGGGGATGCCTTGGTGAAACTGGTTCAAACATTGCGTCGGCTGCCCGATGCGGGAATCGTTGGCGCGCGGCTACTGAACAGCGACCGGACGTTGCAGACCAGTTGCGTCCAATCCTTTCCCACCGTTGTCAATCAGGTTTTAGATTGTGAATTGCTTCGCCGATGTTTTCCCCGATCCTCTTTGTGGGGCATGGCGGCGTTGTTCGGCGACTCACTTGAACCCGTGCCTGTCGAGGCCATTCCCGGGGCGTGCCTTATGATCAAGCGCGAGGTTTTTGAGCGCGTGGGTGGTTTTAACGAGCGCTATTTCATGTATTCCGAGGACATTGACCTCGATTTCAAGGTCCATCAAGCCGGCTACAAGTGCTATTATGTGCCTGTGGCCACGGTCATTCATCATGGAGGCGGCTGCAGTCGGAATGCGCGCGGCGCGTTTTCCAACGTGATGATTCGGGAATCGGTCTATCGATTTATGCGCCTGCATCGGGGCCGGCTTGCCGCCGGGGGCTTCCGGCTGTTAATTGGTATTTCCGCTTTACTCCGGCTCCCCGTTGCGATGGCCATCTGGCTCGTTCGCAAGGAGGCCAGCTTGAATGCCAGAGCGGCGGTGCGCAAATGGGTTGCAATCTTCCGCTGGAGCATCGGAATGGAACCTTGGGCGGCAAGGCAATGAAAGTTTATGCCGAATACAAATGAACAAGGTTACGTATTGGTGACTCCTGTTCGAAACGAAGAACGCACCATTGAAATTACCATTCAGTCTGTGCTGACGCAGACCATCCCGCCGCGCGAATGGATCATCGTCAGTGACGAATCTACCGATCAGACAGACGCCATTGTGGGCCGTTACGCCCGGGAGTTTCCATGGCTTCGCTTGGTTCAATTAAAAGATCGCCCTCGACGAAATTTTGCTTCGGTTGTATTTGCAACCGAGTCTGGTATCAAATCCCTACGAACGCCAGATTATGCTTTTCTTGGGTTGCTTGATGCCGATGTGCGCCTGCCGCAAGATTATTATGCCCAAATTTTGTCACACTTCGCGGCGGACCCGCGTCTCGGTCTGGCTGGCGGCTTGGTGCTGGACACCGTGGACGGCAGACGCAATCGAACCCGGCAATGCATACGAGACGTGGCGGGTGCTGTGCAGTTCTTCCGGCGGGATTGTTTTGAATCGCTCGACGGTTTGATGCCCCTGCCGGAAGGAGGATGGGATGCTATTACCTGTGTGCGGGCCAGGATGAACGGATTTAAGACGGCCACATTCCCCGAATTGACCGTTGATCACCTGAAACCTCGGAACTCCACCGAAGGCAATCTGTTCCGCCGTAATTGGCAGATGGGGGTCCGTGACTATGTGTTGGCCAGCCACCCGCTCTTTGAACTGGTCAAGTGCTGCGCTCGATGCCTAGATTCCCCGCCATTGGTGGGTGCACTGGCTCGTTTGACCGGTTATGGCTGGGCAGCCCTTAACCATCGGAAACGCCTACTGCCAGTTGATGTCATTAATTACATACGGCGGGAGCAACTCACGCGCTTGGTGCCTTTCATCGGCAAACGGCGTCCGGCTTAACAGGAAACGGCAATTTTGGTTTGAGCATAATTGGCATCATTTTTTTCGCGCTGATCATCCTCTGGGTGATTTACAGGTTGCGGCAGAACCAAACTTCGGGCATGCGCCTAGTATTCGCGCTGCTCGTTTTCCTGCCCTATTCGCTCAGGATTGACTTGCCGGCGGGGCTGCCGCAATTGACAATCCACCGAATCCTCATTGTTATAGCTTTTCTATTCTTGATTCGGAACAGATCCTCCGACCGCAAAAAATGGCCAATCCCCAATATGGCGTTCGTTATGGCATTCGGGTTTTCCCAGTTCATGTCGTTCATTCTGGGAACCGACCTTGTTCTCGGCCTTAAAAATTGCTTCAACTATGCCATCGAGGTGGTTTTATTCTATCTTCTCATCAGCGAATATGTTCAAAGCGAAAGTGATTGGGTCAAATTACTGTCGAGCATCTGTTACGGTTTGGCGGCCGTCGCCGTCGTGGCCTCAATGGAAAAATATTTCTGCTTCGACATGCTCGGGTGGGTAATGCCATCAAATGCCGGATTGTTTGAAGAAGGCGGAGACATTGCCGCCACTTATCCTCACCGAATCTTGTTGGGTTATGCCATGGCGATGGGGGTGCCGCTGTCGCTGGCTTTGGCCGCTTATTTCAAAGAGGCCAGGCCAAGGCGCATCATGTACGGGATAACATTATTGCTCATCGCTGCGACTTACTTCTCCATGAGCCGGGGGCCGTGGCTTGGCCTCGGCCTCGGCCTGCTGGGCATGGTGGTTCTGGGTGGGAGGAAACTGCGGAAAAAATTGGCGTTCGTTGCTGTGCTGACCGCTGCCATTTTACTTCTGCGCCCTGGCGTACGTGACACGATTTCCAATCTTTGTTTTTCAACATTCAACGATAGTTCTGATAAAGCCAGCACTTACAACTATCGTTGGCAGCTATGGGCTGTGGCGTGGGATCAGCTTCGTTTGTCACCAGTTCGTTTCTTGTTTGGTTATGGTCCTGGCAGTACGGAAAACATGGATTTGTCGAACTATTGGCATGGTCAGGAAGGCTGGCAGGCGGATATTATTCACTCGGGTCACACGAGTTGGGACAATAATTACGCCGGTGATTTGATTGAATTGGGTACAATCGGCTTCCTTTTGGAACTAACCCTCTTTCTTTCCATTTCCAAAACTCTGGTCATGAATTGGCATAGAAGCGACATGGATGATCGTGTTTTGCAGGCTGGAATCGCCGTCGCGTGTCTGATCTTCATGTATTCCATGACGAACGTGTATATTTTTGCTCCCCAACTGAAATATTTGTTTTGGGCGCTCGTGGCCATTGGGAGCAATCTTTCGCTGGTTTTGGCCAATCAAAGCGGGTGCGAAACCATGCTTGCGTCGGAATCTTCATCCGAATCTATAACAGGCGCAGCCAGTTTGACAAAAGGTGAGGCGACAATTTAACACCCCGTAAAGAATTGGCAGCGAACACTTGCGGCGCTGATGGTCGGGCCAATGGGACAGGCAACTGATACGATTTTTTTCAGGTGCGCTCCCAATTGCATCTTACGTTGAACTGAGTAGAGGACAGAGGGTTTCATACAAATACTTGAGTTTATGGAGGGAGAGTTCACTTTTGAAGTCCTTACCAATTTAGACCAGATCTCGGCGCTGCGTCCAATTTGGGAATCTTGGCAATGGCATCCCAATACCGAATTTAATGCCTTTTTGCTCTATCTGCGCTTTCATCAGGAAAACGCTTGTCCATATGTTATTGTGGTGCGTTTTCAGGGAGAACCTTTGGCCTTGGTGGTTGGGCGCATCGAATCCATCCAACAACGCCTCTGCGGAATGTTTAAAGCTAACGTCCGATCATTGACTATCTTTACGGGCGGCATTTTGGGCAAACTGCCCGAGGGAGCGGTATGCGGATTGATTGCAACGTTGAAGGAGACGATACAACGAGGGATGGCTGAACGAGTTACTTTTCATAATGTAAGAAACGATGTTGGCTTGTTGCAACAAATCCTGGCTAATAGTAAAGGTTCCCTGCTAACGTCGCCAATCGAGTGGAGTCAGCACTGGCGATTGACGATTCCCAAAACAAGCGACGAACTTTTTGCAAGATTAAGTTCAAACCATCGTCACTTCTTGCGTCGTATGCAAAAACGGTTGCTAAAGGAGTTTTCTGACAGGGTGCTTTTTCGGTCTGTCAGAAACGTAGAAGAGGTCGAGGTAATCTCTCAACACATGGAACAGGTAGCGCGAAAGACTTATCACCGCGGTATGGGCGTCGGTTATCACGATTCCGAAGAAATGCGGCAACGGCTGCGACTAGTTGCAAACAGTGGCCAGTTGATGGCGTTTTTAGCGTACATTGACAGGTCGCCGGAGGCTTTTTGGGTCGGTTCTGTTAATGCGGATTCGTACTACGCATGGTACACGGCTTACAATCCCTGTTTGAAAAACTATGATTTAGGGCAGTTGTTACTAGTATATGCAATCGGAATTCTAGCGACCGAAGGCGTGCGCTATGTTGATTTTGGTCTGGGTGATGCTCTTTATAAGCGACGACTTTGTGATGAGAATTGGCAGGATGGCTCGGTTTCTCTTTATCCATTTTCGCCCAAAGGGCTTTTGCTTAATTTATCTCAATTTGCAGCCTATCGGGCCAATTATGTCGGGAAGTTTCTGCTGCAACGCGCCGGTGTTTTTGGAGTTGTTAAACGCCTATGGCGCCAGGGCTTTGAGAAAAAGTCGGCTCAAAAGGTGACTGAAGAATGACAAGTTGCAGAGACTTGCACCGGTTCAGCGCTGGATGAGCGAAAACTGTGAATGGAATGCCGTTGAGAATGTCGAATAAAACATGTAAATGCTTTTAAATCAGCCTTACGCGTCGCGTTGAAGTGTCCAAAATCTTGACCGGTTGGTGGCGAGAGATGGGGCGGGATGCTCTGGGAGGGCCAAGGCCGTGCGGCAGATTTATTGTCAGAAGCTGTGCGGCACAGCGATTGCTGATTTGAACCAGATGATTTTTGCTTAACTGGGCAAGACGCTAAGTTTAGAGCCAAATATGTTCAAGTTTGACGATTCAGCGCAAACCCGAAAGTTATCTTTCGGCGTGAAACAACTCATTGCAACCTTGTTATTGTCGCTTTGTCTGGCGTCTGCGGGTTCAGCGCGCGCTGCGACATATTCTGTCTCGCCGTCCGGTTCAAACGGCAATCCCGGCACCAGCGCGCAACCGTGGCTGACCATTCAAAAAGCCGCAAACACAATGGTTGCCGGTGACACAACGATTGTTGAGCCGGGTTACTATCCTGAAAAGGTGGTCAGCATGGTTAATGGAACAGCGGCCAATCCCATCACGTTCCTGGCACAGGCGGGTGTGACCAATGATGGATTCGACATGCTCAAGAATTACAATGTCGCCAATGGCTTTAGTATCACCAAGGATGAGATCCCGGTTTATGAGCCGGGACCGGGGGGCACCTATGTTGGATTTGTGATTCGTCTCGTTGGCATTGGGAATGTGTTGGAAAACTTTCAGCTTGGGAACATCGCCTCAACCAATGGGATTGCAAGCACGAACAATTACAACTTCTACAATTTGGCGGTCGGCGGGGCATTTAATGTCGTCAGCAACGGGAACCTGTTCAATGTAAATGCTACTGTGGTAAACATGGGCGGATTTTCCAATGTAGTTGAGAATTGCCTTATCAACGTCACATTTGGCAATGACTGTTTCCACATGGCAAACGGCACGAACAATGCCATCCGGTGCTGTGTCGTGTCCAACGTGGTGATGGTGGGAAGCTCGCAATCAGGGGTGCACACAGATTTTGTTCAAATGTCTGGCAGTTACGGAGCCAACAATCAAGGGACTTTGATTGAGCGCAACATCGTCTATCCCGGAGCAATTCAGGTATGTAACATGGATTCTGCCGCTCCTTATTCCGTTGGGAACACCACTTTCCGAAACAACATCTTTTTCGGCTCGGCATTGCACGCAAGCATTTGGACACCGAATACGGCTTTTTACAACAACGCTTTTATCTTATGTGGAATGAACTTTAGTGAAGAATTGTATTTCATCTCTGGCGACCCAAAGAACGGAACACCCTACAACTGCTCTGTTTTCAACAACCTTTTCATCGAGTGCGGAAGCTGGTCATCGCAGCCCACCAGTGGTTTTTACACCAACCCCGGCAGTTCACCCTCGACCAATAATTTTCGGGCGGACTACAACTATGCTTCCGGCTTTGGATGGCAGCCGAAATACACCTATCTCGCGGATGCCAATGTCGGCGACAACGTATTGATAGGAATTCATGACATCAGTGGCGGCAACCCCGGCTTTGCAAATTTTCCATATACCAACACCAGCATCTTGACCTGTGTTGACCCGAACTGTGCGGCCGGCTCTTCGCCGGTGCTGATTTCCACAAATTACAACTTTGACCTTCATTTGCTGGCAAGCAGCATTTTAAGGAATGCAGGAACGAACCTTTCCGCCATTTTCACGAATGACTTTGCTGGCAACGCGCGGCCAGCCACCGGCGCGTGGAGCATTGGGCCCTTTCAATTTACGGAAAGTGCAGTGATCTCCCCTCCGTCCAACCTGAGAATAGTGGCAGTGGCTGGTGTGCCGTAAAATAGAGATTAAATATCGCCTGCTACTGAGTTGGTTAAAGTAGGGTATTCAGCTTCTCAAACGTTGCCGCATGGTGATGTGCAAGTTCTTTGTAAACACAACCTTAAGAAAGTATTCATTTTTGGGCGGCAAGCAAACTGTGCTATGACGAATGCAGATCAAGGATGGCCTCGTACAAGGATTCCGGTTATTCTTTATGGGTGGTAATATAGCAGCCGAAAACCTGAAGACAGAGGAAGCTGGTGCCAAGGTTGGCCCCGCCAAAACATCCTACGGCCAGATTCTTAAATCCTCGGCACTGATTGGTGGATCATCCGTGATCAACATCGTGCTGGGGATGGTTCGGACCAAGGTGATGGCCGTGCTGCTGGGGCCGGGGGGGGTTGGGTTGATGGGCATGTACAACTCCATCATTGACACGGCACGCACGCTGTCGGGGATGGGGATGGGCACCAGCGGTATTCGTCAAATTGCCGAAGCGGTCGGTACGGGGGAACAGGTACGCATCGCACGCACCGCCAAAACGCTCAAGCATTCAGTCATGGTCCTCGGCGTTTTGGGAGCTTTTTTGGTGATCCTCTTCCGAAATCCAATCTGCCGACTGACCTTTGGAAATCAGGAACATGCCGGCGCAATTGCCATCCTGGCAGTCACTGTGCTGTTGGCCTCGGTGTCGAACGGCCAGGTTGCCCTGTTGCAGGGGGTGCGCCGCATCGGGGACTTGGCGCGGTTAAGCGTCCTCGGTGCTCTCTTGGGGACTGTTCTCGGCATACCCATAATTTACTTTTGGGGTGAACAAGGAATTGTGCCGCTCATCCTGACCACATCCGCCATGACAGTTCTGACCTCTTGGTGGTACGCGAGAAAAGTACGATTATCAAAAGTGGCGATGGGGTTTGGGGATATTCGCAGTGAAGCAAGTGCCATGTTGAAGCTGGGAATTGTCTTCATGGCTACTGTGCTGGTGGCGAACGGAGTGGCTTATGGCACCCGGGTCATTATCATGCGCCACTTGGGCGTGGCGATGGTGGGTCTCTACCAAGCCGCTTGGACGATGTCCACACTCTATGTTGATTTCATTCTGCAGGCAATGGGGAAAGACTTTTATCCGCGGCTGACGGCTGTTAGCAAAGACAACACCGCGTGCAATCGCTTGGTCAACGAACAGGCGGAGGTCGGTCTTCTCTTGGCGGCCCCGGGGATTCTTGGCACCTTGACCTTTGCCTCACTGGTCCTTTCTCTCTTTTACTCGGCAAAATTTGCGCCGGCGGTGGAGATATTGCGCTGGCAAATTCTGGGCATGTTTCTGCGTGTCACCTCCTGGCCAATGGTATTCATCCTCATAGCAAAAGGGAAAGGGAAGTTGTACTTCGCAATGGAGGTATTGGCTCAATCCCTTCATATTGGCTTGATTTGGCTGGGGATCGCCTGGTGGGTGCTGCGAGGGGTGGGAATGGCCTTCGTCGTTTACAACTTGTTCTACTGGTGTGTGACATTTGTGGTGGTAAGGAAGTTGACTGGGTTCGCCTGGTCGCCAGCCAATCGGCGGTTCGCCATGGCAATTGCAGCGCCGGTGTTGGTGGCGTTTCTAGCACCCTATTTTCTCATCCGCGTTTGGGCAATGGTGGCAGGAGCAGCAGCAACGCTGCTTATTGGGTTGTTCAGCTTCAAAGCCCTCCATGCGATTACAGGAAGCAGAAACGTGCTGGCTTCCTTAGCAAATGTGTTGGGATTGGGAACAAAACGCATGTAAATGTAAGAATTCCGAAGGGAGATTTCAGAAGGTGAATTGTCGGAATCGTTCTTCGCCGTACCACGCATGTCCACACTCCTCATGAACGGCTTTGACACCAAAATTAGCCGCCTCGATTTGGCGCTTTTCGGGCACATCAAGAGCCAGACCACTGAAAATGATCGGCGCTCCTTGCTGGCGCTGGAGCTGGCCATTCGCCAGAAGCTAAACCAGTTTTCGTATCTGGAAATCGGTTCACACTTGGGCGGGTCACTTCAGGCGTTGGTGGTTGATCCCTGCTGTACGCAAATCGTCTCAATTGACGCCCGGCCGCGATTTACACCCGACGAACGGGATTTGTTGGTCCCTTATCCTGAAAATAGCACGGCTCGTATGTTACGGATGTTGCAACAGATTCCCGGTGCAAATACTAAGAAAATCCATACAATCGACACCAGCACCGACCGCATCACACCCGATCAAGTACCAATTGGACCTGACTACTGTTTTATTGATGGAGAGCATACAGATGTTGCGGTGATGCGGGACGCCCGCTTCTGTTTATCGTTGCTCCAACCGGATGGATGCATTGCCTTCCATGACGCTAACATAATCTATCGCGGCCTGGATCAATTCATCCAAGAATTGGTTCAGGCCCAACGGGAATTCCGCGCCTATAATCTGCCAGACTCCGTTTTTGTGATCGAATTCGGCAGGTTACACTTGGCAGAATTGCCGCACATCCAATCGTTGTTGGATAACAATTTCAAGGGCTATCTCTGGAGTCTTTTGGCAAACGATCAATATCGGAAAGTGTATAAAAGTCGCTCGGTCCAGACGCTCCTTAGAGTTCAAAGACTTGTCAGGAAAATTGTCGGCAAGCATTGATGGTCAAGTGATCAACGAAAGAGCCAGATCATATTATCGTTTTCTGAGGGCGTGGCTTTTGAGCCTCGACCTTCGGACATACGGCCCGTTTTTTCTTTCGGAAGAGGAAAAGCGGGCGTCTGCGGCGATGTCCATCATCGTTCCCATCCACGACGCTCCAGAGGCCACGCAGCGGTGCCTGGCCAGCCTCGAGCGATTTGGCGGCGAGGCGGAAGTGATTCTCGTTGACGACGGTTCAACTCTGGAACGAACCCGCCGTATGCTCGATGAGTTTTGTGAGCGAAACAACTGGAAGTTGGTGCGGCATCAAACGGCTCTGGGGCATAGCCGGGCATCGGAAGCCGGCATTTCCATTTCATCGCACCCCTATCTTTGTCTGCTGAATTCCGACACCGTTGTCACGCCGCGGAGCTGGTTTGGCATTTCCCAGACGTTTAACAATAATCCGGAAGTTGCGGTGGTGGGGCCTTCGACGAGTCATACACCGACACCGCAGTGCGTGGATCGTGCCTGCTACTGTCGTTACTATTGGTCTGATGAGCAAATATGGCTTTTTGCGGAGAAATACACAGCGCGATGGCGAGGGCAGCCTCCGACATATTTGCCCAAAGTGGGAGGCTTTGCCTTTTTCGTCCGGCGCAGTGTTTGGGACAGATTTGGCGGATTTGACAAGAGCCTGGCCGATTATGGAAACGAAATGGAATTGTGCCAGCGGATTGGCGCGGCCGGCCTGAAAATCGTCTGGACCAAAGCAAGCTATATCCATCATCTGGGCCATGCGTCCTACCAGGAAACCTTCGGCATGGAACTGATTCGGAAAAAATGTCAGGCAGCCCGGCGCTACATTGACCAAAAATTGCTCAAGGCGTAATTGTGTTACAGCTACTAAGAAAGTCGCGTCAAATTCATGGGTCGTTTCGGCGTTTCCCGTTTTGGCCAGTAAACCTCCCCCGGCACTGGTGCGGACAACCCCAATACAGTTGAAATGAGCTCACCCAGAGATCTTAAAATCCTCGCCCACGTTAATCATTATTATGGGCCGAGCCAAGGCGGAGTTGTGTACCTGTCAAATTCCCAAAGACCCGAAGTTCGCAGGGGCTATGTTCAGAAGACCATCCAATTTTTGAAGGAACTTGGAAACATACCCGAAGTAGCCAGCGTGGACGTGAAGTTGTGCGGAATCAAGGGTAAGTCGTTGTTGCCGGTGGATAAGGATTTTTCCTTCCTGAAGGACCCCCGGCAGTTGATTTTCGAGTCGCTTTGCGAAATGGCGAAGCAGGTTGAAGAGTATGATTACTTCATCAATATTGAGGATGATATTCTCCTTCCTGTCGAAACCTTCCGTAATGTATTGGAATTTGATCAGGAGTTTTTGATTAATGAGTGCCTTCATCCGAACCGAATTGAAGTCTGCGGTGACCGGAAACTGCCAAATGATCCCATGGTGCGGCCCAGGATATGGACGCTTCAGGAGAAGCACTGGAGGGGAAAGGTGTTGCGCGTCGCGACAAATCCGCATTCGGGGATTCTGATCTTGTCCCGCGACAAGCTGCGCTATTGTCTCCAAAACGTTGACGTGAACTTCCGAGGCGAAGTAATCGGAGCTGGCATGGAGTCCGCTTTTGCGCATTTCCACAAACCTTTTTCCCTGTATCGGCCGTACAAAAATCTCGATTTCCATGTGGTTATCCATCAGGATCGTCATCATCCGTACTGGGATAGGTGGGGCAGAGCGAGGAAGTTACTAAGTCCAGGCGGCTTCAAGGAGATCCTCCAGGCTTGGGTTTCCGATAATTTGCTGTAAATTTCAGCTAGAAAACCAATAAGTTGGGGTGTTCCCATGGGACCTTCTGCTCAATTATTAAAGCCTGAATGCAGCAGTGAAGGCACCGCTAATTTAGATCGCCGTGAGGAATTCCAGTTGGCAAGCCGAGTCGAGCAGCGCGGAGCCGACAGAGTGTTTATTAAATTCCCGGCCAACGCTGCGAGTCGGCCGTTTATTGACTTAATTGCCGAGCGCGAAAAATTTGCGGCAAGACAATTCCGTGGTCAAGCAGAAGTCGTGATCGGAAGAAGACAGGACGATGTACTTGTCTATCCCTTCCTTGAAGCACCTAACTTGGAAGAACAGATTGGCCTGGAGATTTTGCAGAACAGGAAGGATTTTGCATTAGACTCCGTTGTGCAATACGCGCATTTTCTTTCTGGATTGCCGCATCTTGACTGTGTGCCGTCCCAATTCCGCGATTTTCTCGGATTTAAGGCAATGGAAACAGCTATGACCTGCGTAACGTTTGGCCCTTACGACTGTATCCCAAGAAACCTGATTTGTGACTCCTCAGGTTGGAATGTTCTCGATTCGGAATGGACGTTTTCTTTTGCGATGCCTGTTGATTTTCTGCTCTGGCGGGGCATTCACTCCCTGGTCTTCGGATTGCAACAGATCATACAGGCGCGCACGAACGGCAAAGCACCGGTTATTCTTTACCAAGGATACGGCCGGACCAGGCTCTATATGCCTTTTGCCTGGTATAATGCTTTCGAGTTGCATCGTATGGATCGGAATCGGTTTATCGCTTGGGAAGAATATTTCGCGCGAAAGATTCTGAAGCCGGAAGCCATCCGAAGAGGACGATTGCGGCTTTCCAAACGGAATAAAGTCTATGCCTCCCTGCCCGGACCGAAGAGCCTGCTGATTTGCTATGAGGAGTTGATTAAACGCGCAACGAGAGTTATTCAAACCAGCCTTCGAAAAACACCATGCTGATTTTCAGGAATTGTGGCCACCGGCCTTGGAATGACAAACTGCGTTCGACCTTGGGTGCCGCGAGATGCATTTTCACCCGCAAGTATTGCCGGCCATTAAACCTGGCATTGACGCCACGTGCAAGCTCACGGGGGAAGGATTCAAAAGGCCGTGGCTGCCGCTTGTCAAAATGGACGAAGTGGTGAAGGCGAAGGTGAAACAAATGTTTGAAGGTGAATCCCGTGACGATCTTTGACCTTGACTCCCAACCGCTTGGGAACCGCGTAGGATTGACTCACAGTCCGTCGTCTTCATCGATGGAAATTCTCGAAAAATGAAAGCCATTCAACCCAGGACGCTAGGTTGCGGTTTTCTGAGTTCGGTCGAGGCTTTTGGTGACCGCCCGGCTGTCGAGGTATCAGGCGAAGTCCTGACGTACGCGCAACTCTTTCAGAAAGCGGCTTCACTGGCCGCCACACTTGACCGGCATGAAGTGGAAAACGAGCCACCGTTGACGGCGGTGTTTGCTTATCGGTCCGTGACGGCGTTTGCAGGCGTGCTTGGCGCTTTGCTGCGCGGCCACGGTTATGTGCCGCTGAATCGCACGTTTCCTGCGGGGCGCACGCTGACGATGCTACAGCGCTCCGGTTGTCGGAAAATGCTGGTGGATGCGCAGTCGGAAAAGCAGTTGGGCCAAGTCTTGGAAGGAATCGGCTACGAGATGCTCGTGGTCCTGCCCGACCGGGACGATGCTCGCGAACTGACGGCGCGTTGGCCGAAACACCAATTCGTGGGAGCACGAGAACTCGCATCGCACAAACTATGGCATCCAGAGAAACCTTCGCCGGAGTCCATCGCTTACCTGCTGTTCACCTCGGGCAGCACAGGTGTGCCGAAGGGCGTCATGGTAACGCACCACAACGTCCGGCACTACATCGACTTCATCTCGGAGCGGTTTTCGATCAGTCACGAGGATCGGTTCTCGCAGACTTTCGACATGACTTTCGACCTCTCCGTGGCGGACATGTTCGTCGCGTGGGAGCAGGGTGCCTGCGTGTGTTGCCCGCCAGAGAAGACACTCCTCAATCCAGGGCGGTTCATCAACGATGCGCGTCTGACGATCTGGTTTTCAGTGCCATCAACGGCTCTTTTCATGAAACGGCTCGGTGCCCTGAAGACGGGCACGTATCCGCGGCTGCGGGTCAGCCTGTTTTGCGGAGAGGCGCTGCCGGTCGAAGTGGCCAAGGCATGGGCCGGGGCCGCGCCGAATTCCATCGTCGAAAACATTTACGGCCCGACCGAACTCACAATTGCCTGCACCTATTACCGCTGGGATTCGATGCGTTCGCCTTCGGAGTCGGCTCATGGCGTGGTGCCCATCGGCGAGCCTTTTCCCGGGATGGTGCCTCTGGTGGTGGATGAATCGCTCTTCGAGGTCAATCCCGGCGAAGACGGCGAGTTGCTGATGACCGGGCCGCAGATGTCTCCGGGTTACTGGAACGATGGCGAGAAAACAGCGCGCAGCTTTGTTGTGCCTCCCGGCAGAACCGAGGTCTATTACCGCACCGGAGACCGCGTCCGCCAACCCTCCGGGAATGGGCCGATGCTGTATCTGGGACGCCTGGACAACCAGATAAAGATCCTTGGGCATCGCGTCGAACTCGGTGAGGTGGAGGCCATTGTTCGCAAAGAATCCGGCGTTGATGGTGTGGTGGCTGTGGGTTGGCCCGTAGTTCCCGGAGGTGCGGGGGGCATCGAGGTTTTCCTCCAAACGGACCCGTTTGACACCCGCAAATTGAGCGACCAACTGGCCGCGCTGCTGCCGACTTATATGTCTCCGCGCCGGATTCATCTGCTCCCGCAGTTTCCGGTTAATGCCAATGGAAAATTTGATCGCCGAGCGATGATTCAAAAGTTGGAACAAACGCCATGATAACCTGTAATGCACAAAACGTTCGAGGCTTCATACTGCGATTATACGGCGAACGGCTAAAGTCCGCCGGACTCGCCCCCGAGGCCGTCAGCAACGATTTCGATCTCCTGACCCAAGGCATTGTGGACTCCCTTGGCGTCCTCGAGCTCATCAACGCCATCGAGGCCGAATTCAATGTCGTGATTGACCTAGAAGGATTGGATGCAGAAAGTCTCACCATCATCGGGCCTCTTTGCAATTACATTGGCCGGAATGCGCAATTGAAGGAGCCCATGCCCAACGCAGCGCCGAGCGGAGCTCAACCGATGTTGCCCACGGTCAAACTGCGCGTGGGCCATGCAGAGATCATTGCCGAGATTGCCAGTACCCCAGCGCAGATTGACATGGGTTTGCGCTTCCGTCAGCAATTGAGCGAGAACCAAGGCATGCTTTTTGTCTTCCCAAGCCCGCAGCTTGCCTCGTTTTGGATGAAGGACTGCCGGCTGGCCCTTTCCATCGCATTTCTTGACCCAGACGGCACAATGCTTGAGATCCACGATCTACAGCCCAACAGCGAGAATTGGGTGCGCTCGGCTTCCGAGCAGGTACGGTTTGCGCTGGAGGCTCAGCAAGGCTGGTTTCAGCGGCGACAATTGACTCCCGACATCAAGGTCCAGACGGACAATGGCTCTTTGGCTGAACGCTTTCCGACGTGATTGGCGCACTGGTTTGCCAGGTTGTGCCGCGTCAGTTTTTGGTGTGTTCCATTCCCCACAACTTCATCGTCCCTGAATAAATGGGTAACAATCCCCAGTCAGTACCATCCGAAATTTGCCAAGCGGGGATTCACGCCGGTTTTTTGGCCTCCGCCGCAAAACACCCGGGCCGTCCAGCGCTCGACGTCGCAGGCTCTGTTTTGAGCTATGCCGAGTTACGCACTTGGGCGGCAGCGGTGGCGTCTACCGTGACGGGAATAAACGCACCTTCCGAATCCAGCCTGGTCGGCGTCTTTGCCTTACGCACGGCTGCCGCGTACGCCGCCGTTCTCGGCGGCTTGATGTCAGGCAAGGGCATCGTGCCACTCAACCCTTCATTTCCGCCGGAACGAACTGCGGCAATGATCGAAGCGTCAGGAATCGAAACATTGTTGTTGGATAGCCGGGGTGCAAGTCAGCTCGAACCGCTGCTCAAGCTGCTGTCCAAGCCCATGTGTTTTCTGTTTGTCGAAACCGGCGCCGGTCACCATGAACTGGCCAGGGCCTGGCCACAGCACCGGTTTCTGGACAAAGACGGGATCGCAGCACCCGCCACCTGGCAGGCTAAACCGGTCAATCCCGATTCGACAGCCTACCTGCTGTTCACTTCCGGCACGACTGGAAAGCCCAAAGGTGTCGCTTTGCTTCACCGAAACTTGACTCACTTCATCCGGGTCGGTCTTAGCCGGTACGCGTTGAGTGAGCGCGATCGCTTCTCGCAGATTTACGATTTCACATGGGATCCTCACCTCTTTGACCTGTACGGCTGTTGGGAGAGCGCTGCCTGTCTCTGCGTGCCGCAGCCGGATCAGTTGCTCAACCCGGGCAAGTTTTTTCGGGAAAAGGAGATTACCGTCATCGATATGGTGCCCTCGATGGCGCACGTCATGATGCGCATGGGATCGCTCAAGCCGGGCCGGTATCCGGCGCTCCGACTGCTGCGATTGGGAGGCGAGGCCGTGGCCGTTGAAATCGCGGCGGCTTGCGCGGCTGCAACGCCCAACGCGGTCGTCGAGAACACTTACGGACCGACGGAAGCAACAGTGGAAGTGACCAGCTACGTTTGGGATTCGACGCGCTCGCCGGCGGAAGCCGAACAGGGGATTGTACCGATTGGTTTTCCATACCGTGGCTGCGAGTTATTGGTAGTTGATGAGAGCCTGGAAGAAGTGCCCGAGGGGACGGAGGGCGAATTGCTCATTGGTGGAGCGCAGACCGCACCCGGGTACTGGCGGAGCCCCGAACAAACGCGGCGCGCCTTTGTCGTCCCTCCCGGCCGGGAACAGACCTTTTACCGCACGGGCGATCGGGTGCGCCGGCCGGCGGCGGGCAAACCCATGTGTTTCTTGGGACGAAACGACAGCCAGATCAAGATTCATGGCGCCCGCATCGAACTGGGAGACGTCGAAGCCGCGCTGCGGAAGTCGGCTTGTACGGCTTTGGCTGCCGCGGTCGGCTGGCCTCGATCTAAGACTGGCACGGAAGGAATCATTGCCTTCATTGACAAGCCCGGAGCGGATGTGGCGGCGATTCTGGCTGACTTGAAGCATCGGCTGCCGAATGTGATGGTGCCGCGTCAAGTCCGGCTGCTGCAACAAGTTCCGCTCAACGCCAATGGAAAGGTGGATCGCAACGCGCTGCTCCGGTTGCTGGAATCAGAGACGCCTGCGCGGACGGCCCCTCGGGTTCAAAGTGCCAGCGGAAATTCGTGAGCGAGCATGTAAAACGGACGCGTCCGGCAAAACCTCTCATGACTCCAACCTCTTCCCTGCTTCATCTGCGCTTTCTGGAAACTGTCGAGCGCTTTCCGGATAACTTGGCGCTTGAGATCGGCAACCAGAGGTGGACCTACCGCCACTTGCGCGAGCGTGCTGCTTCCCTGGCCGCGATGCTCGAGGCGTGCGGCGTCGCCGGCCCGCGCCTGACCGGAATCTATGGCGCGCGCTCGTTTACGGCCTATGTTGGCGTGCTGGCGGCTTTACTGCGCGGACATGCCTATGTTCCACTCAATCCCGCAGATCCGGTCGAACGGACTCGAAAGCTCCTCAAGCAAACGGGCATTCAGGCGGTGATCGTGGATCAGAACGCCGAAGCGTCCATCGGCGGTGTGCTGGGGGGCTACGACGGAGACATAACGGTAGTCGTTCCTGACCGCGCGGATGCGGCAGAGTTGAAGGAAACATGGGCCAACGCCCGGGTGCTCGCCGCGCGAGACTTGCTCAAACCCACGGCCTGGAAATGCCCGCACGTTGAGCCGGATGATTTGGCCTATGTCCTCTTTACTTCCGGCAGCACGGGTGAACCGAAGGGAGTCATGGTGCGCCATCGAAATGTGACAACGCTGATCAATACACTGATCGAACGACATGCGATCACCTCTGCAGATCGTATCAGTCAACTCGCGGACCTCTCTTTCGACCCCTCGGTGGGCGACCTCTTCACGGCTTGGCTTACCGGAGCTTTGTTGTGTTGCCCGACCGCGCGTTTGTTCTTGAGCCTGCCGGCCTTCATTCGTGACTCTGGAATTACGGTCCTCCAGACGGTGCCGTCAACCGGTTTGGTCATCCAGCGTCTTGGCGCGCTCAAACCGAATCACTTTCCCAAGCTTCGCGTAAGTCTCTTCGGCGGAGAAGCATTGCCGGTGGCCTTGGCGAGTCAGTGGAGCGCGGCGGCGCCCAACTCAATTCTTGAAAACCTCTATGGCCCCACGGAATGCACCGTGGATGCGACCGCCTACCGCTGGGTTGATGAGCGGGGCAAAGCCGAGGCGGAAAACGGCATCGTGCCGATTGGTGACTTGTTGCCTGGATTTGGCGCGCTCGTTGTGGACGAGCATCTGAACGAAGTTGCGTCCGGGGCCAGGGGTGAACTGTTGCTGAGTGGTCCGCAAGTGGCCGCCGGATACCTCGGTGATCCTGAACGTACCGCCCGAAGTTTTATCAAAATGCCCGGGCGCTCCGAGCTTTTTTACCGCACCGGTGACCTGGTGAGAAGATCCGGCAATGGCAAGCCATTCACTTTTTTTGGCAGACTCGACCACCAAGTGAAGGTTTTCGGTCTGCGAATCGAGTTGGGCGAAATCGAAGCAGCGCTTCGGCGGGCGGCGGGCGTGATGGACGTTGCGGCGATGGGCTGGCCCATTCGCGATACCGGCGTCGGGGGTATCGTGGGGTTTGTGGGCAAGGAAACACTCGACCCGGCGGTTGTTCGCAAACAACTCACCAAGATACTTCCAGCCGCGATGGTGCCTGGCGAGATTCGTATCCTGAGCCACCTTCCACTCAATTCGAACGGCAAGATAGATCGCCATAAGCTCCGGGCGATGCTGGAAAACAAACCATGATTGAGTTCCTTCAACTTCAAGATGCGGCGGCAGTTGAACGCTGGAGCGCTCCGATTGCGGAGTGGGTGTTCGCCACTGGAGCGGAGTACTTTCACATGCTTTTTGGCGACCCCGAGATTGCCAAGCGCAGCCTCGAGTCGTGGATCAAGCACCCGAATTCAGAGTTCTCCGGGTTGCACGCAACTTTGGCCATGAACAACGGCAGGAGTATCGGTGTCTTCATTACCATGCCCGGCACCGAGATTCCCAAACGACGTTTATTTGATACGCTGTATTTGCTTAAGAACTGCAAGTCAGACCGGAGGCTGGCTCTGCGGGATTTCTTGTCTGCCTTTGCCAACGTGCTGCTGCCGGTGGGCGAATCTGACTTTTATTTGCGGACATTGGCTGTGGGGGCTGAGCACCGCGGTCGCGGCTATGGGCGACAACTCTTGGAGCAGGCAATCACTGCCGGAGCGAGGGCGGGTTTCAAACGCATCCGCTTGGATGTCAACGGGAACAACGCACCAGCGTTGCACCTGTATCAGGATTGCGGATTCAAAATCATTCACGAAGCTACGGTGCCAGCCTTCTGCCACCGGGTTTGCGCGATGCTTCTGGAAAGGTGATATATGACTGAGGCGGTTTATTCCGGCCTGAAAAACCGAATGCTCCAGATTCTCGCGAGAAATGCGCCGGGCGCGAGAACCTGGCGGGTCAGGCTGAATCGTTGGCGCGGCGTCAAAATTGGCAATAACGTTTGGATTGGATACGATGCCATAATTGAAACATCGTATCCTTACCTGGTCACCATCCGCGATGATGCTGCTGTGGGCATTCGGGCGATGATTATCGCCCATTTTCGCGAGCAGCGCGGCGTGGTGATCGAAGAGGGAGCCAGCTTGGGGCCTGGAGTCATCGTCTTGCCAGGAGTCACCGTAGGGCGGGGTGCCATTGTTGCCGCTGGCAGCGTCGTCACCAATTCAGTGCCGCCCATGACCCTCGTCCAAGGCAACCCAGCCAGGCCGATTGCCCGAATCACCGTTCCCCTGAAGATGGACGTGACCATCAGGGAATTCTCGAAGGGGCTCAAGCCCATCAAATAGTTTTCACCCCAATCCATGTGGCGTCCGAAGATAGGAGTGTTTCCAGCCGAGGAGCTTTCTCGTGGCCGCCGATTATTTGATACGCTCAGTCAACTTTATTCAGTTGATTTTGTCGGCGCCTTGGAGACGAACCATGGATCCTGTGAAGCTGCTTTGCTTTTTGGTGTTAATCGTCGACAGGCGGTCCGTAGCGCGGACTTGGGGTTGCGATGTCTGGCTTTTATCAAAGAGGGATCAGCAATTTCACTGGCATCTGGAGATCTGGTAAGTCTGGCGCCAAGGTCATGTCTCGCGCGGTGCCTTCAAGGACAAGCGTTCACCGACAAAACGATAGACCGTGCATGCCGTTTGACTGTGGAGGTCGGAGATGAAGTCGTGGCGCGGAAAGGCGATGACATTCTGTGGCTTCATCGCAAGGCAGGGGCTTCAGCGGTGGATTTGGTGGCTATGGAACCGCCTCATCTCGCTGATGGTGGTTGCCTCTTCCAGCATTTCCAAAGCAAAAATTGGCTGCGCCTTTTACCAATCCTGCATTTCTTGCGGGAAGTATCAGGTTGGGAGCATCCGCCCCTGCGCGCCTGCTTCATGTTCGATGACCCCAATCTGCATTGGAAATCCCACGGTTACGTCAAGTATGACCAGTTGGTTCACCATGCCTCCAGGCACAATTATCATGTATCCTTTGCCACCGTCCCATTGGATGGTTGGTATGTGCATCCGGGAACAGCGGCCCTGTTCCGGGAGAACCAAAGCCGGCTTTCACTTCTGATCCATGGGAACAATCACACGGCTGGAGAATTGGCCCAGGCACAGACCGACACCAACCGGCGGGCGCTCGCAGCCCAGGCATTGCGGAGAATTGAGCGGTTGGAGCGAGCCTCCGGACTGGAAGTCTCGCGTGTCATGGCGGCTCCGCACGGCGCCTGCAGTCATGACATGTCCACTGTCCTTTTGCGGATGGGGTTCGAGGCCGCCTGCATCTCCCGGGGTTCCATCATGAATCAAAACCCGAGCACGGCCTGGCCCATCTCAGTGGGACTGAATCCGGCCGAATTCCTGGGTGCCGGCCTGCCGGTAATTCCCAGATTTCGACTGCGAAGCGGATGCGAAACCGAGATGCTTCTGGCCCTCTTTTTGGGTCAACCGGTGATACCCGTGGGACACCACGAAGATGTTGCAGGCGGTCTGGATGTGCTCGCCCAGTTGGCGGGCGCACTCAATTCCGTCGGAGGGGTCCAATGGATGGATATGAAATCCATCGCACGGTCGAATTTCTGCACGCGCCGTGAGGGGGAGGTTTTGCATTTGAAACTGTTTTCGCGGCGAATCCGGCTTAGAGTGCCGCAAGGCGTCAATCAACTTTGTGTCCATAGACCCTGGCTGAACGACGGCGCCTTCGAAGGGTTGACGCTGTGGACAACCACGGGTGATCTGGCCTCGTTTGCTTCATACCGCGGAGCGCCAATTGCCACAGGGTCATGCGCAGAAATAGAAGTCTACTCTGTTCCTGTCGATGCAATAGACCCGCGCACCGTTCCACTTCCCCACACGCCTCTGTGGGCGATCGCCCGCAGGCAAATGTGCGAAGCCCGCGACCGCCTGAGGCCTATGTGCGATCGTTTGCTCCTAAAAAAGCAATGGCCGAACTAACGTGACTCTGCTGATTTTCAGTTTACAATTTAAAAACATCCCGCTCGTTGGAAAGAGGGAAAATCCATGAATCGTGGTAATCGCCACAATCGGCGGATTGGCCGCACCGAAAAATCTCCAGATTAACCTGCACGTGTCAGTTCCGGATTCAGTCTGTCGCGCGCCGAACCCAGCCCTTGGCCGTTCATCCTCAAAATTGGGGGGAATGTTGATCCGGAAGGAACGTTGGGGATTGAGTTGGCGCGGCCGGGTGTTGATGGCGGGATGGGGGCTGGTATTGGGCATCCACCCGTTTCAGGCGGTGACCCATCGCGTGCCGGCGCATGTGCTCGTGGTTGAGGGTTGGGTCTGTTGGCCGAAGCGCAGCCAGAATGGACGTTTCACCCCCTCCGCAGAACGGCGCCAAAGAATATGTGCCAACGATTCCCGCTGCTCAATAACCGGCAAATTTCCTGGAAGGCAGGTACATGCTGCCAGCTAAAGAATTGTCGCTTGGGCTTACAGATTGGAAGATTCATGTATAACACGTTTTCATTCAGCATATTATCATGTTCAACACCCCCATTTGAACCTAATACGCGTCGGATAGTCTTACAGTTTCAATCTTGTTGATTTTATTCGGTCGTGTGCTTTCTCTTTTTATTGAGTCCTTGCCTGGCGTTTATCATATTATAAACCAATTACTTAGATAAATGTTCCGTGACAGGCGGCGGCTGTCAAAAAAGTTATGGCACGAAAGCGGCTAAATTGGACATGAAGAAAAAAAATTAGACAATAACTGTTTAGGAAAGGAAAAAATATGAGAAAGCTTTGCTTGTTAATCGCGTTGACGGGGTCGTTGGCATCCTATCAATGTTCCGCGTTGACTGTGAATATCACCCGCGATCCCAGTTACAGCCAACAGCCGGGCGGAGAATTCACTGTTAGTCTTGATCCTAGTGATGCGGGTGACCCGGTGTTCACATCCATCATCAATAATTATGATCCCAGCACGAAAGTTAACGGCGGGTTCGAGACTTTCTGTCTTTCGTCATCAATTGGACTGCTCGGCAATCCGCAAAACGGCACTCTGACTCCTAACGGCGTTGCGGTGGGAACAGCTTGGCTCTATTCAAAGTTCGTCAATCAAACTTTGCTGGGTTATACTTGGGCTCCCGGCGCAGGTCGTGAAGCTTCGGCATGGGAATTACAGAATGCGATATGGGCATTGCAAGGCACCCCAGTTTTTGACTGGGCGGCTGCCAATGTGTTTTTGACCTCGGCACAATTCACATCGGTGTTTTCAAGTTTGGCGGCGGCGGAATTGGCCGCTAGTGGGGCCTATAATGTAGATGCCTTGAATTTGACTCATAATAATGCGGATGGGAGACCGGAAACTTCGCAGCCGATGCTGGCGGTCGTTTCTAGTGCCATTCCTGATGGCGGCGCGACCGTCATGCTGTTGGGGTTGGCTCTTGGTGGCTTCTGTTTCTTTTCTCGCAAATTGCGGGCTTGATTTGCCTGCTTGGTTTGACACAAAGCAAAGTTTTGGTAAGGGGCAGCTTGGTAGCTGCCCCTCTCATTATGGCGTTCAATCGTTGGCAAGGCCGTCAATATGGCTGCGACGCCGCGTCGCAATAGGGTGGTGGGGTAAGACTGCTGGCGTGCCGCAACGCAGAGAGAAAGCTTTGAATTTCCAGCCCCAAGCTACTGACACGAACTGGCTCGCGGGGACGCTCGCCCCACCGGAAAAAGGGCAAATCCAATGTTCATCGGCGCTCGCAGAACGCCGCTACAGTTGTTTTGGAGAGGTTTTAGAATAACAATTCCATGACATTTCCCTGGCAAAGAATGACGATTGAGGAGTTCGCCAGTTTTGAGCGAAGGCAGGGGGAACGGATTCACCAGATCAACGGGATTTACTGGCGGCGGGTTCGTCCTCTGTTTTATCGGCCACTCCTGCCATATCAAGAATATCCGCCACCATCGGTTAGCAGCCCTCTCGCGGCATTTTTTGGTGGATTTCAACACGCTGTATCACCTCATGAGGGAACGAATTCATTCTTGAATTTGTTAATATTTGAAAATCCAAAGGCGTATTGTCTGGGCGATCTGGATCGGCATGAGAGAAGGGAAATTAAACGAGCAGCCGACGATTTCACGGTCTCATTGGTAACGGATGTCAATGAATTTAAAGTGCAGGCATATCGTGTTTATCTGTCTTTTTACGAAAGAACAAAATACGAATACAAATCTGAGCGGCGAGATGCAGGCAATTTCTCAAAATGGGCAGATTCACTTTTTCAGAATCCGAAGGTGATTGTGCTTGGGGCATATAAAAAGAATCGCGAGCTCGGTGCCATTGGTGTCTGGCATCTGGTTGAAGACACTCTGGTTTATTCGACGTTTTTTTGCGAAACAGAATCTCTAAAAATGCATGCGACGGGTTTTATGCTACATAAAGTGCAGGAAGCCGCTGCCGGTTGCCAGGCCATCAAGCAGATATTTATCGGGAACTATAAATATACTGCTGTAAAGGGTGTAGATGATTTCTACCTTGCGAGGGGCTGTAAACTCGTGAGAAAAACCGCATTCCTTCATATAAACCCTCTGACGGCATTCTTTTTGAAACGTTTCTTGCCGGAACAATATGCCCGGCTGCGGGGAGACGCCATCAAAGATGCGCAAGGCGACCGGGACTTTGAACGGGCTACGCCATCTCAGAATGAGAAGCCAAGCATATGCACCATTCCCGGAGGAGACAAAGGCAGTCGAATTGAGCAGGGTCATCCCGCTGCAATGACCGCGCCTTGTTCAGCAGCGCGACTGGAAGCGGCAAAGACCATTCCGGTCGCCGCACGCGGGCAGGGTTGCTGCGGCGCGGCCTCCCCGTTGCAACCTGAGTCACTGACAAAAATTGAGACGCGCCCGCTTGATTTGGGCGCATCTTGATGGCGTGTTGCCCAAAATCAAAAGGAGCGCGGACAGCAAATCCGCGAGTCTCCAACCGGGGCAAAATTCGGCAATCACGTTATTCCCTCGCGGGTTGTCACGCATCACGGTAATTGAAAGAAACAACATCTATGAAAATAGCCATCGTCGGTTTGGGTTACGTCGGTCTGCCCTTGTCACTCCAATTCACCCGCTCGGGCGTCAGTGTTTTGGGACTGGACATTGATCCGGCAAAGATCGCTTCCTTAAAC
>Ga0182021_10001459_pt1 | contig 27099 bp, 28 predicted proteins | sample 612E3MmetaG_FD_120493 | JGI IMG/M metagenome (GOLD analysis project Ga0182021, IMG submission 120493) | Permafrost microbial communities from Stordalen Mire, Sweden - 612E3M metaG (Illumina Assembly) | ecosystem: Environmental > Terrestrial > Soil > Wetlands > Permafrost | place: Sweden...
ATAGTCCGATGGTTGGATAGAGTGCAGTGCGTTTTGCAAGAAACGTCTTGAATATGCGCGAAACGCGGATCATGAGTGCGATTTCCAATAGTTCCGCCACCGTAAGAACCTGATTCTCGACAGTAGTCTTCTTCAATGCAGCAATAATATCTTTAAATCCTTCGAGTGGAATAGTTCCTTCAGAAATGAGCATTTCTTTTGCTTCAGAGACCTTTCGTAATTCCAATTCAATTGTATTGCGAGTAGTATGCGGCACGAGGCGAAGCGCATACAGACGGCCTGACTCAGAAACAGCAAGTTCGCTTATACGTTCAACGACTGTATAATATTCCAATTTGCTTATCGCGGCAGTAAAGCTTGGTGGAAGATTTAAAGACTTTTGTGACACTTTGGATTCTGCGTTCTAGCGGCCTTCACTTTTTATCAGGTATATCAATCTTTTTTGGTTCCGTTAATGTCCGTCGGATCGTGGAAGAACCTTGTTTCCTTTGGCCTTATCGATGGAACTCGGTGTGCCTGCTTCCTTAAGTTTATCGAGCACATCGGGACCGACTGTTGATGTCATGTCTAAAATCTGTGGGGCGATATTCACAACTGACTTATAGAACATTGAATAGCGTTTTGTTTGATAATCAGGAAAATCAGACATTGCAAAGATATAGAGCAGTGAACTGACAAGCAAAGTACCTTCAATAAAGCCAAGAACAATTCCCCCAACACGATCGGGGATTCCACCAATCTTGTAACTTCCAGTAAGAATTTTATAAAGCAAGCTTTGTATAATAAATAACCCAAAAAATATTACTAAGAAACCATCCATTGGCGCATCTTCATGACTTATTCCTCCGCGACCGGTTAACAAATCCCCGACATCACGCATAAATATATGTCCTAAAATGAGACCGGCAATGAGTACAATGATCGCAACAAGTTTTCGTACACTGCCGTCACGTACTCCAAGCAAAATAAAAAAAAGGATTGGACCACCGATTAAGATGTCGAGTAACATAGGGTTATTCTCCTAATTGTTGTTTGACTACTTCCTGAACGATCTTTCCATCAATTTTTCCTTTTAGTTCCTTCATTGCTATAGGCATTACCTTGCTGAAATCCTTCAAAGATGTTGCGCCTATATTTCCGATTATTTTTTGAACCAATATTTCAACTTCTTCTCGACTCATTTGTTTCGGAAGATAAGCAGTAATAATATCAAGTTCACGTTTTTCTTGATCTGCGAGATCATTCCTTCCGGCTTTCTCGTACATTTCAATTGCTTCTTTACGTCTCTTTGCTGACGCAAGAAGAGAGGATACTTCCTCTTCGGGAGTAATGCTTGTACCGGTTCCTCGTTTTGCAAGTTCAATCATTTGTGCTCGAATCGACCGAATGGTGTTTAACTTAACACTATCGCCGGATTTCATTGCAGCTTTTAAGTCTTCATTGATTATTTCTGTAAGAGCCATTGATGGTCTCCTCAATGATTATATATACGACAACCTGATTTTCATTAAGTTCAAATTGAATACTATTTTTTATCAAATATACAATTCATGATGACTATAGAGTAAAAATACAAAATAATTGTCTAACGTGCCATCAAAAGGGTAATTCAAATTTGCGTATGTAGAACTGAAATTGTCTTAGCACTCAATCAGATATCATTTTTATATATGATAGAGCAACAAGGCTCAGAATAATGAGCAAGTCGAGCTTAAAAGTAAGGTAGAGAGAAAGGATGTGAAATGAATCAAGAGATGCCTACTTGTCTCTAATCAGCGGGCATCTCTTGACTGTCATATTTCGATAAGTGTTGCATATCGGGCTTTTCCATCTTTCAAGAATGTCTCAAGCCGATTCACCAACTCTTCGCCGCTTTCAGTAGTACCATCCTCAAGCGTTTCATATTCTTCGACTGAATTGCAGATAAATTCTTCAACGAAAAAGTTTTTTTTTCCTTTTTGTTCAAAGATAGTGTAGTTCTTCTTTTGCTCACCGGCGAAATGACTTTTCAGTTCTGTGGCAAGAGCAAGATACTCATCACGATTCTCAGGTTTTATCTCATAGGATATCTGGAGAATAATTTTTGGCATATGTTTCTTTCTTCATTTGTTAGTGTAATGATTTAAAATTCATCATAGCGCTGCGGATTTGCACTTCATTCATTCCAAAGTAATGGCCCAGCTCATGGAGTAATACTTCACGGATTTGTTCAGATACTTCTTTATCATTTCGACATACAGACTCAATATTCTTCTGGTATAACGAAATTTTATCGGGAATTGTTGGATTTGTGCCGTACCATGTTCCTCGATGCGTTAAAGGGATTCCCTGATATAAACCCAAGAGTGATGTTTTGTTCGAATGCGTTTGTCTTGTATCTTCTCCATCGGGATACTCTTCCACCACAATGTGGACGTTGTCAATTTTTTCACCAAAAACAGCAGGTAAATTATTAAACACTTCTTCTGCTATCTCCTCAAATTTTTCGCGCGTCATCGCATTTGATTAAGCCACGTTATCTAAAATATTTTTAATGAAAATGCCCCGCCGAACCTAATACCGCTTAAAACACATCCACACAAAATTGCAACGATAAGAACCGATTTCCAAAGAATAATTTGATTCCCTACTTTAGTTCCAACGATCAATAGTATAAATGCCCAAAGTATCATTACAGCGTGCAATCCAATAAGTATGATATAGGATACCGGTTTGATTGTCATAGGATGTGGATTGAAGGTGAAAAAATACATTCCAAATGTCATTAACTCTATAGGCAATAAAATTAGCAGAGATAGGGTAACCGGTGTCATTGCATAACTTGTTATGCCCAAGGAAGTGCGAAATGATGCTTTTCCGCCTAGCATCCTAGATAACATCCAATGGAAAGAAGATATAATCGGACAAAGCACCATGCCTAACGGTGCACCAATTAGCATTGCCCAGAAGATGAGAAATAGCATATTTTCAAATCTATCCCCTAATTTGAAATAGGAAAATCCAAAAAATACAACACTTATCCCAGATAAAGCGTATAGAAACAGGGTGTAATTTTTATGCTCTGCTATCATTATTAACCGAAATGCTTCTTTTGGATTTTCGATGATTTTCCAGAGTGTTTCGAATAAATCCAAATTGGGTACACGATTCTGCAGAAAACTTCCGCATTTCTTGCATATCGTGGCATATTTATCATTCTCTATCTGGCAAACTGAACAAATGATCATAGGATTTAATGTTCATTTTTTAACTATATCGAAGTTAGGAAGATTGTGCCACGGAAGCAACGATTTTTTAAAAAAAGGATATGATTTTTTTTCATTAAGAAATGTGATTAAAATTTATGGTGAATGTCTAAGCACGAGCGGTTCTCAAATAATTCGGAGGCCTTACAAATTTTCACATTGCGAGTTCTTTCTGCACGAAATAATTCACAGCTAAATGCTTGATTAGAATGGTTCGCGAGTTGTGAACTTGATTGGCTCTGCAAATTTAATCTGAAATGGCGCAATAATTGTTTTTTCGAAAATTCCTTTTCCTCAGTCCTTTATCAGAAGTTCCTGAAGAAGACGCATAATGGGTGACCAAGATTTATCAGTAAGGAGGTGATGATTCAGGCGGCCCCGAATAAATCCGTTTTTATCAATCACATATGATATTTTCCGCAAACCAAGTCCCCGCAGCCAAAATGCGTGGTAGTTTCTGCATACTTCCAAAGTTGGGTCACAAGCGATTGGAAGTGTAAAGTTGTACTGAGCAAGAAGTTTTCGAAATTCACCAACGTTCTTTGAACTGATCGTTACAACAAAAGCACCAAGTGTTTGTGCTTTTTGAAGATGTTGGAGAAAAATATACGTGTCCTGTGTTTCAGCGCTTGAAAGGCCATCAGGAAAGAAAGAAATAATCACAGCACTCTTGCCATACAAATCCCGCAGCCTAAGTATTTCTCCGGAATCCAGTTTGAGTTTAAAATCTGGTGCTTTTGATCCTATTGGCAGCATTCCAGTTTCTAATTAATAGTAATGATAAAAATTATTCTCCGTCATAGATGATCAACGAAAAAATATCATGCGCTTGCATGCGATTCCTCCCTTGGAGAGCGGAGAGTTCAACGAGAAAAGACACCCCGATAATATTTGCTTGAAGTCTTTTAACAAGCTTAATGGCAGCACACATCGTTCCTCCTGTTGCCAACAAGTCATCATGCAATAAAACACGGTCGCCGGGTCGAATGGCATCGACATGTATTTCGACGGAATCAGTTCCATATTCTAAATCGTATTGCTCTGTAATAACCTCAGCTGGAAGTTTTCCTTTCTTTCGCACCGGAACAAAACCTGCACCCAAATTTACAGCCAATGCTGATCCGATGATAAAACCGCGGGATTCAATACAGACAATCTTATCAATTCTTGAGTTTTGATATTTTTTAGAGAAGAGATCTACAGTTTTTTTAAAAGTGTCAGCATTCTTTAAAAGTGTTGTAATATCGCGAAACAGTATGCCCTTTTTCGGGAAGTTTGGAATACTGCGTATCGAGTCTGAGAGTTGATTCATGGCATTCAAAATAATCTACCAATTAAAAGGTTTCGAATTGAGAAACGCTTCAATACCCTTTTTGCAATCATCTGTCATCCGAGTCAATGCATTAAGATGGGAAGCATATTCCAGTGCATCACTTGTAGCCATTCCATGCACACGAGCAAGTAATTCCTTGATTAATCCCATAGAAGTACCACTATTATTCGTGATCAAGTCATTTGCAAGTTGTGCGCCGATCTTTTCCAATTCAATCGCTGGAACAACTTTGCTGATCAATCCAAGATTCAAGGCCTCTTCGGCATTTATGATATTACCTTGAAGTGCAAGTTCGCGTGCTCGACCTTCACCAATTCTCCGTACTAGGAAGATCAATACGATTGCAGGTATAAATCCGATTTGTGCTTCTGTATATCCAAACCTTGCAGTTTCACGGGCCGCTATGACGAAATCGCACACAGTTGCCAGTCCACACCCTCCCGCAAGTGCTGTTCCTTGAACAAGCGCAATGACTGGTTTTCTTAACGTGTAGATCTGTTGAAATAACTTCATGAGGTTTGTGGAATCCTGCAGATTCTGGTTGAAGTCATATTTTGCAATGCGCTGGAGATGTGATGGGTCAACACCTGAACAAAAGGAATCGCCTTTTGCACGCAGTATGACCGCATGAACAAGTGTGTCTCGCTGAGTTTGTATAAAAGCCTGCATTAGTTCTGACACCATCTGATCATCAAGCGCATTATTCTTCTCGGGCCAGTTGAGTGTGATATGAGCAACTCGCTTTTGGACAGAGTATGTAGTACGATAGAATTCCAATTAACTCCTTGAATGTGCCATGAAAGCAGAAAGAACCTGATAGAACAATAAAGTCACAAATCACTTGAGAAGAATTCTATCGCTTTTAAAGTAATCATTGGAGTACTTATTTAGTGGCCACTATTTTTATGTAGGCAGATTCTTTATGAGTTGACAGTACCAGATTGGTCGACGTTTTTTGTACTCCCTGCCAAGATTGAATTTTTGCTAATAATTTTTCTAGTCCTTCTGTATTCTCCGTCCGCACTTTCAGCAAATGCGTACCATCTCCAGTAATCGCGTGACATTCCTGAATATCATCTGATTTGAGAATGTGCTCCAGAAAGCCCGGAAAATGTTTTGAAGAATCAACTGTTACAACAACAAATGCCGTGATATCTTTTCCAAGTCTTTTATGATCAAGACGTGTAAAGTATCCTTGGATAATTCCCTCCTCTTCCAGTTTTCGTAATCGTTCACTTACGGCAGGAAGAGATAATCCAACTTTTTCCGCTAATTCATTACGTTTGGTTCTACCCTCTTGTTGCAGGATACCGAGCAATTCACAGTCTATTTTGTCGAGCATCATGATTCAAACCCCTCTTTCCTAAGGAATTTCTGGACGAAAACAACAACATTGAATAACAATCATAAATTGACTTAGATATATTATAATTTACACGAATAAGATGCAAGCGGAAATTCAAGAAATATAAATGTAGTAAATGCTTTGGATTAGCCAAACAACCCCTCTTTCTGATTGGCTGGATTGTTATCGCATAGGAAAAGATATGTCAAATAATGAAAAACAATTTATTGCTGAATCTTTGTTTGCATTGCCGTCCGAAGCGATGATATAGCTGTCTGTATGGAATTTGTCTTAAAAATCGATGTTCCGGCAACAAGAACATCAGCCCCTGCCTTAATAACATCTGCAACTAAATCTAGGTCTATTCCTCCATCTACCTCTAAAAGGATTTCCTTTCTTGAGAAGTTTATGAGTTCTCGCATTTCTTGAATTTTATGAAGGGAGTTTTGAATAAATTTTTGAGCACCAAAACCCGGTTCAACGGACATAATAAGAACAAGATCAATCTCTTTCATGATATTCTTAAGAGTGTCGACTGGGGTTGCCGGATTGAGGGCAATTCCGGCTTTGCTGCCACTTTCTTTTATTGCCATGATTGTTCGGTGCAGGTGCGAGCACGATTCTTCGTGTACAGTGATAATATCTGCACCTGCAGCATGAAAAGGATCGATAAATTTATCCGCATCTTCAACCATTAAATGTACATCCAACGGAAGTTTTGTGTATTTTCGAACGGAATAAACCAGAGGTGGACCAAACGTGATATTAGGGACAAAATGTCCATCCATCACATCAAGATGAATCCAATCAGCTCCGCCTTGTTCAACTTCAAAAATTTGTTGTGCCAGGTGTCCAAAATCTGCGGCGAGCAATGAAGGTGCAATTCTTATCATTTATTCAATTCTCTGATTTCACTTTCATTTCTGTTTTCTGAGCCACAATAAGGTCAATCACTGTACCTAATTGCATGAGTACACCTGCATGAGGATACTGTTCAAGAATCGTGTTTGGCAGTAATTCAAGGTTTATTTGGTATGTTGTTTTTCCAATTCGAAAACCGTTATTCGTGATTATTTTTTCTGCTTCAGACAGAGTTTTTGATAAAACATCGGGCACTAAACGCAAGTCTGTCGATCGTCCCTGGCTGACCGTTATGTCAATTTGACTTCCGCTTGTAATTTTTTTATTTGGTTGAATTTCCTGTCTGATTATTGTATTGGGAAAGATATCCTCTGATGGCTCATAGGATATAGATCCAAGTCTTAGACCACATCGTTCAAGATTAAAAACTGCTTCGCGAATAGATTTGCCCCTTAAATTTGGAACATCAACGAGTTCTTCCCCGCCACTAATGGTTAAATAAACACCTCTTCCATATTTTACTTTTGATTCACTACCTGGGTTCTGCACAATTACAGTGCCCGTCTTATAACGTTTATCGGTTTTATATTCCGCTTCTTTTGGCTCGAGACCTATTTCAAGAAGTCTTTTCTTCGCTTCTCCAATCGGTAAACCAACGACATCAGGTACTGTTGTCGTTTTTCCTTTTTGCACATATGCCGGCATAATGAAACTGTCTATCAGAACTATAAGAAAAAATCCAATAACGACAGTGACACCAAAGGGTTTTAGTATTCTCTTAAATTTTGTTGTCTTCACATATCAACCAGTATTATTACGTGAAATATATAGATTAATGGATTAAATTACAATGAGCTTTTATCCGTGTTTTGAATTGATTATGACTGTATCTAAAAAGCAGCAGCAACAACGATTACAAGTATTAAAAAAGAAATTTTCTTAACCGCAAATTCAATATAGAAACATCTTTCCACGTACCGTGGTTAATTGTTTTAGAATAAGGTAAGTGTTTCCATTGTATAAAGTTGCTTTTTAGTTTAATCTTCTCTATTTTTTCCGGTTCTTAAAAATATTGTTGCTCAATAAAAATAAAATATGATCAAATTATCGCAGGTTGTGCGACATTAACAATAGCTTGTCCAGCTAAACTATTTGCACTGAGTGTGTATCAATCTTTAAGCCAATTTTGCCTGGAGCTTAAGAATTCATTTCAATCGATATGACTTCTCAAACAATTATAATTTCACAATCTATTATGGATGCTGGCAACAAGCATTAACTGACCTTATGACGATAAAAATTTTATCATGACAAAAACAAAAATTGATTTAAAATTGATATACTTCTCTTTTTTGCATCTCACAGAATTGATTTAAAGCAATCACCGTAAGTTCTTTTTTAAAAAGAATGTATCAGTTTTACACAATGTTCCGTCGATATTGTTTAAATAGAAGCTATTGGATTTGTATGTTTGCTAGCGAAAGAATAAATTCATTCGTCGACTTCAATCGACACAAATTGCCAAACAAAAGATGCCAATCTTTAAGCCAAATATCGACGCTTGATAGCGAGCAAATCACATCCTATAATGAATAATTAATTATCGCTCAATTCTTGGGAATTGAAGATGTAGATTTTTTCAGTCAAACATTGTGAATGTGTACGTTCTTTTTTATCGATCAAGAAAAGCGATTTATTTTCACAGGCATCAATCAAACTTATACTGGAATACCCTTTGAACCAATACTGCAACCCTTTGCCATAACAGAACATATAGCCATAACCTTAACAATTCATATTGTATATGAAAATCCCATCCGGCGGACACAATATATGACCAAATAGAATGAAAAACCTATCGAAGTTGTAAAAGACATTAATGATGCGAAGTGTCGATGTTTTCATGAACCTTTTTCAGCAATGATTTATTGAGTGCGAGTTATTTCGTTCAATGATTAAATCTATCTTATTACAGAAAGAAGAAATTCTCACAGCTACAAATTTCATTCGGCAATTAACGAATTTCAAGCCTCAACTTGCATTGATTCTTGGGACAGGCCTTGGCAATTTTTCCAACAAAATCGATGCAATATCTATAATCCCTTCCTCTGAAATCCCTTATTATCCGGTTTTATCGGTTCAAGGTCATGCCGGAAAACTCATTTTTGGATATTTGAAAAAAGACACCCTTCACTCGATGCCGTTACTTATTTTTCAAGGTCGTACTCATTTTTATGAGTCTGGATCTATTGACCAGGTTGTTTTTCCGATCCTTCTCTCCTATCAAGTCGGCATCAAGAAACTCATTATCACAAATGCAGCAGGTGGTATTAACAGTTGTTTTAATGTTGGAGATATTATGCTTATTCAAGACACTGTTAAATTTTCGGTTTTCCAACTTCCTACACTAAAAATAGGTTCAATCTTGTCGAACTATAAATATCCGAATTATTTTGATACAGGAATGAAGCAGAGACTCATTCAATGTGCTTCAAAAACCCAAATACCACTACAGCAAGGCACATACTGTTGGTGTATGGGGCCTTCTTATGAAACGCCAGCAGAAATCCAAATGCTCAAACGAATAGGAGTTGATGCTGTCGGCATGTCTACCGTTCCTGAAATATTCACTGCACACAAATTAGGAATGAAAACTGTCGGTATTTCGCTCATTTCAAATTTAGCAGCTGGAATATCATCTGTAAAAATTTCTCATGCAGATGTAATGGAAACGGGGACCGAAGTAACCGTGCGTTTTTCTAGACTTATGGAACAACTAGTTCTTTCACTTAAGCAATAATATTACTATACTACTATCACTATTTCGAACATACTTATGCACTATATCTCTTATAATGAGCTTCAATCCGACGAAGCAGGTTTCTCTCGCTTGTTTGTTGATTATGTAAACAACTATTCCCGTGTTAAAGATTTTTTTGTTGGTGATTTTCGTGATGAGAAACATTGGCGATTGAGCCTTGAGACAGTTTCACATCGGACAATTGATAGATCATCACTTGTTCAGGTTCTTTTAAATCAGAACCGTGATTATCATTGCGGTGTAAAAACATTAGCGAATATCGACCTACTTCTCAACGAGAACACAGTTGCAATCATTACAGGTCAACAGGTCGGTCTTTTCAGCGGACCGTTGTATGCGCTTTACAAGACACTCACAGCCCTTAAGCTAGCTGAACAGCTCTCTCAGCAATATCCCGATTATAACTTTGTTCCGGTTTTTTGGTTGGAAGCTGAAGATCATGATATTGAAGAAGTATCTTCTTTTACACTCTTTAACTCTTCGAACGAGCTTCTTCGTCTCGAATATCAATATGAGAATAAGACAGGGGGGAATAATATCGGTGCGGTTGGTGAATTATCTTTTGATGATTCGATTGTAACATTATTCAATAGTCTCCGGCAATCACTGCTACCGACAGAATTTTCTCCAAAGGTAATTGAGTTGTTCGAAACAGCATATCAGAAAGGAATGACGTTTAGTCGGGCATTTATTCACCTCTTCAGTGTCTTACTTGAAGATTCGGGATTAATATTTTTCGATCCGCATAATTTAGCAACAAAAAAAATCCTCACCCCAATATTTGAACAAGAGTTGAAAAATGTTTCCCACACATGCCAACTTGTTGTTGCGCAAAGTGAACTCGTGGAACAACACTATCATGCTCAAGTAAAACCTCGATCCGTCAATCTTTTTATGTTCCATAATGGCGGTAGATATGCTTTAGAGCCTCATCCCGATGGATTTTCTCTGAAAGGTACACGGAAAACATTTTCAGTAGATGAAATAATGAACTTATTGCATGCCGATCCGAATTTGTTCAGCCCCAATGTGGTTCTGCGGCCAATTTGCCAGGATTACCTTTTCCCAACACTGGCATATGTTGCGGGTCCCTCCGAAGTTGCTTATTTTGCTCAATTTAAATTGCTCTATAAACATTTTTGCATTCCTGAACCTATCATTTACCCGCGAGCTAGTGCGACCATCGTAGAAGAGAGAATTCGGAAAGTAATCGATAAATTTAGTCTTCGTGTTGAAGATTTCTTTGGAGACATCGATCTTCTGAAAAAGCGAGTAGCGAACTCAATATCAGATTTTAAAGTGGAAGAATTGTTTTCAAATACATTTGGGACTGTCTCTGAAAGCCTGACAAGTTTAAAGGGCGGTTTGGAATCGATAGATCCAACACTCGTTCCTGCGATGGAAGATACACTTGCTCGAATGCAAGCCGCTCTCAACACTCTCAAGGAAAAAACAATTGCTGCTCAAAAAAGACAATACGATATATCACTTCGGCAATTAGACAGAGTATCAATTAACTTGTTTCCCAATTCAAATTTACAGGAAAGGGAAATGAATCTCATTTACTATTTAAATAAATACGGATTAGAATTTTTGCGCTGGCTTCGCGGTGAACTTGTCATTGATAAATTCATGCACCAGATCATTCAAATTGAATGAAAACGGCGATCTTTGTCGATCACCGTTTTACTGCACTTTCATTTCCTTACAAGATATTTTATACTTTTGAAGATGCCAATAATTCTTTCCAAAATCTAGGGAAAGAAATATCGACACATTCTGTATCCTGGATTGTAACATTTTGAATCCGTAAGCCAGCGATACCAAATGCCATTGCAATTCGATGGTCACCATAACTAGGCAGTATATTGCCTGAATAGTTCTTTTTGCCTTCAAATGCGAAGCCATCTTCATACTCGTCTACTTCACACCCAAGCAGACGTAAATTATTGACAATTGCCGATATTCTATCAGTTTCTTTCATGCGCAGTTCTTGTGCATCGCGAATTCGAAAACATCCTTCGGCAAAAAGAGCGGTCACAGCAAGAATCGGAATCTCGTCGATAAGATCGACCACTTCAGCACCGCAAAGTTCAAGATTACTTTTCAACTCTGAATAGTGAACATTAAGATCACCGATTGGCTCACCTTCAACGATTCTTTCATTATCAATTTCAATGCTGCCACCCATCGTTCGGAATATGTCCAATACGCGCCTGCGAGTTGGATTGAGACCAATATTTTGAATTCTGAGATTTGAGCCAGGTACAATGAGGCACGCGGAAAGCATAAAAGCAGCTGCAGATATATCTCCAGGAATAAAGAATCGCTTTCCTTCTATCTTTACATCTGGATGTACTTCAACTATAAAAGAACCGTCCTCTTTTTTGGTCTGAAGGCCAAGCATACGCTCTGTGTGGTCTCTTGTCTGTGTTTTCTCAACGATGAAAGTTGTATAATCGGCAAAAAGTCCGGCAAAAAGAAGAGCTGATTTCACTTGTGCACTCGGAATCGGAAGATCATAACGAATTGCATGAAGTTGATCAACTGGTTCTATTCTTATAGGGGCAGTATTTTCGTTGGTTCCATAAATGTTTGCGCCCATAAGTCTAAGAGGATCCATAATTCTTTTCATTGGCCGTCGAGAAAGCGAAGAATCACCTTCGATGATAGAGGGAAAATGCTGTCCTGCGAGAATTCCGGAAAGCAAACGCATTGTGGTTCCAGAATTTCCTGCATCCAACGGTGCGGACGATATGTGCAAACCATGCCGGCCTTTTCCATGGATAACTATTTTCTCGCCAAAGTCTTCGATTATCAGGCCAAGCTGCTTGATGCATGACAACGTGCTCATGGGATCAGCTGCGCGTGAACAGAACTTTATTTCTGAAACACCGTCAGCAATACCCCCAATCATAAGAGCACGATGGGAAATGGATTTATCGCCGGGAACATACCTCGTTCCTTGAAGATGAGTGATTTGTGGTATGGAAAGATTCATAATAATAATCCTTACATCACACCTCTGTTTTTCGCAATGTAAGGATCCGTATTCAAAGAAATGTAATGATTATCTATGTGGTCGAGAATGCCTCTCGTCTCTGCTACCACGGCTATCTGTTTTCTTACGTTCACGTGAACGTTTCATTTCTTCATGAGCATTTTCTCCTCCGGGCAACAAAGCTTTATGACTTAAACTCATCTTCCCATCTGCATCGATATGCATTAACTTGACTTCAATCACATCTCCAATTTTGATAAAATCATCAACTTTTTCGACACGCTGAACGTCAAGTTGAGATACGTGAACCAAGCCTTCTTTGCCCGGAAGAATTTCCACGAATGCACCAAAATCTGTAATTTTCTTGACTGTTGCCTTGTATACTTTATCCAATTCAGGTAATTCAGCAAGACCACGGATATACAACATCGCTTTATCTGCAGATTCCTTTTCAACTGCCGCAACTGTCACTGTCCCATCATCTTCAACATTGATCTCGGCACCGCTATCCTTAACAAGTTGGCGAATATTCTTACCGCCGGGCCCAATGAGTGCACCAATCATATCAACAGGAATTTTAATGGTTTGAAGGCGTGGAGCATATTGAGATAGCTCTGTTCGTGCAGCAGGAAGAGTTTTTGCCATAATATCAAGAATATGCAATCGTCCGTCTCTCGCTTGTGTCAATGCATTTTCCAATATCTGTAATGAAATTCCTTTAATCTTGATATCCATTTGAAATGCTGTGATTCCCTTGTCTGTCCCTGCAACCTTGAAATCCATATCTCCCAGATGATCTTCGTTTCCAAGAATATCGCTTAAGATGGCTACCTGATTTGACTCTTTTACCAATCCCATCGCAATACCTGCAACTGGGCGCAGCATAGGAACGCCCGCATCAAATAGTGCAAGCGTACCGGCACAGACAGTCGCCATCGACGAAGAGCCGTTCGATTCAAGAATATCAGAAACAATTCGAATTGTATATGGAAAGTCCTTCTCTGCAGGAATTAGTCGCTTCAATGACCGTTCAGCAAGATTGCCATGCCCGATTTCACGTCTACCGGTTGAACCTACCCTTCCAACTTCTCCGACACTAAATGGTGGAAAATTGTAATGCAGCATAAAGCGTTTTGTTGTCTCCGGTAAAAGACCTTCGAGGACTTGTTCGTCCATCTTTGTACCGAGAGTTGCCGATGTGAGACTTTGTGTTTCACCACGAGTAAAAAGCGCTGAACCATGTGTGCGCGGTAAGATGCCTACTTCACAAGTAATCGGACGGATATCTGTCAAACCGCGTCCATCGAGACGTTTCCCATCATTGAGGATAGTAGAACGCATTGCATTGCGTTCGATATCATGGATCAATTCACCGATAACAGATTCTTTTTCAGGATATTTCTCTGCCAACGAACCTTTTACCTCGTCGTATATTTTGTGATTTGCTTCTGATCGTTCTTCTTTCGTCATGACTGTGCGGCTTAATTGTCTCAACTTTGTTTCCGCTAGAGTCTTCACACTTTTGCACAAATCTTCAGGAATTTCAGATAAAATCACATCCCGTTTTGGCTTATTGATCTCTTTTGCAAGGTCAATCTGAATATTGCATAGATTTTTGATTGCCCCATGTCCCACCCGTAATGCTTCCAGCAAGTCTGCTTCAGAAGACTCTGCGGATTCACCTTCAACCATAACAATGGAGTCAATCGTTCCGGCAACGGTAATATCCAAATCACTTTTTTCCAATTCCTTGAATGTGGGATTCAGAATATATTTCCCGTTAATACGCCCTACCCGTACTTCAGCAATTGGGCCATCAAACGGAATATCAGACACCATTAACGCAGCGGAGGCAGCACAAGCACCGAGTACATCTCCATCATATTCCATATCGGAAGAATAGACAGTCACGAGAACCTGTGTCTCATTCATATATCCCTTAGGAAACATTGGACGTATAGGCCGATCAATTAAGCGCGAAGAAATTATTTCTTTTTCAGTTGGACGGCCTTCTCGTTTAAAAAAACCACCGGGTATTTTTCCAGCGGCAGCTGTCTTCTCTCTATACTCAACTTGTAGCGGGAAGAAATCTTGACCTTCTTTCGCTTCATAGTCACTCACCACTGTCGCGAGAACCATCGTATCTCCATAGCGAACCATAACAGCGCCGTGTGCCTGCTTAGCAAACCTGCCTGTTTCGAGTGATAATATTTTCCCATTGAGTTCTATTTCCTTCGTGACCATCATAAGTACCTGCTTCTTTCTTTTAAAAATGCTCCGTACAGATAAATGCTGCAAACATTTTGTTGTAATTTATTTTCGGATTTCAAGTTCTTGAATAATCTTGCGATATCGGCCAATATCTTTCTTTGTTAAATAATCCAGCAATCGCCTTCTCTTGCCGACCATTTTCAATAATCCCAATCGTGCATGATGGTCTTTTTTTAAGGCATTAAAGTGTGGAGTAAGGCTATTGATAGCAGCTGTAAGGATGGCAATTTGTACTTCCGGTGTTCCTGTATCGGAAGGATTCTTGCCGTATTTTTTGATGAGTTCCTTTTTTTGTTCAGATGTAAGTGGCATTGTATCTCCTTATTAATATGATTGTCCAAAAATATTTTACTCTAATCTTTGATATGTATAGTGCAGTTCACGACATATTATTTCGTCATGATGCATCTGATGAATAAGTTCGTCTACGGAGTCAAACTTCTGTTCATCTCTCAATCGTTGGAGAAAGGCGATCTCAATATCTAAATCGTAAATATTTTGGTTGAAGTCAAAAATATTTACTTCGAGAATGCGCTTTCCATCTGTCTGAAATGTTGGGCGTACACCAATACTTGCCATTCCGAAGTATTTGTTTTCACCAATTCGAACTTGAACACAGTAAATGCCGTTTTTCGGCACGACTTTTTTTTGTGAAATAAGTTCTATGTTTGCAGTAGGATAGCCAAGGGATCGTCCTCTCCGATCTCCCGGGACGACTTTTCCAAATAACTTATACGGTCGCCCTAAGAAACCAGCACCTGCTTCTACAGATCCATTGAGTAATTCATTCCGAATCATTGAACTATTCACGGGAATACCATCGTGCTGAAACTGCTCAATAAGTACAACCTCAAATTCATATTCTTTGCCAAGTTGTACAAGGGCTTCAATATTTCCTTCGCGATTTTTTCCCCAATGGTGATCATATCCTTCCACGATGACACTGATACCTATGCCGCCAATAAGATATTTCAAATAAAAATCACGAAAGTTTTGTTGAGAGACCTCTTTATTAAATTCAATAACAACAAGCCAATCTGCTCCTAATTGATCGCATAACTCAAGTCGCTCCTGCAATGTTGTAAGGAGTTTCATATTTATGCTTGTCGCATCCAGTACTTCACGCGGATGCGGTTCAAAAGTTACAATGACACTACGGCCTTTATGTTTCTTTGCAAGTTCTACTGCCTTCCCGATTATTTTTTGATGGGCTAGATGCACACCATCAAATGTTCCGACTGTAATAATGGAATTTTTATCATACGGAATATCTTCAATGTGTCGAGCAAGTTTCATGTTCTCTTTGATCTTGCTTGAAGTGAGTATGTTGCCATTCCATTAATTGTTCGATTGTCTTTGCTTCTTCAACGGTATACTCGCCTATGCGGGTGCGTCTTAGGGCAGTTACCGTTGCACCGCAGCCAAGACGACTGCCCATTTCATCAACCAAAGATCGAATATACGTACCTTTTGAGCACACGATACAAAAATCTACATAAGGAGCATGAACTTTAAGAATTTCAAACTTTACAACGTTTATCTCGCGCTCGGATCGCTCAACCGTCTTTCCTGAACGGGCATATTGATATAACGGTTTTCCACCATATTTTATTGCAGAATACATCGGAGGCATTTGTAATTGTTTGCCCAAAAAACCTTTTGCCGTATCTTCAATTTGTTGTTCAGTAATGGAGGTAGAATCCTTTAATTCACTTGCCGCTGTTTCCATATCAAAACTCGGTGTTCTTACGCCCATCTCATATGAACCCGTATATTCTTTTTCTAGTCCTACGAATTGTTCGATATTTTTCGTTTTTTTTCCCGTGCAAAGAATCATCAACCCGGTCGCTTGAGGATCAAGGGTCCCTGCATGTCCGACTTTTCGCACATTGAAAAGTGCACGTACTTTTTTAACGACATCAAAGGATGTCCAATCCAAAGATTTATCGATGAAGAGAACAACACCCTCGCCTGAATAATCATAACTTTGTACAAACGATTTGCTCATGCCTCTGCAGAATTGCTCTGTTCTTCTTTTTTCGAATCTTGTTCATGAATTTTACGAAATATATTTTCGAGTTGCATTGCCTTTTCTATAGTCTCATCTAAATAGAAAATAATCTCCGGTGTGTAGCGCAATCGTATGGATTGCCCAAGCATTGAACGTATCGAAGATTTATGAGCTTCCAGCATGGAAAAACTTTTCTTTTTTCGTTCAGCATCGCCAAACACACTAATATATACTTTGGCAACTTTGAGATCGGGACTCATAATAACATCCGTCACCGTTAAAAATCCGTATTCCGACATGCTAAAATTGCGTTGAAACAACACACTCAGCTCTTCCTTTATGAGCGATCCAACTTTCTGAGTTCGGACTGACATGGTTTATCCTTTAGTCCAATTTACGTTTTGTTTCAACGGTTTTATATGCTTCAATAACATCGCCATTTTTAATATCGTTGTAATTTTCAAGGCCTATACCACATTCGAAACCCTGCTCTACCTCTCGCACATCTTCTTTAAATCGTTTGAGGGATGCTATCGTTCCATCAAATATCTCGATTCCATCACGTACAAGTCGTACATGATTATTGCGCATGATTTTACCATCGCGGACATGGCAGCCTGCTATTGTTCCAATTCTAGATATCTTGAATACATCCCGAACATCCACGGTTGCGGTAACCTCTTCTGTAATTGTAGGAGCTAGCATGCCTTCCAGTGCATTCTTTACTTCATTGATTGCATCATAGATAATACTATAAATTCGGATATCAACATCTTCTTTCTGTGCCAATTGCCGAGCTTTAAGATTAGGACGGACATGGAATCCGATAATCACTGCACTCGAAGCCATTGCGAGCAAGACGTCCGATTCTGAAATGCCGCCAACACCTTTATAAATAACCTGCACTTTGACTTCATTGGTCGAAAGTTTCATCAATGAATCCGAGAGAGCTTCAGCAGACCCATCTACATCAGCTTTGACAATAACCGGCAGATCGCGTACCTGGCCATCTTTGATATGTTGCGAAATATCATCAAGCGTAACACGCCGGCTTTGGCGGAAATCTTGTTCTCGTTTCAATTGTTGTCGTGTGAGACTGATTTCTCGCGCTTGACGATCGTCTTCAATGCCGATCAAATCATCACCAGCTTGTGGAATACCATCGAATCCAATGACTTGAACCGGTTGTGAAGGTGTAGCAGCTTCTACTCTTTGGCCTCGTTCATTAAACATTGCACGAACGCGTCCGCTCCAAACACCGCAGACGAAAGAATCGCCAATGCGCAGAGTTCCTTTTTGTACGAGAATGGTTGCAATAATCCCTTTCCCTTTGTCTAATTCTGCTTCGACGAGAGTTCCACGTGCTTCCCGATTTGGATTTGCCCGAAAATTAAGCATCTCTGCTTCCAGTAAGATTTTTTCTAGAAGTAGATGTACATTCGTTCCCTTCTTTGCAGAAATTTCCACTACCTGATGTTTTCCGCCATACTCCTCCACTAATAATCCGCGTTCAGCTAATTGCTGCTTAATGCGCTCAGGATTGGAATCCGGTTTGTCAATTTTATTAATGGCAACAACGATTGGCACATTTGCTGCTTGAGCATGGCTGATGGCTTCTACTGTTTGAGGCATCACACTGTCATCTGCTGCAACCACAAGCACGACGATGTCTGTCATCTGTGCACCTCTTGCTCGCATCGCTGTGAATGCTTCGTGACCTGGAGTATCAAGGAATGTGATTTGTTTTCCTTCAGCGATAGTAACTTCATAGGCACCGATGTGCTGGGTGATTCCACCAGATTCCCCGGCAACGACATTTGTATTCCGAATGTTATCGAGTAAAGAGGTTTTTCCATGATCGACATGACCCATAATGGTCACAACCGGCGGGCGCGGGAGAAGCGACTTTTCATCATCTTCGATATCTGATAGCGCCTCTGATGTAAACTCCTCTTCAAAATCAACTAAAAACCCAAATTCATCAGAAACGAGAGTAATAGTGTCTTTATCTAAGCGCTGGTTGATAGAAACCATAATTCCAAGGCCCATCACTTTCTGTATCACCTCGGCAACAGAAACTCGCATCAGATTAGCAAGTTCACCAACCGTGACAAATTCCGTTGCCTTAATCCGCATTCGATCATGCTCAAGTTGATCAAGCTTTTTCTGTTCTTCTTCTTCTCTTTTTTCCTTTTTCTTTTTTCGAATAGCAGCACGTGCAATTGCTAACTCGTCTCCAGAATCAGCAAGAGTCTCACGGATAGCTTTGGCAACCTCATCTTCATTAACTTCAGCCCTACGAACACGTTTACGTTTTCGTGTTTTTGACTCTTCCTCATCTTCCGATTTTGTCGGTGAAGTCTTTGTCCTCTTGTCTTCTTCTCGTACTTTTTTCTTTTTCTTTTTTCTTTTCTTTTCTTCTTCTAACTCAGGCTTTTGAACACTCTTTGCAGGTGTTAAATCAATTCTGCCTTTGATCGTTAGTCCGCGCTGTGGGCGGGCAAGAGCAGCCTCCAAGGGAGATTGTACAGCCCGTTTCTTTGGAGGCAATTGTTTTTCCTTGCTATCCTGCTCTTCTATCGATTTTTCAGATTTCCCCTGTTTTTCTTTTTCAACGACGATCAATTCAGGTTGAGCTTGAACCTCTGTGGTTTCCTGAAGAACAAATTCGTCGGTTTGTCCTTTTTCCCTTTTATCTTCTTGTTGCTGCGGAACCTCTTCAATTGATTTTAATACTATTTCTTCTATCGATGGTTTCACTTCATCGATGATGGGTAGAGGTATCTCGTCTTTTGCAGAAGGTTTAGTTTCTAATTTCTCTGTTTTTTCCGGAGATTCTTTTTTCCGAGTAGATCGGAATTCTTGCAGTTTGCGCTGATGTCGATCTGCTACTTCCTTGTCTTTCTTAAAATGCCCCATAATGACCGGCATCATTTCGTCAGTCACGATAGACATATGGGATTTTATATCAAAATCCTTCTTCCTGAGAAAGTCAATGATCGTCTCGCTTGATAGATTCAATTCTTTTGCGAGATTAAAGATCTTGATTTTTTTAGATCCTTGTTCGGACATTCTTATCTTCTTTCATTGCCCATGAGATTTAATTGTCTTTACTCATCTTTTGTCTTTACTTCTGCTGTTTTCTCAATCGGCACTTCTTCGACTGTCTTCGCATTTGAAGAGACTTCATTGACATCTGTGTTTTCCAATTTTCCTGATCCTTCAAGCTCAGATAGCAATTCATCTACTTCTTCTTCGCTCTCTACTTCCGCTTCTTCAAAACCCTTCTTTAACATGGCAAGAATTTCTTCAACTTTACCAGGCTCAATACCAAGCGTATTGACGAGTTCTTCTTTTGAAGTCTTAAGAATATCACGCACAGATTTGAAATTTTCATCGAAGAATTTATGAAAAAGGACATCCCCTAGTTCTTCACGGAATTCCGAAAGATCCATATCATATTCTTCCTCCTCACCGCCCTCCTTCTGAACAATCAATTCAAATCCGGTTAATTTGGAAGCCAAGCGAACATTTTGCCCACCCTTACCGATTGCGAGCGACACCTGATCATTCGCCACAAGAATGGTTGCCTTCTTATTTTCTAAATCCATTTGAATTTCTTTAAGCTTTGCCGGCGATAGTGCACGCTGGATAAAGACCATATAGTCTTCAGCAAAATTGATGACGTCGATATTTTCATTGTTCAATTCGCGGACAATGGCATGGATACGCACGCCCTTCATTCCGACGCATGCACCCACGGCATCGATTCGTTCGTCGTGTGAAAGCACTGCTACTTTTGCACGATCTCCGGGTTCACGGGCAATTCGTTTGATTTCAATGATACCGTCATATACTTCCGGAATTTCAATCTCAAACAGGCGCATAAGGAATCCCGGATCTGTTCGTGAAATGATAACCGTCGGATTTCCTGCTCCTTTGCGAACTTCCTTTACGATAGCGCGGATCGTGTCGCCTTTTTTGTAGCGCTCTTTGTATATTTGTTCAGTTCTGGGAAGAAGCAATTCGTTCTTGTTATGCATCACAAGGATTTCGCCTTTTCCTTTTCGAATTTGATAAATCTCACCAACGACGATCTCTCCTATCGAATTTGTGTATTCGTTAAAAATAGCATCGCGTTCAATTTCTTTAATTCGTTGATTTAAATTCTGTTTTGCACTTATCACAAGACGCCTGCCAAAATCTACAAGCGGTACGATTTCAACAAACTCTTCACCTGCAGCTAAATCGTCACCGGATTTCTTGCGGGCTTCTGCAACAGATATCTGTGTTGAAGGATCTTCCACTACGTCAACGACTTCTTTTTCGATGTATATTTCAATATCACCTTTATCCATATTGACTACAACGTCATGTTTCGTATTGGGCCCGTATTTTTTCTTGACCATCATACCAAAAATATCTTCTACAATGCCGATAAGAATATCTTTGTCGATCCCTTTTTCTCGGACCATTTGAGCAAACGATTCAACAATTTCGTGATTCATCTTACCTCCAAGCTACAGAGCTTTCATCCTGTCTGTTACCAGGGGAGCTCTTCTATTGATTCAATAATATCATTGAATGGAATTGTTCGGATTTCGTTTTTGCCAGTGAAAAACGTTAAAAGTTCGTTTTCTACTCCGGTAAGTTTTGCAAGAATCTCTCCAACTCCATCATCTTTTTTAAAACGTACTCGAAATTTCCGCCCGACATTTTTCCGATATTGTCTCAGCAATTTGAGCGGTTTTATCAATCCAGGTGAAGATACTTCCAAGATATATGAACTCGGAACAACATTCTGAAGTTCAAGAGCAGCACTCAATTGGCGGCTCAATTCCGAACATTGTCCTATGGTAATGCCTATATCTGTATCGATATATAACTGCACAACTTTTCGTTGTTCACCGGGCACAATTTGAATATCGACGATGAATGCATCAATCGGATGAAGGAAAGGTGTTGCCAATTCTTCAATTTTGTGCCGTAAATCCATCAATTCTTGATTCCAAAAAAAATAGCCCGTTTACATCGGGCTATCAACATCTACTTCTACTTATATAATATACATAATGCCTTCTGAAGAAGCAAGGAAATTTCCTTTAGCAGGATAGTATCGATAAAATATTCTAAAAATTTGTTCTCATCACGTGTTTCTTGTAAAAATCTGCTATGATTTCTGCTGCTTCGACCGGGTCATCCGTAATGTGAAAGAGTTCCAGATCATTCGAAGAAATCATTTTTTCGTTTACAAGAACCGTTTTGATCCAATCAACAAGCCCCTTCCAATAATCCGAGCCAAAAAGGACGATAGGAAACGCGTCTGTTTTCTTTGTTTGTACAAGAGTAATTGCTTCAAACAATTCATCGAGCGTACCAAATCCGCCAGGCATCACAATAAAACCATGAGCATATTTCAAAAACATAACTTTTCTTACAAAGAAGTGCCTAAATGTCTGAAACCGACCTTTATCGATGAATGTATTCGAACATTGTTCAAACGGTAATTCAATAGCGACACCAACAGAAGCTCCTTTTTGTTCCTGTGCCCCTTTATTTGCAGCTTCCATTATTCCCGGACCACCGCCTGTGAGAACATTAAATCCATGTTTCACCAGTTCTTTTGAAACTTGCACGGCAAGTTGATAATACGGATGGCCGGGATCTAATCGTGCAGAACCAAACACAGAAACAAGATTTTTCTGCCGCGACATCATCGAGAAACCTTCAACAAATTCTGCCATAATGCGAAAAACCCGCCAAATATCTTCCTGTGCGGAGCGGAGCCCTTTGAGTTGTTGATCTTGTTGCATATCGTACCCTGTTCCCTGCAAATGATCGATTACGTTGTTCTCCATAAGAACTCCTATTTTGTGCCAAATACTAATCTAATAATATCTGCTGCACTCTTTATCTGTTCCATGCTGACATCGAGATGTGTCACTGCACGGAGAGTTGCAAAGCCCATTTCAGAAAGCAGTATGTTTTTTGATTTCAACAGCGCCAAAATATCTCCAGAACTCTCCTTTCTCTTTTTTATATCGATTACAACGATATTTGTCTGGACATATTCCTGGTCAATATAAATCCCCGATACTCCTTGAAGCCGTTCTGCCAAGAGTTTCGCATTTTTGTGATCTTCTTTAAGACGATCCATGTTATGTTCAAGAGCAAATAATGCTCCAGCAGCGAGAATTCCAGCTTGTCGCATACCGCCGCCGAATATTTTTCTATACTTCCGTGCCTTCTCAATTTTTTCCCGTGTCCCTGCAAGTGCAGATCCAACCGGAGCGCCCAGCCCTTTTGAAAAACAGACTGAAACCGTATCGAAGAATCGAGCATATTCTTTTGGCAGAATACCGCTTGCCTCGGATGCATTCCAGAGACGCGCGCCGTCTAAATGGAGCGCAATATTTCGATTACGTGCCAGTTCTGAAATACTTTTGATCTCTTCAAGCGGATAGATTGTTCCACCCGCCTTATTGTGCGTATTTTCCAGACACACAAGAGATGTTTTTGGATTGTAATAGACCGATGAACGGATCGATTGAGTTATTTGTTCGGCATTGAGGATGCCATGATTTCCTTTTACAGTTTGTAACTGAACGTTAGAAAGAAAAGCCGCTCCAGCCGTTTCGAAATTGAAGATATGCGAATCGCTTTCTACAATGACCTCATCACCTTGCTGAGTATGCGTCTTAATGGCAAGCTGATTAGCCATAACACCTGATGGCACAAAGAGTGCGGCTTCTTTCCCAAGAATATCTGCCGTTTTATCCTGAAGAAGATTCACCGTCGGATCTTCGCCATAAACATCATCGCCCACTTCTGCGGCACACATCGATTCTCGCATTTCAGGCGATGGCCTTGTTACCGTATCGCTTCGGAGATCAATCCAAATCATTTGAAGCCCTTCTCTCTTTCTTTTTTTGCATGACCGCTGAAATGAACAGCATTACAGAAATCACAAGGCAGAATTGTGCTACGAAGTCGCCGTATTTTACATAAACTGTTTTTTCTGATCTTGGAAAAATATCACCGATGAAACGTGTTTTACTATAGAGACTTGTGGCCGAGTGTACCGTTCCTGTAGGATCGACTATCATAGAAATGCCGCCATTAGCGCACTGCACTACCCACCGTCGTGTTTCCACAGCTCTCAGCGATGCAAATGAAGCATGCTGATACGCTCCGGAAGTATTTCCCCACCAGCTGTCATTGGTAAGAACAACCAGAAATTCTGCGCCACGCTTCACAAATTCTCTTACATAGTTTGGATAGGCTGATTCATAACAAACCATTCCGGAAAATCTTGATGCACTTCTCTCTTTGAGAGGAATTACATATATCATTGTATCCTCTCCTTTTCCCCAGCTTGATATTCCTACATTCCACTTAAGAGGTTCGATCAGAAACCGAAAAACCTGTGCATATGGGATACGTTCCGCAAATGGCACTAAGATGGACTTTCTATGAATAGGCCCCGGAATGCATTTCGGCTGGATGAAAATTGCGGAGTTGTATGATTCGGCAAAGATTTCAGTACCGCTAATCCTTTGTGCAGTTGCCGGTGCATGCAACGAATCGAAATATTCTATTGTAGGCAGTCCGGTAAAAATAGGAAGCTGTAATGTGTCTACCAACAATTGAAGAGTTGAGAGGTATGTTGCATATCTTGGTAAGAGGATATGAAATGGAATAGCCGTCTCCGGCCAGAGAATGATATCAGGTTTATAACGAGCAAGTATATGTGTTTCATCTATATATGTATCGAACTGATAAAAGTAGGAATTATATTTTTCTCTGGCGCCTCCACCCCATTTATCCCACGGATCAAAGTTAGGTTGAATAACGCCAACACAAACAGATTTTCCTGATTCAATCGATTCTTTTTTAATGATCCATTTTCCATAGAGAGCGGGTCCAATATAAATGATCATCAGAAGGATCAAAACGGCGGTTACAGGGAGTGATCGAAGTTTCCATTGGCCCATTGCCATTTTCCAGAGCAACAAGAAAGCAAGAATATTAAACGCAAATATCAGAAGTGTCAATCCGTAGATTGATGAATATTCTATTATCTGAATGCGATTTATATCGTATGCCTGACTATTTCCAACGGTAAGCCATGGAAAAGAGTATTCTCCAAGTGAATGGAGATATTCAAACGAAGTCCAGAACAAGGCGAAGGCAATAAGGCCTGGTATCAGTCCAAGCCTTTTCCTAATAAAAAATGGGATTAGAATAAACGGCAGGAAAAGCGTCGGATGGATGAATACAACCGCTGCCCCTGCAATCATCATCCATAGATCTTTTCCGACAGAATATCCACCAGTCCAATACACTGTTAGAAGATGGAATACGAGCAGAAACAGGTATGAATATTTTGCTATCCGATTATAGGAGCCGGAGTACGCAAAAAGATAAAACATTGGAATAAATGCTACATATGCAAGGGAATAGAAAGGCGAAGGAGGAAAAGAAAAACCAAGAAGAAGTCCGGAGATTATCGCAAGGCAGAAGCGAAACAATGTTCTTTCTTGAAAGGGATTTGCTCTCGATTGCACTGTCAAGAACTTCCTTTCTGGAATGGACGATGCATCATCCGGTACAAAAGATTTTCTAATCCAAGAAAAACAAGCAAAACACAGCCTGCACACATCAAACCAATAACTGCACCGCCGATAATATCGGATGGATAATGTACGCCGACATAAACGCGAGAGAACGCAATGGTTGCCGCAAGTCCGAAGAACCACCATTTGGCACGCGGCAGAAAGAACGCCAAGATAAGTGCGCCTGCAAAGTTATTGACTGCATGAGAAGATGGAAATGAATACCCGCTTCCGCAACTGACAAGAAGATGGACATCATGTAATATGCGGCAAGGTCGTTGTCGTAACCATAAAAATTTGATGACTGAGCTATTTATTTGATCGCTAAAAATAATCGTGACAATAAGCAGAATTGCTGCCAATCGAACTGATTTATTTCCTCGTATAATCATCCAAAGAAGCAACGTTGCAACGATAACAAGCACGATACGCGACTTATTTAAGTCGGTCAAAAATGGCATTACAACATCAAACACCGGATTGCTCAATGAAGCGTTTATAAAATGAAACAACGCAGTATCAATCGTATTGAGGTATTCCAACGGTTATTTTCCACCGGCAGGTACAATAGAAGCGATGGCAACCGCGGCACACCCTTCTGATCTACCCATTGTGCCAAGACCTTCATGCGTCGTGGCTTTAACAGAAACTTGACGAGGAGAAACGTGCAATGCTCTTCCAATTCGCCGGCACATGAGATTAACGTACTTTGCAATTTTAGGATATTCAAGTATAACGGTAGAATCTATATTGCCTATTTCGTATCCCTGCTTCTGTAGAAGGATGCCAACATGGCTGAGAAGTTTTAAGCTAGAAATGCCACGATACGCTTTATCGGTATCGGGAAAATGCTTCCCTATATCGCCTAAAGATGCTGCACCAAGAAGTGCATCGCAGATTGCATGGAGGAGCACATCGGCATCAGAATGTCCAAGCAATCCAATTTTCGAAGGGATATGAACTCCACCTAAAATAAGCTTGCGCTCTTCAACAATGCGGTGAACATCGTATCCCAAGCCAAATCGGATTAATGCTGTTTTTTGTTTTTTCTTGTGCATGCTATTTTTCGATTTCATTTATAAAACTTCAAAGCCCGAATGTGTTTCAGTGCACTTGATCCATTCTATTCTCATATCCGTAACATGCGCAGCGCGCGGACCTACTTTTATTTGTTTTATAAATTCTTCAATCAACGAACGATCACCTTCGGCTTCAATCTCCACATCACCTGAATAATGATTCTTTACATACCCCGTAAGAGTAAGGTTTATTGCCTTATTGTAAACAAAGTACCGATATCCAACACCTTGGACCAATCCGCTTACCAAAACGTGAACTCTTACTTGCATAGTTCTTGCTAAATTACGAGGATTGCGTTAGAAATGCAATGGAAAGAAATATTTCGAAACGATGTACAACTTATATCTCAAAAACAAAAATGAAACAGAACTTCTGCTAACAAATAATGTTATTACTTGAGCAACACCATTTTCTTCTGAAACACATGCTGTTTATTCTGCTCGTCTGTTGCAACAAGACGGTAAATATACATACCGCTGGCATATCGGTTTGCATTGAAGGTTTTCTGGTAATATC
>Ga0182021_10001461_pt1 | contig 27092 bp, 25 predicted proteins | sample 612E3MmetaG_FD_120493 | JGI IMG/M metagenome (GOLD analysis project Ga0182021, IMG submission 120493) | Permafrost microbial communities from Stordalen Mire, Sweden - 612E3M metaG (Illumina Assembly) | ecosystem: Environmental > Terrestrial > Soil > Wetlands > Permafrost | place: Sweden...
AGGGCCAGGATCTCGACGGCCAGCAGCGCGGCGTTGCCCGCGCCCCCGACCGCGACCGTGGCCACGGGGATGCCGGTCGGCATCTGGACGATGGACAGAAGCGAATCGAGGCCGCCGCCGATCTGGGTTGGGATAGGGACGCCGATGACCGGCAGGATTGTCTTGGCCGCCACGACGCCCGGCAGGTGAGCGGCGCCGCCGGCTCCGGCGATGAAGACGCGAATCCCCGCCTCCTCCGCGCCGGCCACGAAGCGGAACAGCAGGTCCGGAGCGCGATGGGCCGAGATGGCGTGCAGCTCGCACGGAACTTCGAGCTTGCCGAGCATCTCGACGGCCTTCTCCATGACCGGGAAGTCCGAGCGGCTGCCGCAGACGATTCCAACCCGAGCCGCCTGGCTGTGTTCGGCCATGGTGATCCTCCAACAACCGGTCCGCCAGCGACTACCGATCTACTTGCCGCCCATCCTGATCATCACGATGGAGATTTCGTAGAGACCATACAAGGTGACGCCCATCACCGCCGGGCTGACGAAATCGGCGCCAGGCGTGATCAAGTTCGAGATTATGACGATGCCCAGGATGGCCTTCCGGCGCGAACGGCGCAGCAGCGCCGAGCTGACGATGCCCACCTTGGACAGCAGAACGAGGATGATCGGGAACTCCATCACCAGCCCGAAGGCCAGGAAGAGCATGGTCACGAACCCGAAGTAGTTCTCCGCCGTCAGCAACAGGTGGACGTCTTTGGTCTGGAAGCCGTACAGGAAACCGGTCGCATACGGAAGGATGAAGTAGGCGACACATACGCCGACGGCGAAGAAGAGCAGCGCCGCCGGGACCCACGGGCGAGCGGCGGCCCGCTCCCGATCGCTCAACCCGGGCGAGATGTATCGCCACAGCTGGTAGAGGATCACGGGCATCGCCAGGATGAACCCGACCGTCAGGGCCACCTGCAGGTGGATCATGAACGGCTCGGTCAGACTCAGGGTGATGAGCGCGTCTTTGGTCGGGAGGGGGGCCTTGAGGATCCCGATCAGCTGGTCCGAGAAGATGTAGCCGATGACCGTGCCCGGCAGCAGCGAGAAGATCGAGATGAAGAACCTGTTCCGCAGCTCGATGAGGTGCGCGGTCAGGGACATCTCCCCGGGATCGGGCTTGGGCGGGCGGTTGCGGTGCAAGAACGGCAGCCGAAGCCAGCCCAGCCGGGAGCGTCGAGGCGCCGATTCGGCCACGGGCGTGGCCGCGCTCTGCGTGCTGGCGTCTGGTTCCATAGTTAGCCCCATTTGAAGCCGCGCCTCACTGCGCGAGTCGAGATTGTGGTGACCACTGCTGCGTTGGCGCGGCGCCAAGTATGCGCTGGATCAGGTCCGAGGTTGCGGCGGCCGATCTCGGGCGCTGACCGTCCGGGCGGCTCGAAACCGCGAGCCGGCTCACTGATCGTGGATCGGGCCGGCTCCATCTACCGCGGCGACGATATAGACGCGGGGCTGCAGTCCGGTCTTCTTCTGGTACTGAGCCAGCACTGCGTCGCGCAGAGCTTCCTCTGATCCATGCTTGACGAGGCTGACGGTGCAGCCTCCGAAGCCGGCGCCGGTCATCCGGCTGCCGACCACGCCCGGGACCGCCACGGCGATCTCGACCATCGCGTCCAGCTCGGGTGAACTGACTTCGTACAGGTCCCGCAGCGAGGCATGGGAGGCGGCAAAGAGCTGGCCCAGCTCGTCCAGGTCGCCGGAGGCGAGTGCGGAGACGGTCTCCATGACGCGAGCGTCCTCGCGGACGATGTGCTCGCAGCGGCGGGCCACGACCTCGGGCAGGCGGCTGAGGTTGCGCTCCAGCATCGCCTCGTCAACGTCCCGCAGGGCTTTCACCCCGGGTTCACGCTCCGCGATCAGCTTCACGCCGAGCTCGCACTCAGAACGGCGGGTGTTGTACGCGGAGGCCTCGAGCTTGCGCAACGAGCCGGTCTCGCACACGACGAGCGAGAGGCCGGCCGGCATCGGAGCGGCCTTGAACTGGTTGACCCGGCAGTCGATCAGCAACGCGTGCCCGGCCACGCCGGCTGCGCTGGCGAACTGGTCCATGATTCCGCAGTTCACGCCAACGTACTTGTTCTCTCCGCGTTGGGCGATGGCGGCCATCTTGCCGGCGTCCGGCCGAGGTGCCCCGGGGACGGCCAGGGCCCAGCTCGACGCCATCTCGAGGGCGGCCGACGAACTCAGCCCCGACCCGATCGGGATGTTCGAGTCCATCACGCCCCGGAAGCCCCGAATGGGGAGGCCGGCGTCGCGCATGGCCCAGGCGGTTGCGGCGACGTAGTCGATCCATCGCTTGGCGCCGCGGGTTTCGGGCGATAGTCCCTCGAAGGAGAAGGAGAGCGGCTCGCCGAAGTCGACGGAAGTCAGCTCCACCTCAGGCCGATCCCACGGCTCGAAGGCCATCCACACTTCCCGATCGATCGCGGCGGGCAGGACGAGCCCCTCGTTGTAGTCGGTGTGCTCGCCGATGAGATTCACGCGTCCGGGGGCACGGACGAGCTGCGCCGGCCCGGATGCGTTCAGGCGAGTCCGCAGGGCCGCGGCACGCGCCGCGGCACCCTGGGCCTCTACCGAGAGATCCTGGGGATGCCCGTCACTCATCTACGTCGACTCCTAGGCTGGCTGCCGGCCAACGCCGGCCTTTGGGTTTTCGGCCCTCGATGCCGCTCCTTGATCGAGGCGAAGTCCGCGGCGCTGAAGCTGCCGTCAAAGGGGGCCGATCCCAGAACCCGGGCCCTACTGGGCCTGGGTGGTAGGGGCAGGCTGATCGGGAGTTGCCTCCGGCTGCTGGGTGCCCAGGGGAGCGGCCGCCATGGGGACGGTCTCGACGGCGGCCATGACCGGGTACTGAACCGGAACCGCGACCACGGGTGCCGGATACACGGGCTGCACGACCGCCGGGCTGACCTGCTGGGCCGCGTAGTAGGACTGAGCCGGGGCCGCGGGCTGCGCGACCTGCGCGACCTGGGCGGGCTGGGGGGGCTGGGGGGCCTGCGCCGGCTGCGAGAGAGTGCCGGTCAGGGTTTCGGTGAGACCACCGGTGAGGCCACCGGTCGCTTTTTGGAACTCGCGAACGCTCTTGCCGATGGCCGCGCCGACTTCGGGCAGCTTGCTCGGTCCGACTACGACAAGGGCGATGACCATGATGATCAGCAGATGTGCGGGTGAGAGACCAAACATGACTCGGTTTCCTTCCGGCTCGTTGGAGCCTGGAGCGGCGATTCTTCGCTGACGCCTGGGCTGGCGGGTTAGGGTTTCGCGGCCAGTATTGCCGACCGCAGGCGCGCCGCGGCAGCTTCCGCGGTTATGTCGCGCTGCGGCTCAGAGAGTAGCTCATATCCCACCATGAACTTCCGAACCGTGGCGTGCAGAAGCGGCGGGTAGAAATGGGCGTGGAGTTGCCAGTACGGCCGGTCGACACCGTCGAACGGCGCCTGGTGCCACCCCATCGAGTAGGGAAATGGCTCCTGGAACAAGCCGTCGTAGCCTCGCAACAGGCCAACGAGCTGATCGGCGAGCGAGTCGCGCTGGCGATCGTCGAGATCAGGCAGGCGCGACGCGGACCGCCGCGGGATGACCAGTGTTTCGAAGGGCCAGGCCGCCCAGAACGGAACGAGGATCAGCCAGTCGTCGTCGCTGGCGAGCTCTCTTGGACCGCCAAGTTCCTGGGCGGCATAGTCGAGCAGCAGCTTGTGACCGGTCGAATCGAAATGGCGTCGCTGCGTGGCGTCTTCGCGCACGGCCTCGCGCGGCAGGGCATCACCGGCCCAGATCTGGCCGTGGGGGTGTGGGTTCGAGGCCCCCATCGCCGTGCCGCGGTTCTCGAAGACCTGGACCCACTCGAAACGCTCTCCGAGTAGGGCGGTTTGAGTCGCCCACAGATCCACGACGGTTCTGGCCTGGTCGGCGCCCATCCGCGAAAGACTCAGATCGTGGCGCGGCGAGAAGCAGAGGACCTGGCAGGTTCCGCGCTCGCTCTTGGCTTGAACCAGCCCTTCGGAGATCGTGGCGTCGGGCGCATCCGGTCGCAAAGCGGCGAAGTCATTGGTGAACACGAACGTTGAGTCGTACTTGGGGTTCTGCGCGCCGTTGACCCTCTTGTTGCCCGGGCACAGGTAGCAGCTCGGGTCGTACGTCGGCGTTTCGGCAGCAGGCGGGGCCTCGACGCGGCCGAGCCACGGCCGGTTGGTTCGCTCGGCCGAAACGAGCAGCCACTCGTCGGTGAGCGCGTTGTAGCGCCGGTGCGGTTGCGCCAGGATCGGCGGAGCCGGCTGGTCCTTGGTCACGCCTGCCTCCCGGGCTTGTTGGTGTTGGCTGAGCGGCCGTCGCCACGCTCTATCGTCTGGACGTCGCCGGTGTCGATGTCGACCAGCATCAGCCTTCGAACGGTCGCGGCGATCTGGTTGCGAGCCGAGGGATCGAGGCCGCCGTCGGTGATGATCGTGTCGGCTGCACCGAGCGGGGCGACTGAGCTGACGCCGATGACGCCCCATTTCGAATGGTCCGCTACGACCACCAGGCGCCGGCCCGCTTCGATCAAGGCGCGGTTGGTCTCGGCCTCGAGAATGTTCGGCGTCGTGAAGCCGGAGACGGGATCCATTCCGTGGCTGCCCATGAAGACGATGTCCACGTGCAGCGACCGGATGACGTCGACGGCAAACGGGCCGACGAGCGCGTCCGAAGGGGTGCGAACGCCGCCGCTCAGGATGACCGTCTGGTCCGTGCGCCCATCCAGGTGGAGAACGTCGGCGACGGGCACCGAGTTGGTCAGGACCGTCAGGCCCGGAACGTCGGTGAGCCGCTTGGCAAGCGCGAAGGTCGTCGTCCCGGCCGATAGGGCGATGGCGGTTCCGGGCGTGACCAGGCTGGCGGCAATGCCCGCGATGAGCTCTTTCTCGGTCTCCATCAGCGACGATTTGATGGTGAATCCCGGCTCGAACAGCGAGCTGCCCTCTATGGCCGCCGCCCCGCCGTGCACCTTCTCGAGCAGGCCGCGTTCATGGAGTAGCTCCAGATCGCGACGCACGGTCATGTCCGAGACGCCGAGCGTTCGCACCAGATCGGAGACGCGGACCGCGCCCTCCTCGCGCACGCGTTCAAGAATCAACGTCTGACGTTGTCGGGCCAGAGCGGGCCGTTTGGCGCCCACGTCGACCCCCCGCGACTCCTCAGCTGCTCGCTCCACTGGCTCGAATACCATCCTTCTCAGGTCGTCGGCGCCTCAGGCCCGATACATTCAGTACTCTCAATCCTGCCGCAGTTACCCTCGCAAGTCAACGTTTTCCACCAAAATCCCACGCTTTAGAAGCCCGAACCCCTTGACAGCGGCACCGATTGGGCTCGACAATCGCGAGGTCCTGTTGGTTCCTGTTGAACCACGACCGGCGAACCCGGCCGTGGAGGGAGGAGTAACCGTTAATGGATAGTCAAGTCACCAGGCGAGAGGTACTGAAGAAGGGTCTGATTGGCGCAGCTGGCCTGACCGTGCTGCCGTCCGTCATCGCCGCCTGCAGCACCAGCTCGGCGACAACCGCACCCACCGCTGCAGCCGCCACGCAGGCTCCTGCTGCGACGCCGACGCCGAACGCGAACATTCTCACCGGCAAGCTGACCCTCGGCAACAACCACTCGGATGCTTCCGACCTCAAGGGCGTTAACGCGATCAATGACGCGTTCAAGGCCCTGACGACCCTCGCCGTGACGACGAACACGGTCGACCACAACACGTTCCAGGATCAGATCAACAACTACCTGGGCGCCACTCCGGACGACGTGTTCTTCTGGTTCTCCGGCTACCGCATGCGGTTCTTCGCGGACAAGGGCCTCGCCACCGCGATCGACGACACGTGGGCCAAGGTCTCGTCCAACTTCACGGCCGGCTTCGCCAATGCCGTCGTTGGCAACGACAAGAAGGTCTACGGCATCCCGGTCGACTACTACCCGTGGTGCGTCTTCTACCGCAAGACCCTCTTCGCGGACAAGAAGTACACCATCCCGGCCACGTGGGATGACCTCATCACGCTCTGCAAGAAGATGCAGACAGACGGCCTGACCCCGATCGCCTTCAGCGACAAGGACGGCTGGCCGGCCATGGGCACCTTCGACATCCTGAACCTTCGCATGAACGGCTACGACTTCCACGTCGGCCTCATGACCGGCGCCCAGAAGTGGACCGATCCGAAGGTCACCGCCGTCTTCCAGAAGTGGGCGACGCTCATTCCGTTCTACACCCACGGCTATGCCGGTCTGACCTGGCAGCAGGCGTGCGACACGCTCGTCCGCAAGACGGCCGGTCTCTTCTTCCTCGGCCTGTTCATGACCGGTGAAGTTGCGACTGTCGACGCGACCGCTTCGGCCGACATCGACTTCTTCCCCTTCCCGTTCATGGGCAACAGCTTCGATGCCGAGCAGGCGCTCGACGCCCCGATCGACATCGCCATGATCAGCGCGAAGTCCCCGAACCTTGCGGCGGACCTCGTCAATGCCAAGGCCTACATGGAGTTCTGGGCGAAGGGTTCTACCCAGCTGCTCATGTACCAGGCGAACAATGGCTTCATCCCGACTGCTTCCGACGCCGACACCACCAAGTTCGACGTCCTCACGCAGAAGGCCGTTCAGATCGTCAGCAAGGCGCAGAAGATCACGCAGTTCCTCGATCGCGACACCCGCCCGGACTTCGCCGGCGCGAACGCGATGCAGAGCTTCCTGCTGAACTTCCTCAACGCCCCGACCCAGGACCTCGCGAAGCTTCAGGCTTCGATCCAGGCCTTCTGGGATGCCCTCCCGGTATACGCCGGCAACTAGGCTTATCCCACTAATCGAGTAGCTCTAAGGTATTCCATGTCTGAACTGGAGCCTCAGGCTTTCGCTCCCGCCCCGGCTACGGCCGGGGCGGGAGCCCCTGCATCCGCCAAGCGACGACGGCGGCATTACAGCCTCCTGAATCGCCGCGACAAGTTGCTCCTCGCCACCATGGTGGGAGTACCCCTCGCGATCTTCCTGGTCATCATCTGGGGGATGACGTTCGTCTCGGTTGTGCTGTCGTTCACGAACTGGGACGGAGTCAACCCGATCGCGTTCATAGGCGTGGACAACTACGTGCAGCTGTTCACGACCTACCAGTTCTTCTGGCCCGCGGTATTCCACAACGTTCTGTGGCTGCTCTTCTTCGTCGCTTTCGCCACACCGATGGGAATCCTGCTGGCCGTGCTCCTCGACCGACCGCTTAGGGGCTCTGGGGTCTACCAGAGCATCTTCTTCACCCCGGTCGTGCTGTCGCTCGCTGTCGTCGGCTTCATCTGGGAACTCCAGTACAACGCCCTCGACGGCTTCATCAACAGTGCGATGGTCGGGATGGGCTGGATGAGCCCGAACGGAACCATCGACTTCCTCGGCGATCCCTCGATCAACATCTACGCGGTTCTCGTCGCGGCCAGCTGGCGCCACATCGGCTACATCATGGTTCTGTACCTTGCCGGCCTGAAGAGCGTCGATCCGTCCCTTCGTGAGGCTGCGGCGATCGACGGGGCCAACGAGCGGCAGACCTTCATGCATGTGGTCTTCCCGGTGATGGCCCCGATCAACGTCGTCATCATTGTGGTGACCGTCATCGAATCCCTGCGGGCGTTCGACATTGCGTACATCATCAACCACGGGAAGAACGGCCTCGAGTTGCTTTCGATCCTCATCACCAACAACGCCTTGAGCGAGGCTGGCCTGATTGGGTTCGGGTCGGCGATCGCCGTGGTACTGCTGGTGATCTCGCTCGTTCCGATCGTGATTTACCTGACGCGAGTCATGAGATCGGAGGATCAATGAGCGTCACCGTGATGGCGGGCCAGCGGACGGCGCACAACGTAGCCAGGCGGCGGCTTTCGCGAGGCGCTCTGTACGTCTTCCTGACAGTTCTGGCCTTGATCTTCCTCTGGCCTCTGCTCTACGCGGCCTACACTTCGCTGCGGCCGTACGGCGAAGTCGTGGCGAACCCGAACGGGTTCTTCTCCACCCCCGCCACCCTCAATCTGAACAACTACTTCTTCGTCTGGAATGGGGGTAACTACCCGCAGTTCTACCTGAACACGGCCCTCATTACGATCCCCGCCGTCATCCTGACGCTGTGGATCTCGTCGATGGTGGCGTTCACCATCTCGAGGTTCAACTGGGGATTCAACATGTTGGTGCTGATGATCTTCACGGCCGGCAACCTGTTGCCGCCCCAGGTCATCATCGTGCCGCTGTATCGCCTCTACAACCTGATCCCGGTGCCGGCTCCGCTGAGCGACAACGGGCTCATGTACGACCAGATCATCGGGTTGATCCTGATCCACACCACTTTCCAGACCGGCTTCTGCAGCTTCGTGTTGAGCAACTACATGAAGACGCTATCCAAGGAGCTCGTCGAGGCGGCCATGATCGACGGCGCCGGAGTCTTCACGATCTATGCGCGCGTGATCATGCCCCTGGTTCGGCCGGCGCTGGCCGCCCTGGGAACGCTACTGTTCGTGTGGATCTACAACGACTTCTTCTGGTCGGTCATGTTGTTCAAGTCGGGTGACAAACGTCCAATTACGGCGGCTCTGAACAACCTCCAGGGCACATTCTTTACAGACCCGACGGTAGTGGCTGCTGGTTCGCTGATGGCGGCCATACCAACGATCGTGCTGTACCTGATTCTCCAGCGCTACTTCATCAGCGGCTTGACCCTCGGTTCGGCCAAGGGCTGACGCTATCAGTTCCGACGCCGTTACCGGTAGCTCGATGACTATTGAGTGGTCCGCGGAGGTGGGCGAGTTCCACCTCCGCAACGACCTTGTCAGCTACGTCGGGCGAGTGCTCGACAACCGCTGGCTCGGTCACCTCTACTTCGGCCCATCGCTGGCCGGCGGGAAGTCGTACGGGCATCTCCAGCCCGGCGACTTCTTTGGTTTCGACAACAAGGTCGGTCAGCCCGTTCCGCTCGAGTATCCGAGCGGCGGCAGCGGCGACTACCGGATCCCCGCCCTGGCGATCGAGCTGGCGAACGGCTCCGGCGTGCTCGACCTCCGCTACAACAGCCACCGCATCTTCCACGGCAAGCCGGGGCTCCCAGGGCTGCCGTCGACGTACGTTGAGGTCGGTGGCGAGGCCGAGACCCTCGAGATCCTTGCGGTGGACGACATCGCGGAGATAGAGGTACGGCTTCTCTACACGATCTACCGCGACCGGCCGGTTGTTGTCCGCGGCGCGCGGATCACCAACGCGGGCAAGACCCCGGTGATCATCCGATGTGCCATGAGCGCGTCGTTGGATCTGCCGGACGCGGACTGGCAGATACTGACGCTGAGCGGCGACTGGGCCCGCGAATGCCACGTCGAGCGCCACGAGCTACGGCCCGGGAGGCAGTCCGTATCCAGCTCCCGAGGCACCTCGAGCGCCCAGCACAACCCGTTCCTCGCCCTGGTGCGTCCGGCGACCACCGAGGCAGCCGGCGAGGCATACGGCCTCTCGCTCGTGTATTCGGGGAACTTCGTCGCAGAGGCCGAGGTCGAGCCTTTCGGGACGGCCCGAGTGCGAACCGGCATCAATCCCGATGGCTTCTCGTGGGTGCTGGGCCCCGGAGAGGAGTTCGTCACACCCGAGGCCGTGCTGGCCTACTCGGCCGATGGCCTGGGTGAGCTGAGCGACGCATATCACTGCCTTTACCGCGACCGACTGGCGCATGGCTCGTGGCGTGACAAGCCCCGCCCCGTCGTGATCAACAACTGGGAAGCTACCTACTTCGACTTCGACGAGCCGAAGTTGTTGGCCATCGCCGCGGCCGCCAAGAAGATGGGGATCGAGCTGTTCGTCCTCGACGACGGCTGGTTCGGTCAGCGCAACGACGACACGACCTCGCTCGGCGACTGGGAAGTCAACCGATCCAAGCTGCCGGGCGGCATCGAGTCGCTCGCCCGCGGGGTCGAAGAGCTGGACATGCGATTCGGCATCTGGATCGAACCCGAGATGGTCAGCCGCCGGAGCAAGTTGTTCGCCGAGCATTCCGACTGGACCATCGGCATCCCCACCAGATCGCGGACGGAGAGTCGTAACCAGTACGTGCTCGATATGGCGCGGCCCGAGGTCGTGGATCACCTCTTCGAGGTCGTGTCGGGGATCCTGGGCAGCGCCCCGATCTCGTACGTGAAGTGGGACATGAATCGCTCGATCACCGAGCCTTTCAGCCCGGGCCTCAAGGCCTGGCAGCAGGGCGAGTTCATGCACCGCTACGTCCTGGGTGTGTACTCGCTATACGACAGGCTTACCAAGGCTTTCCCCGGTGTGCTCTTCGAGTCCTGCGCGAGCGGCGGCGGCCGGTTCGACTCGGGGATGCTGGCGTTTGCTCCACAGGCCTGGACCAGCGACGACACCGACGCCATCGAGCGGCTGAGGATCCAGTGGGGGACTTCGATGGTCTACCCGCTCAGCTCCATCTCCGCCCACGTCTCGGCCGTTCCGAATCACCAGGTCGGGCGGGTCACGCCGCTGGCCACGCGGGCGGCCGTGGCGTTCTTCGGCGTCTTCGGCTATGAGCTGGACCCCACGACCCTTGCCGCCAGAGAGCGATCGGAGATCTCCGATCAGGTCGCCTTCTACAAGAAGTGGCGCGACCTTCTGCAGCGCGGCAAGTTCCTGCGCCTGCGGAGTCCATTCGAGGGCGACAGAAACGAGACGGCCTGGATGACCGTCGCGCGAGACCGCCGCTCGGCCATCGCGGCCCACTACGTGACTCTCAGCCGGCCGAACCCGGGGCCAAACCGGCTCCGCCTCCGCGGTCTCGATCCCGACGCCTCGTATCGTGTTTCCCTCTGGCCGGCCGCCCGAAAGCCCGAGGGCGGGCCGGCACGCCCCATGGTTTTGGGCGGCGACGAGCTGATGACGGCCGGCATCGTCCTCGAATCGAGCCCGGAGTCGGCCGGGCAGGGCGATTTCCGCGCTCGACTCTACGTTCTGGAAGCAGTCTAGGAAGATCCTCCCCAGAGGTCGCGCCATGCTCTCCCGGCCTTGGACCACTCCCGAGCTCACGTCGGTCGGCCGTCTACCCATGCATTCGGTGCCGCACCTCGATCGGATCCCGCTCGACGGCCGCTGGCGCTTCCAGTTGCTTCATACGCCGGAGGATGATCTGGCGGCGAGTTGGAGCGAGGTCGAGGTCCCCAGCTGCTGGACGATGAGCGGATCGGCCGATCCGCTTCGGGGCTTCTTCGACCTGCCGCACTACACCAACGTCCAGATGCCGTTCCCCGGCGATCCGCCCCACCTGCCGGACGTCAATCCCACCGGCGTGTACGAGCGAGATTTCGAAGTCCCAGCCGGTTGGCTTGCCGATCGCCGCGTCGTCCTGCACGTCGGCGCAGCCGAAAGCGTCTTGATCGCGACGCTCAACGGTGAAGAGGTCGGCATCGGGAAGGACTCCCATCTGGCCTCGGAGTTCGACGTCACGAGCCTCGTCCGGTCCGGCCCCAACAAGATCTCCCTGCGCGTGGTGAAGTGGTCCGATTCGACCTTCATCGAGGACCAGGACCAGTGGTGGCACGGCGGGATCACTCGCTCCGTGTTCCTTTACGCCACGCCCCGCGTCCACCTCGCCGACGTGCGGGTCAACGCCGGTCTGGCCGGCGATCTCCGGACCGGGACCTTCGAGCTTCTGGCCGACGTCGACTTCGGCGGCGCCGACAAGGAAGAGGCCGGCTGGACGATCGAGGCGAAGCTCGGAGATAGGGCGCCCCTGACCGCGGTCGTGCCTTTCGCCCTCCTCGGAAAGGGGACGCCGACGAGCCGGGCCGACTCGGCGCCGCTGACACGCCATCAGTTCGACACAGTCGCGAAGCTCGTGTCGGTCGGCCTGGACGCTGCCGAGCAGGCCAGGTGGGCCCTGCTCGAGCCGCTACTCAATCCGCCGCTCGATGGCCGTGCCGTCGTCCGCACCGAGATCCGGAACGTCGATCGGTGGTCGGCGGAGCAGCCCCACCTCTACCCGCTGCATCTCGTTCTGCGGTCGCCCGCAGGTCTGGCGGTCGAGGAAGTGGACCTGCGAGTCGGCTTCCGCCGCGTGGAAGTCGAGGGCGTGCATATGCTGATCAACGGCGCCGCGGTGCTGATTCGCGGCGTGAATCGCCACGACTTCGACCAGCACACCGGCAGAGTGATCTCGGCCGAGTCGATTCGAGCCGATCTCGTGGCCATGAAGCAGTTCGGCTTCAACGCGGTCCGAACCTCTCACTATCCCAACGATCCGGCGCTCGTGGATCTCGCCGATGAGCTCGGTCTCTACGTAGTCGCTGAGGCCGACATCGAGTCCCACGGCTTCATCGCCGACCTGTGCGACGACCCGCGCTACCTCAACACCTGGGTCGACCGGGGCGCTCGGCTGGTCCGGCGCGACAAGAACCACGCCTCGGTGATCATCTGGTCGCTCGGCAACGAGTCGGGCCACGGCGTCAACCACGACGCGGAGGCGGGCTACATCCGCCGCTACGACCCCTCGAGACCGATCCAGTACGAAGGCGCCATCCGCTGGGGATGGTTGGCCGATCAGACGATCAGCGACATCCTCGCGCCGATGTATCCGCCGATCTCCTCGCTCGTGGCCCATGCCCAATCCGGCCGGCAGCGCCAGCCGCTGATTATGTGCGAGTACTCGCATGCCATGGGCAACAGCAACGGGACGCTGGCCGAGTACTGGGACGCCCTCGAATCCACCGACGGCCTCCAGGGCGGGTTCCTCTGGGAGTGGTGCGATCACGGCCTCGTCCAGACACTGCCCGACGGAACCACTCGTTGGGCCTACGGCGGCGACTACGGCGACCAGCCAAACGACGGCAACTTCTGCATCGACGGCATGAACTGGCCGGACCGACGGCCCAAGCCTGCGTTGTGGGAGCATCGCCAGCTCGCCGCGCCGGTGCGCGCCGTCTCCGACTCCGCCGCCCTGGCGCGCGGCTCCGTGGAGTTGACGAATCGCCAGTACTTCACCGGGTTGGGCTGGCTCCGGGCCTCGTGGGAGATGGCGGCCGATGGCGTGACCATCGCCGGAGGCGAGTTGCCTCTGCCGGAGATCGCGCCGGGAGCCACCGCAACCGTCCAGCTTCCGGGCTGGACACCCCCGCCCGCCGACGGCCGCGAAGTGTCTCTGACCCTCCATTTCCGGACGGCGGCCGCTCAGGCATGGGCGCCGCAGGGATTCGAGATCTGCTGGGCCCAGCTCGTCGTCGCTCCCGGGACGCCGCAATTGGCCCGCCCGACCGTGCGTCCTCTTCCCGGGGGCGAAGTCGAGCTCGACGCCGAGGGCCTTCTCGTCAATGAGCTTCTGTCGGCGGCCCCGCGTTTGAGCCTGTGGCGGGCGCCCACCGACAACGACCGACAGGCCGGCCTCACGGCTCAGTGGCGAAACGAGGGACTCGATCGGCTGACGCGAACGCTCAAGGCGATTCGCCGCGAGGCGGATGGCGTCGTCGTGGCCGCCGAGGTGAAGACGGCAGCCGGGATCCGGATCGACCACGAGCAGCGGTTCGAGGCTCTCGATGGCGGCGGCGTGCTCGTTCACGAGACCGTGCGCGTCCCCGCCGAACTGGCGGATCTGGCCCGCGTCGGAATCGTGCTGGAGACGGTGCCCGGCCTCGAGCAAGCCGAGTGGTTCGGCCTCGGTCCAGTCGAGGGCTATCCCGACCGCCGCCGCGGTGGAGCGCTGGGCCGCTGGCGTTCGACCGTGTCGGACCTGTACGTGCCATACGTCAGGCCGCAGGAGAACGGCGGCCGCGCCGACGTCCGCTGGCTCGAGCTTTCCGACGGCGGAGGCCGCGGACTTCGTTTCGGTTTCGACAGACCCCGCCAGGTGTCGGCGACGCATTTCCGGGCCGCGGACCTTGCCGCGGCCGGGCACGACGTCGAGCTGAGGCCGCGGCCGGAGACGATCGTCCACCTGGACGCCGCCCACCGCGGTCTGGGTACCGCGAGCTGCGGCCCCGACACAATCGCCGAGTACCTCGTTGGGCCCGGCACATACGAGTGGTCGTGGACGTTGGCGCCGATCGGCCGGTCGTAGGCCGGCCCACGGGCCGACGCAATAGGAAGTCGGCCGAGGTATGTCGGCGTTGCCGGCGTATCGTTAGTGCGCGCCTTTCGTGCAACCGGCGAGCGCAGCAGAATCGCGAAGGAGGCGGCGGTGAGTGACTTCAAGATCGGCATCAACCTGTGGAGTCAGGTGGGGACCTGGCCCGAGCTCCTCGATACCGCGCGCCTGGTCGAAGAGCTGGGCTACGAAGAGCTCTGGACCTGGGACCACGTGAAGGCGATCTTCGGTGACCCGGATCAGCCCATCTTCGAGGGCTGGACCACGATCACGGCCTGGGCCATGGCGACCAAGAAGGTCAGGCTCGGCCTCATGGTGGGCGCCAACACCTTCCGCAACCCCGCGCTGGTGGCGAAGATCGTGACCACACTGGATCACGTCTCCGGAGGGCGGGCGATCCTTGGCATCGGCGGTGCCTGGTTCGAGCTGGAGCACCGCGAATTCGGCATCGAATTCGGCCGGAGCCCGGGCGAGCGGCTCGACTGGCTGGACGAATCCGTGTCCGCAATCAGAACGCTGGTTTCGGGCGGCAGCGTGACCTCGCCGGCCGGCGGCCACTACAACTTCGACGGCCTGACGATAAGCCCGTTGCCGCTCCAGAAGCGGCTGCCGATCTTGATCGGCGGCAACGGCCGGACCAAGACGCTGCGAACCCTCGCCAAGTACGGAGACAAGTGGAATGCCTTCGGGCTGCCCGCGGAAGTCCGTGAGCTCGATGGGGTGCTGCGGCGCCACTGCGAAGAGGTCGGCCGCGATGAGCGGGAGATCGAGCGGTCGATCAATCTGTGGGTCGTGATCCGCGATTCGGAGGCGGAGGCGCGACGCCAGTGGGCCACCTGGCTCGACCTGAACAAGACTCCGGCCTCCCGCGCCAACGAGCCGTCGAGGCCCGTCTTCGGAACACCTGAGACGATCGCCGAACGCCTGCTCGAGTACGTCGACGCCGGCTTCACTACGACGGCTGTCGAGATGCCCGCCCCATACGATCGCGAGACGCTCGAGCGCCTGGCACGCGAAGTCAGACCACTGGTGACAAAGCGCCCGGCCTGACGGTCAGTGTGGCCCCACGAGGGTTCCCACCGCGACGGCCAGCACGGCCGTGGCCACGACCATCAGTACCAGCACTGGCAGCGCGACCTTCTCCCACCGGCCGCCCCGCGGCGGGTCGAGGGCGATCTTCTGGCGCTCGCGTGACGCGCGACTGTTGACGAGCAGCCAGCGGGCGGCGAGGCCGATCGGTACGAACGCGAGCGCCACGAGCGGAATCGAGAAGAGCCCGATCGAATGGGCCGCGTAGACCGCCCCGGCCAGCAGCGCCAGCGACAGAACAGCCCAGGAGAAATCCGCCAGCGACCGCAACCGACGACGGTATCGGGGGCGGCTCGCCACGTACCAGGCGCACAGGGCGAGCGCTCCAATCGCGACGATCCAGACGAGCAGCTTCATTGCCCCGTAAGTCTATGGCAGCCGCTCTTCCGCGCTGGCGTCGGCAGCTGGATCGATGGCGGCGCTCGGGTGCGACTGAGCGCGCTCCGCAGGAGTAGACTTAAGTAAGTAGTCGTCACAGGCGTCGACCGCCCGGTCGCGCCCGTAGGCCTAGAACGGTGCCCTGCCGGCAGGCCAACCACGGAAGACGCTGCGGACACAAGCCACAGCGTGGCGACAGTAGCGCGGCCCTCAAGAGGGTGGCCGCAAGGAGAAGAAACAATGCCGTGGGGCCTGACTCCAGCCCATCTGATCATCATTCTGGTAATCGTTTTGATCGTCGTCGGCCCGGGCAAGCTGCCCGACACCGGCGCCGCAATCGGCAAGGCCCTGCGGGGCTTCAAAGACCAGATGGAGGACAAAGAGCCGAACCAGGCCGTGGCACCCGCGCAGCCGACCGCGCCCGTAGCCAACGTCCTCTCCGCACCAGTTGCCCCCGCCCAGCCGGGCGTCCAGTACGTGCAGGTGCCGGCCCAGCCGGCCGTCCAGTACGTGCAGGTGCCGGCCCAGCCGGGCGTCCAGTACGTCGACGCACAAGGCCAGCCGGTCCAGGTCGTTCAGGTGGCGCCGCCGCCGGTCGTCGGCGAGCAGCCCAAGAGCTGAACAACAGCTGACACTCGAGGCGCCCGCGGGGCGCCATACGCAACACCGTCGGCCCTGCGTTTCCCGCAGGGCCGATCCTTTTGCCCCTTCGCCTAGCCGTATACTCGGTCGGCCGGCTTGCGCACCTCGACCCGAGGTTTCGTGACGCGCGGCCGTTCGCGATGGAGGAGAAGGGGATGGCAGCCAGAACTGTGCGTGACTTCCAGGCGGGATTCGACATCGCCCCCTGGGTTGACGCCTGGGCTCAGCAGAACCACTATGGGTTTCGAGGCGTCTCTCCCGATGGAACCCGCAACTACCAGCGAGGCAACGGGCTGCTCACCGGTTCGATGCCGATGACCGTCCGCCAGTACGGCCCGTCGGTCCACCTGGAGGCATGGATCCACGCCACTCTGATGGCGCGCATCTCCGCCCTCTTCTTGATCCCCACGGATATGGGCATCGAGTCCGGCGGCGTGAGGGGCATCATTCCGCGAAACATGGCCCGGGACGCCGTCAACAAGCTGCTGGTGCAGCTCGGCCAGCCGCCGATCCTGTAGGGAGCGGCGAGCCGCGATCGGCCGGCCTGCCCTACGATGCGGGCGTGAACAAGGCCGCCGACCGAATCCCGATACTCGTCGATTGCGACACCGGCATCGACGACAGCCTGGCCCTGCTCTACGCGGCGGCCTCGCCCGAATGCGAGCTGGTGGCGGTCACCTGCACGGCCGGCAACGTCGATGCCCGGCAGGTCGCCGAGAACACTCGGGCCGTCCTCGAGCTGGCCGACCGCACCGACGTGGAAGTGGCGATGGGCCGCGAGACGCCGCTGGCCAGGGCCCTGGTCACGACGCCCCAGACGCACGGCCCGCGCGGCATCGGCTACGCCGAGCTGCCGCCGGCGTCGATGCCGATGTCGACGCGCTACAGCCCGGACCTGATCGTCGAGGAAGCGCGTCGCCGCCCCGGTGAGTTGACCCTCGTGACTCTGGCGCCGCTCACGAATGTGGCCCTGGCCGTCCTGCGGGCGCCCGAACTGCCACGCCTTCTGCGACGCCTGGTGATCATGGGCGGCAGCTATCGGTCGGCCGGCAACACGGCGCCGACGACCGAATGGAACGTCAACGTCGATCCCGAGTCGGCGAAGATCGTTTTCGAAGCGTTTGGGTCTGCCGCGGCTGAAGGCTCGGCCGGCGCCGGCGGTTCGGGCGCTGCCGCCGATAGTCCCCAAGGAGCCGGCGGTTCGGCCGGCGCCGGCCCGCAAACCCGCCCCGCTCGGCCTCTGGCGCTCGGCCTCGACGTCACCGAGCGGGCGAAGATGCTGCCCGAACACCTCGCCGCGCTGGCGGCCCGCGCCGGATGCGAGCCGGACGGCAGCGCGGGCGCGGGCGCTCCGGGGGCCGGCGCCCCGAACCGGATCGTCCGCTACCTGGCCGACGCCATGCGCTTCTACATGGAGTTCCACAGCCGCTACGACGGCTTTTACGGCGCCTTCATCCACGACCCGCTGGCGCTGGCGGCGGCTCTGGACCCTAGCCTGGTCCGGACGGAAGCCGTCACCGTCGACGTGGAGTTGGGCGGCCGGCTGACCACGGGCGAGACCGTGACCGACTGGCGGCGCACGTGGGGTCGTCCGCCGAACGTGGACGTGGCCGTCGAGGCGGACTCCGCCCGCTTCATGGAGCGGTTCATCGAACGAGTCGGGGGGCTCGCGGCGGGATAGCGGCCGCCGCCGCGCCGGACCGCCGGAGGCCGCCGTCTCGCAGGCCGCCCCGATTCGCGGCCGGGCCGCAGACCTGCGAAGCTTTGCGGGCGCGGCACCCGTTCATCCGACCTGGCCGCGTTCCGCATGGGAGAGCAGGAGAGATGGATTCGCTGCGGCGCTGGGTAGCTCGCCAGTTCACGACCCGTGTCGTCGTCCTGATGCCGGTCGCCATAGCCATCAACATCGTTCTCGGGGCGGCGGTCCAGCAAGGACTCAAGCTGCCCATCTACCTTGACTCGATCGGGACGATCCTTGTCGGCGTGCTCGCCGGCCCACTTGCGGGGGCGCTGACCGGCATCCTCAGCAACCTGATCTGGGGTTACCTGCTGCCGTCGCCGATCGGCTCGACGACCATCGGCCCCTTCGCCATCACCGCCGGCGTCATCGGCCTGCTCGCCGGCGTTTGGGGCCGGCTGGGGCTCTTCCGCCCGCGACGTGGCGGACCGGGCGGCATCACGGCCGCGGTGATCGCCATCGTCCTGGTGGGCGTGCTGGCCCTATACACCTACGCCCGGGCCTACGCCAGTCCCGAGCAATTCACCAACATCACCGGCTTCGACGCCAGCTACCTGGATCGCTCGCGATTCTTCTTCCTGGCGGTGATGATCGTCTACGTCGTGCTGATGGCCGTGGCGCTGTATATGCGTCGCGACGTCGGTGCGGTGCTGGCGATCGGCGCGGGCCTCCTGACCGGCATCGTCGCCGCGATCGTCTCGGCACCGATTGCGGCCGTCGTCTACGGCGGCGTGACCGGCGGCGGGACCGACGCGATAGTCGCGGCATTCCGGGCCGGTGGTGACAGCATCTACCAGGCCACGCTCAAGCAAGGTCTTCTGTCCGATCCGATGGACAAGATGATCACCTCGTTCGTGGTCTTCTTCATCATCGGCAGCCTCTCGCGGCGGTTTGTGTCGCGATTCCCCAACGGAGCCAGGGCGGCGGGCGACGCCCCCGAGGCCGAGCCCGATGCTCCCGAAGCGGCGTCGCAGCCGGCCACCGAGGGCAAGCCGTAGCCGCCTCGAGCGTCGTCCCTTCGGCTCCCGCCGCTCTGCCGGACTATGTCACTCGTAGAGCCGGTGGCTTCTATCGGTCGATCAACCCGGCCACCAAGCTGGCCGTGGCCGCGCTCGAAGTCGTGGCCGCCTTCGCGTTGCCGGGCTGGGTTGGGCCACTGATCGTGCTGGCCGCCGTGCTGACCACCGCGGCCGCCGCTCGTAGGCTGCGTGGTCTGGCGACGATCTCGTTGGCTGCCTCGCCGCTGGTGGGTTCCATCCTGCTGGTCAACCTGTTCCTGCTTCCCGGCGCCGCCGATCCGATCGCTCGGCTCGGCCCGATCGGGCCGACATGGAGCGGGCTCTGGTTCGGCCTGCAGACGGTCGCGCGCTTAATGGCCTTCTCGCTCGCGATCGGGCTCGTGTACCTGACCACCGCCGTCGACGACCTGTTGGCCGATCTGGCACGACGGGGCGTCGGCCGGCGAGCGATCTTCGTTGTCGGGGCGGCCGTGCAGATGGTGCCGTCGACGATCGGGCGCGCCGGCGAGATCGTGGACGCCCAGCGTTCGCGCGGCATGGACACCGAAGGCCCGATCTGGCGCCGAGCGCGCGGCGTCCTGCCGCTGGCGGGGCCGGTCGTCTTCGGTGCTCTGACCGAGGTCGAGGAGCGAACGATGGCCCTCGAGGCGCGGGCCTTCTCGGCTCCGGGCCGTCAGACCTTGCTGCGCGTCCCGGCCGACCCGGCGAGCCATCGAGTCACGCGCTGGGCGGCGATCCTCGCCATCGCCGTGATCGTCCTCGCGCGAGCTAGCGGAAGGCTCGGCTAGGAATGGCGATCGAGCTGTCGGGCGTCCGATATCGATACGCCGGCGCTTCGGCCGCGGCGCTTTCGGACGTTTCTCTACGGCTCGAGCCGGGTCGGGTGGTGGGCGTCACCGGCGCGAACGAGTCGGGCAAGTCGACCTTGTGCCTGGTTCTGGCCGGGCTTGCGCCCAAGGTGATCGGCGGGCGGCTTGACGGCTCGGTCCGGATCGATGGGGTCGAAACGACGGCGATGCGACCTTACGAGCTGGCCCAGCGCTGCGGACTCCTCTTCCAGAACGCGGCCACGCAACTATCCAACACGACGGCGACGGTCTTCGAGGAGATCGCCTTCGGGCCGTGCAATCTGGGTCTTGCGATCGAGGAGGTCGTGGAACGAGTCTGGTGGGCCCTTCGCATCGTTGGCATCGAACCGCTGGCGCCGCGCGATCCGGCTCGCCTTTCCGGTGGCCAGGGCCAGCTCGTGGCGCTGGCTTCGGTCCTCGCCCTGCGCCCGGCCTATCTGGTCCTCGACGAACCGACGAGCGAGCTGGATCCGGCGGGAACGACGCTCGTGGCCGAGGCCCTGGCCGGCATGGCCCGCGAAACGGGCGCCGGGATCGTCCTGGTCGAACACAAGACCGACGTGCTGGCCCGGATCGCCGATGAGGTTCTGGTGCTGGAAAACGGGGCCGTTGCGCTCTCGGGATCGGCCGCCGTCCTGGCGGATCCGAGGCTCGCCGAACTGGGAGTCGAACCGCCGGCCCGAGTCCTGCTCGAGGGCGAGGTGCGCGCGGCCGGGATCGAATGGACGCCCCGGTTGGCGGAGGCGCTGGCATGAACGTGCCTCTCATCGAGCTCGAAGCCGTCTCATTCACCTATCCGGACGGCCCCACGGCCGTGATCGACGTGACCCTTCGGATCGAGCCGGGGGAGACGGTGGTGATCATCGGGCAGAACGGCTCGGGCAAGTCGACCCTGGTCCGGCATCTCAACGGGCTCCTCCGGCCCGGATCCGGGCGCGTCCTCCTGGACGGGCACGACATCCACTCGGTCCACGTGGCGGCACTCGCGGCGCGGGTCGGGCTCGCCTTCCAGAACCCCGATCGCCAGCTGTTCGCCGGGCGCGTCGCCTCCGAGGTCGGGTTCGGTCCGCGCAACCTGGGCGTGCGCGGAGCCGAGTTGGAGGCCCGGGTCGCGGCGGCTCTGGAGGATGTCGGCCTGGCGGCGGAGGCCGAAACCAATCCCTACGACCTCGGGCTATCGCGGCGGAAGCTGCTGGCGCTGGCGTCGGTTCTGGCGATGCGGACGCCGGTCCTCGTCCTCGACGAGCCCACCACGGGCCAGGACGCCCGGGGAGTGGCCCGGGTCCGGGCCGTCGTCGCGAGCGCGGCGCAGGAGGGCCGGACGGTCATCGCCATCAGCCACGACATGCGCTTCGCGGCCGAGTGCTTCGGACGCGTGGTGGTGATGCGGGCCGGGAAAGTGGCTCTCGATGGCTCTCCGGCAGCGATCTTCGCGCAAGCGGCGTGGCCGGAACTCCGAGCCGCGTATCTCGAGCCGCCGCTGCCGGCCGTGGTTGGGGCCGGACTGGGGCTGGGCTCCACGCCGACGGCGGCGGCGCTGGTGGCCGCGCTGCCGGGCCCCGCCGGGGAAGGCAGAGGGCGGCCGCCGGGCCGCGCTGGGAACGAGTAGCCTAGGGGCGATGCGAGTACTCGTCCTGAACCCCGGCTCCAGCTCGCTCAAGTCGAGCGTGGTCGAAACCGCGACGATTCCGGCGGCCGACCCGGAAGGCAGCGTTCCGGCCGCCTCGGCGGAGAGCCTGGCTCCGCTCGGGCAAATCGACCTGGACTGGGGTGTGGATGCCACGGCGGGTGGCGACCCACAGGACGACATCCGCTCGCTCGTATCGCGGTACGAGGCGGCGGGCATTGATCCAACGACACTCGGCGCCGTCGGCTACCGCGTCGTCCACGGCGGAGCAACGTTTCGGCGACCCGTACTGGTGACTCCCGAGGTGATCGAGCAGGTCACCGCGCTGACCGACCTTGCCCCGCTCCACAACGGCATCGCGGCCGCGACCATGACCGCGGGATTGGCGGCGCTCCCGCACCTGCGGCACGTGGCGGTCTTCGACACCGCCTTCCACGCCACTCTTCCGGATGCGGCATTCCGGTACGCCGTTCCCGAGGCCTGGTACCGCGATTGGGGCATCCGCCGTTACGGCTTCCACGGCGTGTCGGTGGCATGGTCGGCCGAACGGGCCGCGGCACTCCTCGCCCGACCCGTCGGAGAGCTGCGAATCGTGGTGGCCCACCTGGGCAGCGGTTGCTCCGTGACCGCCGTCGACGGCGGTCGTTCCGTCGCCACGTCCATGGGCATGACCCCGCTCGAGGGCTTGATGATGGGCACGCGAGCCGGCTCGATCGACCCGGGGATCCTGCTTTATCTGCTGCAGTCCGGTCGCCTCACTGCCGAGAAGCTGGCCGAGCAGATGGAGCATGAGTCGGGGCTGGTGGGCGTCTCCGGCCGAACCTCCGACGTGCGCGAGCTGCTCCAGGCGGAGGCCGACGGCGATGGCAGGGCTGGCCTCGCCCTGCGGATCTTCGTCACCCGGGCGGCCGAATGCGTCGCCGCCGCGGTCACCTCTTTGCCCGCCCTGGACGCGATCGTCTTCACCGGCGGCATCGGCGAGAACGCGGCAGGGATCCGGGCGAGGATAGTGGCGCGGCTGGCGTCGATCGGTGTCGCCCCGATCCCCGAGGAGGCGGTCTCCGAGGACGGCGTGTTGTCGGCGCCGTATAGTTCCCCGGCGGTGCTCCGGATCGTGGCCCGCGAGGATCTCATCGTGGCCCGCGAAGCGGCCCGGATCGCCGGCTCGGCAGCTACCTGACGCGGCCCGATCTTGGGCCGCCCCGGCCGGCCGGCCCCGAGCGCCTACAACTCCCCGGCCAGCTGAGCGAAGGCCCGCAGGAGCGCCGTGCGGGCGGCGGTGGCGGGGAACGGCGCGAGGGGGAGGGCATCGTTGGCCGAGCCGCCGTCGAACCGGACGCGACGGGCCAGCTGAGCCAGCGCCGACAGGTCGGCCAGCTGCCCCTCGACGAAGGCCCGACTGACGACCTCGCCATGCCCCGGCACGACCGGCCCCAGGGCGACATCGAGTAGCCGTTCGAGCGTCCCGGGCCAATCCAGCGGGTAGGAGTCCTCGAACGAGGGAGGCCCACCTTGCTCGATCAGGTCGCCGGCGAAGACGACATGAACGTCCGGCACAACGGCGACGATGTCGTTGTCGGTATGGCCGCGACCGAAATGGGTGAGCTCGACGCGTCGGCGGCCGAGCTCGGGCGAGACGCTGTCGCGGAGGGTCTTGACCGGGGGCGTGATCTGAGTCTCGGTGTACTCGTGGGCGACCTCGGGCATAGCCGCGGCCAGCGCGAACTGCGTGGTCCTGCTGTCGGCCCGCAGACGGGCGGCGCACTGCTCGTGGCCCCATAGCTCCGCGGGCAGGAATGCAAAGTTGCCGAAGGCGTGGTCGTAGTGGTGATGGGTGTTGGCGACGATCAGGCGGCTATGCGTGAGCCAACGGATCTCGGCGGCCAGCTCGCGGCCCTGCCGCTCCGACCCACGCGTGTCGACGACCAGGGCCGCCTCATCGCCCATGATGAGTCCAACCGTGACGTTGAAGTCAACGAATCGGCGCACCAGGACGTGATCGGCGATCTCGTGCCACATTCGAGCCGAGCGGGCGGCACCGGACGGACCGTACGGGCTCATCGGCCTGCGACCACGTATTGCGGGCAGAAGCCCTGGGAGACGCCGGCTCCCCGCGCCCTATGCACCAGATCGCTCCGCCTTCCGGGTCGGCTGCCGCCCCGGCCCAATTCCGGGCCCATTCTCATGCCGAAGGGTACTTCGGCGAGGCAGGCCGACGCACGGCCTCCGTGGCCCGTTGATCAAGAGCGTTCGGGCTCGATCTGCTTGGACGCCTGGTCCGCAAGCGCGTGGGCGACGGTGTCGAGCGAGAGCAGGGCGCACTTGAGGCGGGCCGGGCTGATCTCGATCCCGATGAGGTCCAGCAGGTCGTCGGGGGTCATCTTCTCGACCTCCTCGACGGTCTTGCCCTTGATCTCGTCGGTCAGCAATGAGGCACTGGCCTGGCTGATAGCGCAGCCGCGGCCGGTGAAGGCGACCTCGCTGACCACTCCATCCTTGATGCCCAGCATCATCGTGATTCGGTCGCCGCAGAGCGGGTTGGCGCCCTCGTAGCTGGTCGTCGGGTCGTCGAGGACGCCGAAGTTGTGGGGCCGCCGGTAATGTTCGAGGATGTAGTCGCGGTAGAGGTCGTCCATCGGGTCGAGGATACGCTAGCGCTCGAAAACGCGGATGACTTCACCCAGCCCGACCGCGAGGGCGTCTATCTCCTCGGGGATCGTGTACACGTTGAAGCTGGCCCTGGCGCTGGCCGCCAGATCGAAGCGCTCGTGGAGCGGCATCGTGCAGTGGTGGCCGGCGCGGATGCAGATCCCCGCGCGATCCAGTATCTGGGCGACGTCATGGGCGTGGATGCCCGGCAGATTGAAGGCCACGACGCCGCCGCGCGCATCCGCCTCCGGGCCGTACAGCTCGATGCCGGGAACCTCCCGCCGCAGGGTCTCCATGGCGTAGCGGGTCAGTTCGACCTCGTTGGCCTGCACGCTGTCCAGACCCAGGCCCATCAGGTACTCGGCGGCAGCGCCCATGCCGATCTGGGCCGAGATGTCGGGCGTGCCGGCCTCGAACTTGTACGGGATGTCGTTCCAGTCGGAGCGTCGGAGGTGGACCTCGCGAATCATGTCGCCGCCGGCCATGAACGGCGGCATCGCCTCGAGCAGCTCGCGCCGCGCCCACAGCGCTCCGGAACCGGTTGGACCGAGCATCTTGTGGCCGGAGAAGACGTAGAAATCGGCCCCGATATCCTGGACGTCGACCGGCATATGCGGAACGGCTTGCGCGCCGTCGACGAGGACGAGCGCTCCTGCGGCATGAGCCATCTCGGTCAGGTGGCGGACCGGGTTGATCGTGCCGAGCATGTTCGAAACGTGGGTGAAGGCTACGAGCTTGGGCCGCAGGTGCAGCAGCGCCTCGTAAACCTCGAGGCGGAGCACGCCGTCGTCGGTGATCGGGATGAACTCCAGGTCGCCGTCCTTCTCCTGGACCAGGAGCTGCCACGGCACGAGGTTGGCGTGGTGCTCCATCTCGGTCAGGACGATCGTGTCGCCCCGGCCGATGTTGCGGCGGCCCCACGAGTACGCGACGAGGTTGATCGCCTCGGTCGCATTGCGGACGAAGACGATCTCGGCCGCCTCCGGGGCGTTGATGAGCTTCGCGGTGGAGGCGCGGGCGGCCTCGTAGGCGATCGTGGCCCGCTCGGCGATCTCGTAGATGCCGCGGTGGATGTTCGATGAGTACTCGCGGTTGTAGCCGTCCACTGCATTGATCACGACGAGGGGCTTCAGGCTGCTGGCGGCGCTGTCGAGGTAGATCAGCGGCTTGCCCAGGCGATTGACGGTCGAGAGGATCGGGAAGTCGGCGCGCAGCCGGGGGCGATCGAGGCGGGCGGGCGCGGACTGTGCTGGGTGTGAGGTCGTGGTGTCGGCCATGCTTCGTCCGCCCTAGTGGGCGGCCTCCATCGCAGGAGCCTCGCCCGCAGGAGCCTCGCCCGCAGGAGCCTCGCCCGCAGGAGCCTCGCCCGCAGGAGCCTCGCCCGCAGGAGCCTCGTCGGTGACTACGCCCTCGAGCCCCGCCTCGGCGAGGATCGGCGCGTAGCCCTCTTCCTCGAGGCGCAAAGCCAGGTCCTTCCCGCCGCTGGTCACGATCCGTCCGGCCGCCAGAACATGGACGAAGTCCGGCGTGATGTAGTTGAGCAGACGCTGGTAGTGAGTGATCAGCAGCACTCCCATGTTCGGGTTGAGCATGGCGTTCACGCCCTCGGCCACGATGCGCAGGGCGTCGATGTCCAGCCCCGAGTCGGTCTCGTCGAGGATTGCCATCTCGGGCTGCAGGACCGCCATCTGGAGCATCTCGAGGCGCTTCTTCTCGCCGCCCGAGAACCCCTCGTTGACGTAGCGCGAGGCGATCGACTCGTCCATCTTGAGCAGGGCCATCTTCTCCCGGACGAGCTTGCGGAACTCGCCCATCGGGATGCCGCCTTTGAAGGCGTCCGTCGGGTCGATATTGGGGTCGGGGGTCAGGCCGGCCCGGCGGGCATTGATGGCCGACCGCAGGAAGCTTGCGACCGAGAGGCCCGGAATGGCCATCGGGTACTGGAAGGCCAGGAACATGCCGAGACGCGCTCGCTTGTCGGCCGACATCTTCAGCAGATCGTGGCCCTGCCACAGGACCTCACCGGACTTGATCACATATGCCGGATGGCCCATCAGGGCGTAGGCGAGAGTTGTCTTGCCGGAACCGTTGGGGCCCATGATGGCGTGGACCTCGCCCTTGCGAACCGTCAACTCGATCCCCTTGAGGATCTCGTGGTCGGGTTTCGCGGCAGGGGCGACGTGCAGGTCGTGGATGACGAGGTCTTGGTCGCTCACGGTGACTCGATTGCTCCTTAGGCGGGTGGCTGCTCGCTCGGTTGGCTAGGCTCCTGCCGGCGAGGCTCCTGCCGGCGAGGCTCCTGCCGGCGAGGCTCCTGCCGGCGAGGCTCCTGCCGGCGAGGCTCCTGCCGGCGAGGCTCCTGCCGGCGAGGCTCAGGTAATCGCGTTGCCGGACGGCGCGCCGTCGACCATGACGCCCAGAGCCGGCAGGCCGGCGGGGCTCAGGCGGGCGAGCGGCGGAACGAGGTCGGCCAGTGTCATCGAATCCAGGGCGCCGGCGATGGCGTCCCTGACTCGAACCCACATGAAGTTGACGGTGCAGTGGCCGCTGCGCTCGCAGGTCAGGTGGCTCGGATCGTCCGTGACGCAGATCATCGGCGCGATCGGCCCTTCGAGGGCTCGAAGGACCTCACCCATGACGATCTTCTCGGGCGGCCGGGTCAGCTCGTAGCCGCCGTGCGCGCCGCGGGTGCTCTGGACGAGATCGGCGTCGCGAAGGCTGATGACCAGCTGCTCGAGGTATGCCCGCGGCAGGTCCTCCTGCTCGGCGATCTCGGTCAGGCTGGCGGGCCCGGTGCCGTGGCGCCGCGCGAGCTGGGCCATCAGACGCACGCCGTACTCGCCCTTCGTGGAGAAGGAAACGGCGCCGGTGCTGTGGTAGGTCCGTGTTGCCAGGGTGACGCTCCCGCGGTCCTGTGGTCGGGCGGCAGGGGTCGCCGGCTAATTCCGACCAAAACCATCGGAAATGAGTATAGCAACTCG
>Ga0182021_10001462_pt1 | contig 27090 bp, 32 predicted proteins | sample 612E3MmetaG_FD_120493 | JGI IMG/M metagenome (GOLD analysis project Ga0182021, IMG submission 120493) | Permafrost microbial communities from Stordalen Mire, Sweden - 612E3M metaG (Illumina Assembly) | ecosystem: Environmental > Terrestrial > Soil > Wetlands > Permafrost | place: Sweden...
GAGCGGTGGCAATGAAACCGGGTGGCGGCTCATCCACATAGGCACCATCCACGGTGACCGCGTATCCGGCGTCGGCGAAGCAGCCACCGAGGGAAAGGCCAAACGTCAAGATCGCCAGCCGCCTGGGTCGGAAGTCAGGCCAACATCTTCGCATGATGGAATTACTCCTTCGCTCCGCCTTCGTCATGATTGAGATGTTCCAGCAGTAGAGCCACGAGCGTACGGCGCTGTTCGTCGTTGAGCACGGGATTGACTGCCTGACAAAACGACACAAGCCGGCTCGCGCCCCACTCAGCCATTTGACGATTCGCGCTGGCGGCGCCGAGCAGCCTCCTGGCATCGAAGTCGTTGGCCTGGAATGCCTTGCCGAAGTTTCGCAGGTGGGCTTCGACTTCGCCCTTGCGCAGCGGCGAGTCCGAGGTCGTTGCCGCAAGCTCCCTCCTGACCTTCTCCATCTGCGGGGCCGTCAGTCCGATCTCCTGGCCGATGGTCGCGAGCTGGCTTCGCTCGCCGCTGTTGGCTTGTTTCCACAGCTCCCAATGGGCATCCAGCTTATCTACCAGTGCCGCTCGCTCTGGCGGTGTGAGCGCGTCGTGGAGTCGATTCAGCTCACCGATCGAGGCGTCGTGCATGGCGGCGGATGCGGTCGCGAGCTCTGCTAGCGCTGCGTCGACCTGAGTGCGGTCGATCTCGGACGCGGAAACCCCGTCGGCGAGCCGCGCCACGACGGACCGTTCGGCCTGGCCGGCGGGGCGCATCTTGTCGATCAGGTCCGATTGAATCTTTTCAATGCGGAGTTGCTCGTCGGCTGGCAATCCCAACGTGTCGAGGCTCATCGTGATGAGCAACAAGGTGCCGCCAAAATGGTGATGTCGATGATGCCGCAGAACATCCGCGACGAAGGCGTCCTCGGGCACGGTGTCGGCCGCCGTGCGGGCCACCGGCCTCTGTTTCGTGCTGGCGGCGCAGCCGCAGATCGAGACGACGACGCCCACGAGCGCGCCGAGACGTATGCACTCTGATCCCATGGCTACTCCTTCCCGGTCCTCGCTGCATATACCCTGCCAAGGTTGGGCATACCACCGGACTCGTCGTCTCCGTCCCATAACTATGAAATGGGAGGAATTCCCCAATCGATTGGGAAATAGGCCCTACCCCTTCGCTGGGGACGACAGGCCATTCGGCTGGGGCCCATCTGGGCCGTGGCACGACGAATGCAGCCTCCATTCAGTCGTTGTCCAAGAGCAGTGGAGGGAAGAGTCATGAAGCCAAGTCGATGCTCGATTTTCGCGTTGTGGAGCTGTGCCTACGCGGTTGGATGCACCCATCAGGTCCGGCCGGACGACATGAGCGCGGAGGCTCACCTTGCCGCGGCCGAAAAGGAAACCAGGCAAGCCCAGCGGGAGATGGCTAGTGCCACCTTGGATTCACCGGCAAGGGATCCAGTCGCCGAAGTCCGTAAGCGTATGCACGCTGCGGCTCTCGGGCTCGCCACGGTCAGCGAGAGGTAGCGGTCTCGTGAAGTTCGGAGATGGCCGCCCGACGCTAGCAGCGGCCATCTCCATGCGCGTGGTCGCTGACGTTAGAGATCCTCGAGCATCTTGACGATCTCCGGCACAAAGTTCCTGCGGATCTCGATTAGACTCTCTTCCTTCGCCTGCTCGATGGAGGTGATTAGCTCTCCGTCGGGCCGCTGGATGTCGCCTTCAACCTGATCGTCATCAAAGTCGAAGCGTGTTGTTGGCGTGGCGGCCTGCGACTGATCGGGTGGCGACGCGCTGGATTGGCTGTCGTCGGCGAATGCCGGTGCGGCAAAGCCGATAGCGAGGAACGCAAGTGTTGCGATTGTCTTCATCTTCCTTCACCGGGTAGCGAATTTCCGGGGTCATGTGAAGGCCGGTTTCCTTTCGGTCGTGCATCGCCAGTGCCAGCGAGGCTCGGGGTGCCGGACATCAACGAGTCAGGGCTACTCTGTCCGACCGTGACCGAATGCAAAACATGACGATTGGCCACGTGACCCCGATTGTCCACGCGCACCAGGAAAGCGGTGGTCGCCAGCGCGCGTTTCGAGAGCGCGCCACGCTTCATGTCGGGGGTGTGCGGCGAGGTCGTCGTGACCTGCGCTCGTCTCCTGAATCTTGGCTGACGAGCCGCCGCTACGTTGGATGCATTACGTCTATCGCATGAGGGCTGGCCGGTTCGACCCCAGGCAACCGTGAGACAGGAGACACGTGGGCTCGCTGTCGTCGGTCCTCGTCACCTTCTTGCTCCGCCTTGTCCTTGAGCCGGCCGTCCGTGACCTCGCGGTAGAGGTCGGGGATCAGCTTGGCGCAGGCCTCGTTGCGTGGACAAGCGTAGACGACCAGCGCCACGGCCGCCGTGGCGTTTCCCGCCCGGAAGCGGTCGTCCAGCGCGATCTTCGCGCGCGGCTGGTCGGACCTCATGGTGGCCTGCCGGTGCGCGAGGGCCGCCTCGATCTCGGGCCTGGTCATGCCCGCCGCGACCATCCGGGTGATGGCACGTTCGAGTCGCGTCACGAGCGTGCAGACAGGCTTTCTGCCGAGGCACGAGGCCAAGCTGTCCGAACAGCATTCGTAGGAATGGTAGGCGGCGTGCAGCTCCTCGACGAGCTGGCGTTGCTTGGCGGACAGACTGGCGGGGGGAACGGGCGGCGCGACCGGGCTCGATGCCAGCGTCGCGCGCGCGGCCGGGAGGGCGAGCACGAAGAGCCCGAAGAAGAACAGGACATCTGCAAGCCTCATCTGCATCGAGTGGGTAGATCGTGGGGCCATTGCCTCTCTCCTTTGCAAAACGACGGGCGTGACCAACGGCGCGGCTGGAGCTGGAAGCGCGTGGTCTATCGGCCTCGGCCACCCCGGCCGGCCCAGACCGGCACGCCGTTGCTGTCGCGTAGCTGCAGCGTCCGACCGTCCTTCGTGACCTCGGCGGCGATGATCGCTGGTTTGTCCTCGAAGGTGATACGGGAGCCGCGTATCTGCACCTTGTCTCCCGGCTTGAAGGTGATCTCCTGTTTGTCGATGTACCACTCGGGACCGAGGTGCACGGGAATGGTTTCGCCCTTGTCGGTCTTGAGCACCAAGTGAACGCCGCGGGACATTCCTCTCACCGGCGTGATCTTCTCGACCTTGATGATTTCTCCATCGGTGGTCCCGAACGTCTTCGGGTCGTACATGCGTCCATACTGGGATCCCGGTCCCCAGCCACCGCCGCCTGCACCGCCGCCACGAGATCCTTGCGCAACGGCCTGCGGGCTTGGGCAGATGAAAACCGCAAACAGGAATGCCAGTGTCGTCTTGATGAGCATCGAACGCCTCTTTCTCCCTTAAAGGGACAAATGCTAGAGAACCTGCTGGCTACACTGCAACTCGCTTGCCAGCGCGAAGCCAGCGCACAGCGTCTCTCTAAAGTCCCTTCGAAATGATGAACTTCGCCGTGGCCGTGGCCTTGGTTTGACCGTCCTGAATCAGGTTGGCTTCCATGAGGAAGAGCGGGAACAGGTCGCGCGTGGCGCGGGCTTCCGTGACGGTTGCGCGTTCCAAAACCACCGGAGCTCGAAACTTGACCGTGAGCTCCGCGGTCACGGCCTGGTAGCCCTGCGCGAACAGGCAATTGGCCATGGCGCTGTCGAGGATGGTGGCGATGATGCCCCCGTGCAGATAGCCCGGGTAGCCCTCGAACGCGGTTGCGCAGTCGAACGTTGCGCGGACACCGCCGTCGCCCGTGTCCTCGAAATCCAGCCGCAATCCTCGCTCGCTCTGCGGTGAGCAGGCGACGCAGCGAGGATGGGCCATCGCGCGCAAGGCGGGTCCGCGAGGGGCAGGGTGGGCGGTGGTAACGGTCTGAGGGATCACGCTGGTCAGTATGCAGCAATATGCGTGCCGGGCAGCGAGGGGCAAGGGGCGGCATCCCGACCATGGATTGTGTTTCAATCTGGAACAAAATGGACCGTTATGTTCCACTTGTGAGACATGATCAGGTCACGCAAGCCAGACGCATCCGGGCCACCACCACCGGAGGCGTTGCATTCGCTGATCTTCGACAGCATCCACGAGGGGGTCTTCACCGTCGACCAGGACTTCAGGGTGACTTCGTTCAATGCCGAGGCCGAACGGATCACCGGGTTCTCCCGTCGTCAGGCCGTGGGCAAGAAGTGCTACGAGGTCTTTCGCGCCAGCATCTGCCAGCGCGGCTGCGCGCTGCGGGAGACGCTCGACACGGGGCGACCGCTGCGCGACGTGCGTATCGACGTGCTCAATGCTTCGATGCTGCCCGTGCCCATCGCGGTTTCCACCGCGGTCTTGCGCAGCGGTGGCCGGCTGCTCGGCGGTGTGGAGATCTTCCGCGATCTCTCCGACATCGAGAGCCTGCGCAACGAGCTGAAAAACCAGGGCTCGTTCGAGAACATCGTGGGCGGCAGCCCGGCCATGAAAGAGCTGTTCCAGCTGCTGCCCGACGTGGCGGCCTCGGACGCGCCCGTGCTCATCGAGGGGCCGAGCGGCACCGGCAAGGAGCTGGTGGCGAGCGCGATCCACAGTCTCAGCGCCCGGCGGGACAAGCCCTTCCTGCGCGTGAACTGCGGCGCGCTTCCCGACAGCTTGCTGGAATCGGAGCTGTTCGGCTATCTGCGGGGCGCTTTTACCGACGCCCGCCGCGACAAGCCCGGCCACTTCGTGCTGGCCGACGGCGGCACCATCCTGCTCGATGAGATCGGCGATATCACCCCGGCGTTCCAGCTCAAGCTGCTGCGCGTGCTGCAAGAAGGCGAGGTCCAGCCCCTGGGCAGCTCGCGGCCGGTGAAGGTCGACGTGCGCGTGCTGGCCGCCACCAACCGCGATCTGGCGGCCATGGTGGCCGAGGGCAAGTTCCGCCAGGATCTCTACTACCGGATCAGGGTCGTGCCCATCGCGCTCGTCCCACTGCGGGAACGGCGCGGGGACGTTCCGCTCCTGGTGGACCATTTCGTTCGTCTGCAGGCGCTCAAGACCGGAAAACCGATCCGCGAGGTGGCGCCGAGGGCCATGGCCGCGCTCTGCGAGTACGACTATCCCGGCAACGTGCGCGAGCTACAGAACCTGATCGAGAGGGCCTTCGTCCTGTGCCACGAGCACCGCATCGAGCTCGGCCATCTGCCGACGGAGATCCTGCGCGCCAAGGAGCGCGCTGCAATGGATGGGGACTTGCTGGCGAGCCGGCGGAGGCCGTCGGAGAGAATCGTGTTGCAGGCGTCGGGCAAGGCAGCGAACGAGAGAGCCACCGCCGACCCCGTGGCGCAGAAGCTGCGCGAGGCCCTGGCGGCCCACGGCTGGAGCCGCACCGCGACCGCGCGCGGCCTTGGCATCGGCCGCAACACGCTCTGGCGTCGCATGCGCGAGCACGGCCTAGTCTCGGCTGGGCGCTCGGGTAAACGCGGTACGCGGCTTGCTTGAGCTTGGCCGCAGCCGTGACGACATGTGTTGCCATCGCCCTCTTCGGTGAGGAGGTCTCGCCCAGGTTCTGCTTTGCCGAGCAGGTCCTCGTGGTCAGCTTCGAGAATGGGCGGGAGATCCGGCGCAACGTGGTTGGACTGGGCGAGCCCTGGCTTCCACGCCGCATCGCGCACCTTGCTGCCATGGGGGTGCGGACGCTGCTTTGCGGAGCCTTCAACCGCGCCTATCTGCCGAACGCGGAGCGACTTGGGATTCGGGTCGTCACCGGCATCTCCGGCAAGGCGGAAGACGCCGTGGCCAGTTTTCGCCGCGGGCAGATAGTCTCGCCGCGAGCTCGCCACCGTCGGAGCTAGTCAGCCGTCTCATGGCGCCACCGTCATCGTGTAGGTGGCAAAGTCAACGCCACCGCGGCTGTCGTGCAAGACGAGCCACAAGCTGACCTCTCCCGCAACGGCAGGAGATTGCCAGGAGTTATCGCTCCAGGCCGTCGGGTCGTCTTCCCCGCGTCCAGTCGTGGAATCGTCGAATGCGCCAGCGGTGGCAAACCAGCAGATCCACAGGGCCTCGCGTTGATCGACGAGGCTCTGCGACGCGGAATCGAAGACCGGGTAGGTCTCCGCCGAATCGGCCGACCAAACGGCAACCAGGCGGATGCGCTGGCCGGCGGGCAGTGCATCGAGTAACACCGGCTGGTCACCCACGAGCGCGGACAGCGATACGAGGGTTGGATTCTGGTTCACTGTGTAGCGCGCGCGGAATTCCTGGGACATCAGCAGCGACGCGCCAGCGAGATCGCAGTGCAGCCGCTCGCGGAAGATCGCCTGCTGCGCGCCGAGATCGAGTCGAATGGGTTGGTAATAGCCGCCGGTCGGATCCGGATCGGTTGGGCGCAGGGTGCCGCTGCTCGAGGGGGGCGCCAGCGGTCCGAAGTTCACGCAGGCGGCGCTGGGCGTCTGGATCGAGACCTGCGCGCCCTGCGCCGACTCCGGCAGATCCTCGGTGAGACAGGCCTGGCTGACGGGCGTGTTCTCGGCCACCGGCTTGCGCAGGTTGCACAGACTCCACGACAAGGTCCTCTCGTCCACGGTGCCGGAAGGAGAAGCCACGAGACTGGTGTATTGAACGGTGTCTCCCGGACCTGCCTCGGCCGGATCGCCGCGCACGCCGATGAGCCTTTCGCTCGCAATCAGTGACGCAGGATTGCCCATCTTTGGCACGCAGCCGGCCAACAACAGAAATGCAAGAGCCTGCGAACGACGCATCAGAACCTGATGGATAGCCCCGCCACGGCCAGAATCGGCAGGCCGGTGATGTTTGACCGCGAGGCGAACTGCTCGTCGTAGGCGAATTCCTCGACGTTCGCGTGGTTGGTGAGATTGAGAACTTCCAGGTAGGGAACGACCTCCACCGAGCGGCGGTGAAAGCGTTTTTCGATGCGCAGATCGAGAGCGTAGAAAACCGGCAACCGAATCGAATTCTGTTGCCCGAAGATCGGCTGGTACTGCCCGGTCGTCGTGTCCAGATAACTGCCGATGACCGGGGTTCGCGGCATGCCGGTGGCCACGCGAAAACGCAGGCCAAGGACAAAGCCACGGAATGCCGTATTTCCTACGGCAGTCAGAAGATGCGTCTGGTCCTGGTCAAGCGGTCGGTAGGAAGACTCGGAATCATACCGGCGTTCGCTACGGCTGAGCGTGTAGGCCACCCAGCCGAACACTGCTGGGTGAGGCGCGAATCGCAAAAGAACCTGCGCCCCATAGGCGCGGCCCACGCCATCCTGCACGAGAGCGTGCGCGAGCGGGGGACTCGGGTCGGGATTGCGCATCACCAGCCCCCACATGCGCCGGTAGAACAAGGTCGGCTGTACGCTCAGTCCGTGTCCAAGATCCGTGTCCACCCCAGCGACCGCGTGCAGGGCATGCTCGACGCCCAGACTGGGTGAACCGAAGACCGCGCTCAGGTCTGCCGGCGCAGGGGCTTGATGATAGAGCCCCATGGCCATGATCTCGCGCAGCCACGCTCGGGTCTGGTGCTCGACGGTAAGGCGTGGTGCTGGCGACCAGGACAGGCGCGAAGTCCCCACCTGTGGCGTGACCCCGTTCGGTGGCGCGCTACGATTGGTGGAAATCACGTCGCCGTCCAAGCGAAACGATGGACGTATGCGCCAGCGACCGCGTGTGATCTCCAGCCAGGCATAGGGAGCCAGATTGGCGATCCCGGTGCTCCATGCGTCCCCGCTGGCTCCGCCCGAAATCGGTTGGCCGAAGGCAACGATGTCGCCCTCCCGCGGGGGCAAGGTTGCCGAACCCGCGCGCTGCGCAGTCGAGCGGGTGACCAGCCCATCAAACCCTAGCGTCAAGGTCAGTCGTGACGACAATAGCGCGATGAATTCCCCGCGCAGACCCAGCACCGTGGAATCGATGGATTCGCTGGCCTGGACCAGCCCCGCGGTCTGACTGCGGCGTGTGTGATCCCAGCCCACGAACGGAATCAGCGACACGCCAGAGCCATCCGGCAGAACACGCGCATAACGGATCCCGAGACGCGAGAAAGATCGATCCTGTGCTTGGTCGGCAACCGACGAAGGGCTCGCGTTGTTGCTGGTGATGGCGCTGGAATCGGCCGAGGTCAGGAAAATGATCTCGACCCTTTCGTCGTCGCGCAGAGGGAGCACGAGCTTGCCCTGAAAATCGTGATAGCGCGGGAGGGGGGAAAGCCGGCGCGTATCCGCCGAAAGAGCGTCGCCCAGCAAACGATCGAGATAGCCGAAGCGGCCCGCGGCAAGAAGCCCGCCACCGTTCTCGACCGCCGCGCCAGCTGCGAACGAGGCATCGAGGATGTCCACGTCTGCCTCACCCTGATAGCGCTCGACCGGCGGCTCGCGGCTGGCGATGCGCACCAGACCGCCCAGGCCGCGGCCGTGGTCGGCGCCGTAGCCACCGGGCACGAGGGCAAGAGAGCGCACGAAGCCCGTGTGCACGGTCGAGCGCAGTCCGCCAAGATGGTACAGCGCGGGGATCTCCATTCCGTCCACCACGACGCGCGTCTCCTCGGCTGTCGCGCCCCATACCACCAGCTCGCCGCCACCGAGCGCCGGCCGGGCCACGCCCGGCAGGTTCTCGAGCGCCTTGCCCGCATCGCCCTGCGCGCCCGGAGCCTGGCGTAGCTCGCTCGCCGGCAGGCCGGCCTCGCCCGCCTCCTCCGACGGCGGCGCGATCACGATAGTCTCGTAGCGTTCGGCCGCGGTGACGATTCGTATGGGTGCGGTCGCAAGCATGGCCAGCGCGAAGAGACTCGCACGCGCTCTCATGGCGGTGGAATGGTGAATGACAAGGCCGTCAAGCCACTGCCCTGACCCTTGCTAAACCGCTGGTCCGACGGGACAGCCTCGCCCTCGGCTCTACCCAGGGAGGTCCCGTCAAGGAACGCCTCCACGGTCCAGCGCGCGGCGGAATTTCCGCACAGAGAGAACGTGTCGACGCGAGCCACGTAGTCCCCGGCGGGCGGGCCCACCGACCACACGACATTCTCATTGCAACGGCCGTCGATGACGCAGCCTGCGTTGGAATCGAAGTCCAGGATGCCACCCTCGTTCCAGGCTCCAGCGTCGGTGGTCGGAGTCACCGCATACCGATCGTACGAGTTGATGTTTCCCGCCCAGATCTCTACGCCGTAGGCATCGACCACATGCAGGTCGAGATCGGATTCCGTGTCCCACCACAGTGAAATCACTAGAGCCCCGCTGGGCGGCAGGGTCTGCTGGACGTCCAGCGCCGCGTGCGCGGCGGGACCGATCGCATCGGGAGGGGAGATCGCACGAACCATCAGGTCGTAGGAGGTCTGCGGCAGTGATGGCGAAAAAGCCAAGCTGGCGTGAAACGTCGGCTGCGTGGGGCTGTCCGCATCGGGCACGTCCGTCGCGAGAATCCAGTAGCCGACGTCGCCGGCCAGGCCGATGGCCACGGCCATGGCGCTCGGATCCAGACGGCCGGAGATCTGCTTGTTTTGCAGGCCGGGGGTGATCACGCTCTGGCTATTCAGCAGATCCACGACGTTGGGACCACCGGAGCCGGCCAGCTTGTCGATTGAGCCGCGATAGAACTGGCCGCCAGCCACGCGCAGGACGGCTTCCAAGCCCGTGTCACTGGCGATGCCCCCGCACGCGGCCAGGGCGACAGGACAAGCCAGAAGCAGCATGCAGCGCTTGCGTCTCATGGGAAGACCATTTGCCCGCGCAGGGTCAACGTGTCCGCGGCCAGGGCGGTGGGCGATCCGTCCGCGGCCACGGCCAGGGAGTTGTGGTTGTGCTGATATTCAAGGGTCAAGCGGTTGCGACCCAACCCGCCCCACGAAAGTGCGAACGTCCAGGTACGCAAGGACACATCCTTGGGCACGAGAACCATGGGCACCTGGCGATAGGCATCCACGTCCGGGTTGTAGAAGTCATAGCGGATCCCAAGCGCGGCCCGCGACGTGAGCTCCTGGCTGACCCCCACGACCCAGCCGAATTCCCGCAGGTCACGGCCACTGGCGACTGGATCGGCTGGAAGAATCCCACGATCCAAATTGGCGGCCCAAACCACTTCACCGAAGGCCACCGAATTCCCAAGGCGGGGCAGCACGGCGCCAATTCGCCCATCCGCCCCGACAGCAAACCGCGAGAAGTTCTGTGAAGGCGTCGCCGCGCGGCCCGGAATCACCTGGATCTCGCTGAGCTCGACGATGCCGTCTTCGTTCTGATCGCGCCAGAAGAGGACGTCCTTGGTCGCTGGCGTGCCGGGATGAAACCCCGTGCCTTTCAACGCGGAAAGCCCGGCGCTGATGTGGACCTTGCCCGCCACGGTGGAGTCTACCCCGAGCCGTCCGACGAGATCCTTGGCGGCATTCGGATCGCGCGCGGGGAAAGACGCATCCCCGAGCGGGTTGCCATTCATGACGGCCACCTGCACGCGAAAGAACCGCCAAGAACCCTGCGCGCGCGCACCCAGGTCCAGGATGCCGGGAAAGAGCGCCCGGCTGACGTTGCTGCGTTCCAAGAAGAATCGATCCGGATACCATTCCTGAACTTCCAGGCCAAACGGAATGCGAACCAGGCCGAGGCCAAGCTCGAGGTTCCACCCAGGTCGCGCCCAGCCCAGCATGAGCTCTGCCCGCGCCAACCCCACCGCCATGCCGCTGACCGTACTTCCTTCCAACTCGATCACGGCCCCCAGGGCACGACGGTGGGCCTCGACGGAAAGGTGTGCCCGTCGAATCAGAAATCGTTCGGTGTTGAGCGGCGCCCCGCCCGACGGAGAGAGCTGGTCCTGCGAAGATTGGTCCATCACCACGGCATCGGCTTGGAGAAATCCGCCGGCCGCGACCTTCCAGTCCTTTCCTTCAAGCAACCCGGAGGACGGGCTCGCCAGCGATGTTTCGGTTGGCGCGGTTGCGTCCCCCGCCAAGGTGCCCCATGGCGCCCCGACCGGGACGAGCCCGCTCAAAGCCGCAATGAGGATTCGGGTTTTCACGGGATCGGATCGCTCTCGAAGCGCGCCCCGGCGGTGCAAGGATTGTTGATGATCTGCGTATGCGTGGCTCCCGCGGGAAGAGCGCTGCAATCGCTGAGCGACGTACGGCCATCGTCGGCTTCGCAGAAACCATGACGGCAGACCGTGCCGGTCGCGGCGCAGTCCGCGCTGCCCGAGCAAGGCTTGCAGGAGGCTGGCAGCGTGCCGATCGTGCTCTCGAAATAGCAGCCGCAAGGATCGGGAGGCGCCAAGAGTGAGAGACTGCCGCCCTCCGTGGTACGGGTCACCGCCATCGCACAAAGTGGAACAAGTCCTCCCTGCGCCACCAGCGCGACGGGATCCAGCCCGGCCGGCATCCCAGGATTGGCAGCATTGGTGAGGATATCGATCACCAGTTTGGCGGTCGCGTTGATTGGTTGGATTGGTCCACCGTCGGCGGAAGACGCCTTGGTCAAGTAGACCATCTGGTTCCAAGGAACATAGTGCCCATCGCGAAGACTCCGCTTGTCGAAGGCCGTTGCCGTGGAATCAGGCAGATAGCCGTTCGCCTGCCCCGTCGCCTGGAAGGCGAGCGCCTTCAGGATAGCGCGGTTGCTCCCACTATCGAATATCGTGCCACCAACAATGCCGATGGTCTTTTCGGGGAATGTGGACGTGGCCACGGCGTTCGCCACGACGCTTGGACCGTTTTGCTGCTGCCCATGCCACTGCGCCGCCGGCACGCCGATCAATGCGCCTAGGCTGACTTGCACCATCATGGCGGGCTGGAGAATGAAATAGAAGTTCTCGTCGATCCACGGTGAAATATTGGCTGTCGAGCCTGTTCCAAAGACCAGGCGTGCTTGCCCTGAACTGATGGCCTCCGGCGTGGCACTATGAGGAACCACGTAGAGCAGGGACTGCACGGGCCCCTTGAATGCGACGACATCGCTCGGCGGCACCGCGCTCGAGCAGGACTCGGGGAAACCGATGGGCATGCCAAGGTCCACGCCGTGCCCCGCGCTCTCCAAGGCGCAACTCGGCACCGTGCTCGTGACGGGATCCCAGGCTGGGTCGTCGGGAATGTAAGAGGGAATCTGTTTCAACGGCGTGCCGTTGTAGAAGGCGTCGATGATGGTGCAGGACGGTGTCATGCGCCACACCAAGGTCACTGGATTCGCGCTTTGCCTCAGGATCTTTCCCAGAGTCTTGAGAGCAGGAATCTGACAGTCACCAGCCATGATGTAGAGAGGGTTCACCAGCGAGGAACACGCGGGCAGGTTCGAAGTGTCACTCCCGGCACTGTCCGGCGCCGAGCCTGAATTGACCGCGGCGGCGACGTCGATGGGTGCGACATCCATGGGGACTGCGGCTGCGTCGATGGGAGCGGCGTCGCTTGGAAGTACCTCGGCCCCGGCCGCGTCCAAGCTCGGGTTGGAGTTGGCTGAGTCGACCGCGGCCGGCACATCTTTTGCGGCATCTGTCGGCGGGCTTCCCAAATCGCTGCCGCATCCAAGCAGGGTGAATGCAGCAGCCAGGGAAAACACGCAGAGAGGGGCCAACAGGCCTTTCGAGACGGAACAGGTGCGCATGGTGAGAACCTCCAAATTCAATAGTTCGGTCGAGCTTGCGCGCAAGATTTGCGATTCTAGGGAATCGGATCGCTCTCGAAGCGCGCGCCTGCCGTGCAGGCGTTGTTGATAATCTGCGTGTGGGACGCGCCACTCGAAAGAGCGCTGCAATCGCTCAGAGAAGTGCGGCCGTCATCAGCCTCGCAGAAACCGTGTCGGCAGGTGGTGGCGGTTGCGCAGGGGGCGGCTGCCGTGCAAGCGATGCAGGAGGCAGGCGGCGTCCCGACCTTGCTTTCGTAGTAGCAGCCGCAAGGATCGGGTGGCGCGAAGAGCGAGAGATTGCCGCCTTCCACGGAACGGGTCACTGTCATGGCGCACAGGGGAACGAGTCCCTTGTTCGCCACCAGTGCGACCGGATCGATCCCGGAGGGGATTCCAGGATTCGGCGCATTGGTCAGGATGTCGATGAGCAGCTTGGCGCTGGCGTTGACCGGCTGGGCGGCGCCGCCGTCAGCGGACGCGAGCTTCGTCAAGTAGAACACGTGCGACCAGGCAACGTAGTGCCCTTCGCGGAGACTGCGCTTGTCGAAGGCCGTGGCCGTGGAATCGGGGAGGAACCCATTCGACTGCCCCACTGCCTGGAAGGCCAGCGCTTTCAGGCTGGCCCGATTGGTCGCGCTGTCGTAGATTTCGCTGCCCAGGATGCCGATGGTCTTCTCGGGAGAGGTCGACGATGCCACCTTGGTTGCAACATCGGGAGAGAGGTTGATTTGCTGTCCAAGCCACTGCGCAGCCGGCAAGCCAATCAACGCACCCAGGCTGACTTGCGTGCCCTTGGTTGGCGGGCGGACGAAGTAGAAGTTCGGGTCGAGCCAAGGCGCGATGTTGCCTGCCGCGCCTTGTCCGAAGACCAGTTTCGCCTGCTCCGAACTGATGGCCTCGGGTGAAGCGGAGTGGGGGACCACGAAGATCATCGACTGAACCGGCCCCTTAAATGCAACCAGATCAGCGGGCGGCGTGGCCGTGGTGCATGCCTCGGGGAAGACGATGGGAATCCCGAGGTCGATGCTGTGGCCTGAGCTTTCCAGGGCACAGGTCGGCACCGCGCCGGCGCTGGGATCCCAGGTGGCGTCGGCGGGAATGTAGGACGGTACCTGCTTCAGCGGAGTGCCGTTGTAGACGGCGTCGATGATGGTGCAGGAGCCCGTCGCGTACCACACCAGGGTCACGGGATTCGCGCTTTGCCGCAGGGCCTTCCCGAGAACCTTCAGCACCGGCACCTGCGTGTCACCACTCATGACATAGAGGGGATTCACCAGCGACGAACAAGCAGTTGCAGGGGCGCCATCGATGCCGCCACTGTCCACGACGGGGCCAACATCCACGCCCGATCCCGTGTCGATGGCGAGGTCGGCTATGGCGGCATCGATCTGCGGGACATCGATCTGGGCGGTGTCGATTGGAGTGATGGGGGCGTCGTCTTTGGCTAAGGTGTCGGCCACGGCTACGTCTACAAATGTGGGAGGCAAATCCGCGATGGGCGGCACATCTTTCGCGGCATCGGTCGGTGGCACACCCGTATCCGTCTTGCCGCCTGAATCGCTGCCACATCCTGGCAATACGTCTGCGACGGTCAGCGACAGCAGCACAGTGGTGACAAATCGAAGCTTGCGTGCATGACTCCGTGACATGGCAGGAACCTCCTACTTCAGTTGTGACGGAACTGACCGTCGTTGAGCGGGCCTGGATTTGCGTCGGCGCCCACCGGCGCGGGCGAGGAGAAGAGTCGGCTGGCAAACAGCGTGGGTGGGGTTTTGCGGATGTCGCCGAGCGGGCCGCAAGCCGCGACTCGCCCCTTCTCGAGCACCGCCACGCGCCCCGCGAGCGCTTCCACATCCATGACATCGTGGGTGACCAGCACGGTGGGCAAGCCGAGCGAGCGGATGGATTCGGCGAGGAACGCCCGCACCTCGAGGCGGGCCTCGACGTCGAGCGAAGCCGTGGGTTCATCGAGGAGCAATGCCTTCGGTGACGAGGCCATGGCGCGGGCGAGGGCGATGCGCTGCCGCTCCCCGCCGGAAAGCTGCGATGGGTTCCGGTTGGCCACGCTGCCGAGTCCAAAGCGGTCGAGCCACGCCATGGCCTGGCTACGCCGCTGCTTTCGGCTCGCCAGGTCCGGCCCACACGCGAGCGCGAACGCCACGTTTTGCGCCGCCGTCAGGTGCGGGAAGAGTCCGAAATCCTGGGGCAGATAGGCAAGGTGGCGCTCCTCCGTGGGCCGATCGATGGTTCGGTCCCGGTCAAAGAGAATCTCGTCCCCCAGTGCGATGCGGCCGCGTTCAAGCTTGAGCAGCCCCAGAATGGCCAGCAGCACGCTGGTCTTGCCGGAGCCGTTGGGCCCTACCAGCGCCAGGGGCTCGGTGCCAACCTCCAGCGTGGCTTGCAACAGAAATGGCCCCAGCGCGGCTTCAACCGCGACCGAGAGCCGGCGAACGGGAGCGGCGGTCATGATGCTGCCGGCCTTCGCCCGATTTCCACGGTGCGATTGAATCGCCGGAGGAAGAGCAGCAGCGCGAAGGCGAAAGCGACCAGCAAGAGCGACAGGGCCTGCGCGGTGTGAATGTCGAGCTCCAGGGCCGTGTAGATGGCGAGCGGCAGGGTCTGCGTCTTGCCCGTCATGTTGCCGGCGAACATCAAGGTGGCGCCGAATTCCCCGAGCGCTCGTGCCCAGGTCATCGCCGCGCCACCGATCAGCCATGGCCGGGCGAGCGGCAAGGCAACCTGGAAGAAGAGGCGCGGCGGCGAGGCCCCCAGGCTGCGCCCGACCGCCAGCAGGTTGCGATCCAGGCGGCCGAAGGCTTGTACCGCGGCCTGCATGTAGAAGGGAGCCGAAACGAAGATCTGGGCCATGACCACCGCGACGGAGCTGAAGGCGGGCGTCCAGCCCAGGCGCTCCAGAGTTTCGCCGAACAGCCCGCGCCGGCCAAAGGCGAGGAGCAGGGCGATGCCGCCCACCGCGGGTGGAATCACGACGGGAAGTTGCAGCAGGATCTCCAACCAGCGCGCCGAGCGCCAGCGGGATCGCGCCAGCCACCAGGCCAGCGGCGTGCCGCCAAGCACGACCAGTGCAACCGAAATGAGGCTCGTGCCCAGGCTGAGGCGCAGCGCCGGCCAGGTCAACGCGCAGCCGAGCCCGCGCAGGATGGAATCGGGGCCGCCGTCGAGCAGCAAGGCCACGAAGGGGAGCACGAGGAAGAGCAGCAGAATTCCGCCCAGGCCGACCATGACGGCGCCATAGAGATGCCGACTTCTCGCCCGGGAGAGGAGCTGGACTCTCACTTTTTCGCCTGCGCTTCGGCCGCGTTGAACCCCGCCGCGCTCAGAACCTTCTCCCCCTCCTTGGATAGCACCAACTTCACGAGCTCGCGCGCCAGGTCGGGACGGGGCGCGGCCTTGAGCGCCGCGATCGGATATTCCGCGACGACGTTGAGCGCGCTCGGGATCTCGATGACCTGGACCTTGTCGGGCATGGTCAGCGCGTCGGTCCGGTAGACGATGCCCGCGTCGCCTTCACCCAAGGCCACCTTGGTCAACACCTGGCGCACGTTCAGCTCGCGCGAGCGCACGCTCGCCCGCACCTTCTCCCCGAAGGATTTGCCGTGGAGTTTCTCGGCCGCGGCCAGGATGGCATCCGTGTAGGCGCCGATCGGCGTTTCGGACGCGCCCAGAACCAAGTGGGTGACCCTGGGCAGATCGGAGAAGTTGGCGACCTTGGCCGGGTTGTTCTTCGGCACGACCACGACCGGCAGATTGCGCGCGAATACCGCCGGAGAAAGGACCATGCCCTGGTTTGCCAGAAGCTTCATGTTCTTCCAGTCGGCCGAGGCGAACACGTCCACCTTGGCGCCGTGCGCAATCTGCACGCGAAGATCCTGGCTACCGGCGAAGTTGAAGCCGACCTTGACGTTTGGGTGCTGCTTTTCGAAGGTCAGCGCGAGGGCCTGGAAGACCTCGCGTAGCGAGGCCGCCGCAAACACGGTCAGTTCTTGCGCCTCGGCCGCAACGGCCGGCGTTGCCCAAAGCGGCGTGGCCAGGCACAGCGCAACCAATAAGAAGCGGAGAGCCGCGCGACGATTCAAGCCTGCGCCTCCGTGCATGCCATTCCCGTGCGAGCGGTTTCATAGCCGGTCATGCCGGCGATGTCCTGGCGAAACCGCGCGCTCGCTAGGCAATCAAGTAGCGCCTGCACCTGCGGCTGCGCGGCCAGGGCAGCCGGGAAGACGAGATCGAATCGCGCTTCCGCGAGCGCCTCGAAGTGCAGCCCGAAGCTCGCCGCGGCGGATCGCGTGGCGACGCCGACATCGCCGATGCCCATGGCCACCATCTGCGCCACCGCCCGATGCCCACGCGCGATCGCCACCGGCGTGTCGTGCTTCCACGCGCGGCCCGCTTTGCGAAACACGGCTTCCAGCAACTCTTGCGCGCCGGCGCCCGCCTCGCGCGCGATGATGCGGGTGCCTTTTCGTTCCATGTCCGAGGCGCTACGGTATTTCCGCTCGGCTCGGCTCACGAACCCCTGTTCCCAGGAAGCCAGCGTGACCAGCACCATGGGCTCCGAGCCGAACCGCTCCCGCACAGCCGTGGCGTTGTCACCGGCACTGCCCTGTCCCAGGAGATGCATCCCAGCGATGTGGACGCGTTTTTGGGCCAGCTCCTCTAGCGCGGGCCGGCTGGCCTTCTCGATCCAATGCAGGCGGGGACCACGGAAGCGCTCTTCCAGGTGGCGCCCAAGCACGCCAAGGGCTGGATCGCACCCGGCGACCAGGAGATTGCGTTGGAGCGATTCCACGTCACGCAGGGGGCGAACCCGCGCCTTGGTTTTGCCCTTCTCGGTCGACAGGGTGGCGATTCCGTCGGCCGGCGTTCCGAGTGCCAAGGCTTCGTCGGTTTCGAGCGCGCGGGCAACCCAGCGATCCGCGACCCACCCCAGCGACACTCGCCGCTTGCGGGCACCTCTGGCGCTTGGCTCCGCTTCACTGGCGAGCTCGGCCTCGATGACCTGTCCATCGCGATGCAGGCTGAAGAGATCTTCCACACGGCATCGCAACTCTCGCGCCAGGGCCAGGGCAATCTGCGTGGAAGGGACGGTTTCGCCAGCCTCGATCAGGCTGAGTGTCTGCCGGCTGACGCCAATGGCCTCGGCCAGAACCTGCTGTTGCATTCCCAGCCGCTGCCGCGTGGCCCTGACGGCGGTGCGAACCCGCGTGTCCATCCTGGCAGGATTCCTGAACCCGACCTGCATGTCAACCAGCCACACCGTGCGTCGTCTAAAATTTACATTCGAAAGGTCATGGACTTACCCGACGACGGGACTCGGGGCGATGGGCGCCGGAGAAGGGAGATACTCCTTGACAGTTGTGCACATATGTCCATAATTGGTCCCAAGGTATTCGGATGCCAAGACCGTTCTGCTGCCGACTCATCGCCGGGAAACCGGCCGCATCGGTTTTCAAGCCCACGGGCATTCCCATGCCCGAGCTCGAGCTGGTCGTCATGAGCCTCGACGAGTTCGAGGCGATTCGACTGGCCGACCTCGGCGGGCTCTACCAGGAGCAAGCCGCCGAGCAGATGGGCGTGTCGCGCCCGACCTTCAGTCGGATCGTCGAGTCGGCTCATCGCAAGGTGGCGGACGCCCTCGTGCACGGCAAGGCCCTGCGTATCGAAGGTGGCCCCGTTCAACGCGAAGGCCAGCGGTGCTGCGATTTGCACGACAAGAAGAAATGACCTGAACGCGCCTTCGCGCAAAACCAGAAATGCCAACTCTCAAGGAGAAAAGACAATGCGTATTTGTATTCCAGTGAACGAAGACCAAGGCTTGCAGAGTGAGGTCTGTGCTCACTTTGGCTCTGCGCCAGCTTTCCTGATCGTGGATACCGACAGCGGAGATTGCCGCGCAATCGTCAATCGCAATCAGCATCACAGTCACGGCATGTGCACGCCGCTTGCTTCCCTCCAGGGCGAGATTCTCGACGGCATCGTGGTGGGTGGCATCGGCATGGGCGCCCTCAACAAGCTCATGGCGGCGGGAATCAGCGTTTTCCGGGCGGCGCACCCCACGGTCATGGCGACTATCGAGTCCTTCAAGGCTGGGACGCTTGCGCCAATGCAGCCGGGCATGGCGTGCGGTGGCCACCGCCACGGTCACGTCTAGAGATCAGGGCATCGGCCATGGGACGCGATCAGGATTCACAGCTTGCAGCCGTCAAGCTTCGCACCGTTGGGGTCATCCACAGCCCCTTCGCCGAGGCATCGGGAACTCCGATTCAGCCCTGCTATGCCCAGGGCGCCGAGGGCCAAATCCTGGTCGACGATGCTTACGCTGCCGCGCTGGACGACATCGAAGGCTTCGCGCGCTTGTGGCTGATCTACTGGATGGATCGGGCGAAGGGATTCCAGACCCGCGTCACCCCGTACCGCGACACGCGGGAGCACGGCCTCTTCGCCACCCGCTCGCCCTGCCGGCCCAACCCCATCGGCATATCCGTGGTCCGGTTGGTTCGCCGGGAGGGGCGGGTGCTGCACGTGGCCGATATCGACATTCTCGATGGCACGCCACTTCTCGACATCAAGCCCTACGTGCCGGACTTCGACGCCCATCCCGGAGCGAAGGCCGGCTGGTTCGATGCCGCCGGTGAGAATCGCGTCGTCGCGGATGAGCGATTTCATCGCAAGGCTGGTTCGGATCCTGGAGAGAATTCATGACTTGCCGTTTGCTCACGGTTACCTCAGCCCATCTACTGGAGAAGATCGCAGTTGCCCCTCTACGCATTTGAGAATCATCGGCCGAGCATCGGGGCGACGACCTACGTCTCCCCGTCGGCCCAGATCATCGGCAAGGTGACCATCGGGGAGCGTTGTTACGTCGGCCACGGCGCCGTCCTGCGCGGCGACTTTGGAGCCATCGAGATCGGCGACGAGACCGCCATCGAAGAAGGCGTCATCGTTCATTCTCGTCCGGACGAGTGCACGCACATTGGCGCGCGCGTGACCGTGGGCCACGGCGCAATGATTCACAATGCCTCGGTCGCGGACGGCGCCGTCATCGGCATGCGCGCCGTGATCAGTGACTACGCCGAGGTCGGCGCCGGCGCCATCGTGGGCGAGATGGGACTCGTGAAGAATCACCAGAAGATCCCGCCGGGCAAGGTTGCGGTCGGCGTCCCAGTACGAGTCATCGGGGATACCGACGAACGCCATCACATGATGACTCACACGGCGAAGGACCTCTATGTCGATTTGGCCAGACGCTACGCCGAAGGCGCGATGGTCGAAATCGCGCAACCGCGGTCAGGGGGCGGGGGGCAACCGCGATGAGTGAGTTTCTGGGAGCTGACGGCACCCTCGCCGCGAAGATGGTGGAAGGAAACAACACGGCGACGGCCGTGCAAAGGGCCGTTCTCGATGCGACCAAGTGTTCCTCCTGCGGGATGTGTGTCTCGTTTTGTCCGCATCACGCGATCGAGGAGCCCATGAATTTCTGCTGCGCCAAATGCGTGAAGTACTGCATGACCTACGAGGTCCCCTGCGAGCCGGCGCGCATCGCAATCTGTGTCGAGCGCTGCGATGGCTGCGGCCTGTGCATTCCCTGCTGTCCCAGCGATGCCATCCATCTGGAACCGTTCGACCCCTGAGTAGGCAGATTCCGTGACTTCGCCACTTCGCGATCGCTTCCCGGGAACCCAGGCGCTGGCGCATGTGACGCTGGCGTGCCTGCCCACGCCGGTCGAGCCGTTGACGGAGTTGGCCCGGCTACTTGGTCTGCGCTCTCTTTTCGTCAAGCGTGACGATGTCTCGGGCGAAGCCTACGGCGGGAACAAGGTTCGCAAGCTCGAGCTCTTGCTCGGCCAAGCGCTGGGCGAACAGCGGAAGTCCGTCCTCACTTTCGGGGCGCGCGGTTCCAACCACGTGCGAGCGACGGCGGTCTACGGAAAACAGCTTGGGCTGAGGGTGCATGCCGTGCTCACACCCCAGCCGCCAACTCCCTATCTGGAGGCGAATCTCCTCGCCGATCGCGCCGCGGGCGCCGCGTTGCACTTCGTGGACTCGTACCGGGAATCCGCGGATCGCGGTACCGCGCTGCAAAATCAGCTCACTCGCGAGGATGGCATTGATCCGTTCGTGATCCCCTTTGGCGGGACGGTCCCCCGAGGAACGATTGGATTCGTCAACGCAGCCCTCGAGCTGGCGGCGCAGGTCGAGCGTGGAGAGTTGCCCAGCCCCGACGTGATCTACGTCCCGTTCGGCTCCATGGGAACCGCCAGCGGGCTCGCCACGGGATTCGCGGCGATCGGACTGCCCATTGCTGTCATCGGTGTGCGCGTCGTCCCGACGGAGATTGCGAGCCTCGCGCTCGCCAGGCGAGTCGTGCAGGACGCCGTAGCTCTGCTTCGCGAATCCGATCGCGGATTTCCCACGCTAGAGCCCGAGAAGGTGGGACTCCGGGTGCGAGATGAGTTCTTGGGTGACGGCTACGCCATGCCCACCACCGAAGCGCAGGAGGCGGTCGAGCTCGCGGCAGCTCACGGACTGCGCCTCGAAACGACCTACACGGGGAAGGCGCTCGCCGCCCTGGTCGCCGACGCGAGGGCGGGGCAGTTTACCAACAAGACAGTGCTATTCTGGAACACCTACAGTTCGCGTCCAATTGCGAGGTAATGAGGTTTGCTGGCTTGATCGCAGCAGAACCCTTGCAGCGGAGCATGGCTCTAACCCGACAAGATGGACGACTTCAGCCACTCGAACGAGACCAGGGGCACGCGAAAACCAATTCGATCCGAACGAGAGTTACCTCGACCACGTGAGCATCCTCTGCCTCATGGATTCCGGCAACGGCGCCGCGTTCGTGCATCGTAATGCGCGCCGGGCGCTCTTCTCCTACTACACAAACGCTGGGAAGCTCATCTTCGCCCGCAGGGTCACGGTGCCCGTCGTCGATCCCGTGGAGGAGCCGCCAGCGGCGCCGGCACCGCTGCACTGTCCCCTATCGCGATCCGTGTTTCCGTCCATCAAGTAAAATCCGCTCATGGCTACCATTCATAGGCTGGTTCGTTCGTGGTTTCCGCAGACCACTGCCGCGGTTTTCCTCATGCTTGGTGGGGCATGCCGGAACAAAGACGCTAGACCCACCGATCCTGGCGCCCAGGCGCGCACGACGACTCCCGCCGTGGCCCCTGCCACCGGCCACGGCGGCCGACCCGCGATCGACGCGCAAGCGCTCGCTCCGGCGCTCCCGCCCATCGATTGTCCGTTGCACAAGCTGGGCGTCGATCCGATGCACCTGCGACCGTTTGACCAGGTCGAGAAATACATCGCCTTCCTGGAGAAGCCGGAGCGGGCGATCTGGCAGAAGCCGGATGAGGTCGTCAAGGCCCTTGGCTTGACGGGGGCGGAGACCCTGGTCGACGTCGGCGCGGGCTCGGGCTATTTCACGTTTCGCTTCGCGCGGGCCTTGCCCCGGGGCAAGGTGATTGCGGCCGATACCGAGGCGGAGATGATCCGCCATATCCACCATCGGGTGATGAGCGAGGGCATCAAGAACATTCAGGCCGTGCTCAGCAAGCCCGACGATCCAGAGGTCAGCAAGGACGCGGACTGGGTCTTCATCTGCGACGTGCTCCACCACGTCCCCGATCGCTCGGCTTGGCTGCGCCGGGTCGGCTCGGAAATGAAGCGGGGGGCCAGACTGGCGCTCATCGAGTTCAAGGAAGGCAAGCTGCCCGAAGGGCCGCCGGCGGCCGCCAAGATTCCGCGCGTCCAGTTGATAGCCCTCGCAAAGCAGGCGGGTCTCGTGCTCGACGCTGAGAAGCCCGCGCTTCTGCCCTACCAAGTCTTCCTGGTGTTCCGGAAGCCTTGAGGCTCCGATTTCCGGGGCTACGACGAGGACTCCGGCGGACGACCGGGCCCCTTCGCGTGGGTGGCTTCCCATTGCCCCAGGAGATCTGCGTCCGGACAGCCGGTGATCTCCGGTTCAATGGTCGCGTGGTTGATCTTCCACTTTTGGTGCAAGAACTCCTTGAGCCGGGCCAGGAACGCCTCGATCTCGCGGCCGTCCATTTCCTTGCCGAGCGCGACGTGCGCGGTGAGCAGACGTTGCTGCGGCCCGATCTCCCAGACGTGCACGTGGTGCAGGCAGGCCGGCTTGAAAGTCCGGGCCACGCGCTCCGCCAGCTCGGCGATGTCCACGTCGCGTGGCGCGCCTTCGAGGATGGTCGAGGTGGTCTGCCAGGTAAGAGACAGCGCGCTACGCAGGACGACCAGGCTCACCACCAGCGCCGCGATGGAATCCACATAGGCGCCAGCCGCGGTGTGGGCCAGCAAGGCCGCCACCACGACCGCCACGGACGCAAACGCATCCTGCGCCATGTGGAGAAACGCACTCCGCACGTTGACGTCGTCGAGCTCGTGATGTCGCAGCAAGAGGACGGCCGCGGCGTTGGCCACCAGTGCCACGAGCGCAACCACCAACATGATCCCCCGCACCACGGGTGCCGGGTGCAAGATGCGCAGCACCGCCTCGCGGGCGATGAATACGGTCGCTCCGATGAGCAACACGGCGTTGAGCAAGGCGGCCATGACCTCGACGCGCTTGAGGCCGTAGGTGTGTCGGATGGTCGGGGGCCGGCGGCTGAGACGACGCGCAAAAAGTGCCAGCAGCACGGCGACCAAGTCGCCGAGGTTGTGAGTCGCGTCCGAGAGCAGCGCCAGACTGCCGGCGAAGACACCTCCGAGGATCTCCGCGACGGCGATGGCCAGGTTCAGCGCGGCGGTGGCCCAGAGCCGCCGGTCCAATTCGCGGTGGCCGACTTCTCCCGCAACGCAATCGTGCGCGGGCGTGGCGACCGGCGTTCCCATTTCGATGGATCCCTACCACACCCGCAAGCGGCGCGCGATCCGCGCGCGGGCACCATCCGTTGAAAAGGCTACCGCGCCTCGGACTCCTTGGCCTGTCCTTCGACCTCGGCGCGAACCTCGAGCATGTCGAGCGCCTTGATCTGGTTGATGAGCTTCTGCAGGGCATTCCCCGGCAAGGCCCCGGCCTGCTGGAGGATGAGAATGCCGTCGCGGAACGCCATCAGAGTGGGGATCGCTTGCACGCGAAAGGCCGCGCCGAGACCTGGCTGCTCCTCCGTGTTGACCTTGGCGAAGACCACGTCGGGGTTCGCCTCGGACGACTTCTCGAATACGGGGCCGAACACGCGGCAGGGTCCGCACCACGGTGCCCAGAAATCCACCAGCACGATGCCACTCTTCACGGTTTCCTCGAAATTGCTTTGGGTCAGGGCCTTGGTTGCCATGTTCACGCTCCTTGTGATGAGTCAGAGCCAGAATGAGAGAAGATGCCCATGTGTGCCTCGCCAGGTAAGAGCCAGAACCCGGCCGGAGGATTCACGCTGCCTGTGACTGCGTTGGGCCGGCCACGAATCCCTCGGTCACCGATTGGCTCTAACGGCTATCACGTAACCATCTGGAGCTGAGCCATCATGCCAATCTACGAGTACGAGATCCTAAGTACGAACGGAACCGCCAAGGGCATCTTCGAGACCACGCAGAAGATGAGCGAGCCTGCCCTCACCAAGCACCCGGTCACCGGGGAACCCGTCCGCCGCATCCTGTCGCGGACCTTCATCGGTTCGGGCGGATCGAGCCGTGCTGCCGGCCATGCAGCCGACTCTTGCTCGACGACCACCTGTGGGGTTCCCGCCGCGGGCGGCTGCGCAAGTGGCAACTGCGGCTGGGACTGATGATGTCCACAAACACCGCCATGACGGATGAACCTGGAGGGGGCGAGCACCTCTCCATCCTGGTGGGTGCGCCAGATTCGCGCCTGCGCGAGCGGCTCGCATCGGCGTTGCGGCTGCAGGGCCATGAAGTCCTGGAAGCGGCCGATGCCAAGGACATGCGCCTTCGCCTCGACGAGAATAGCGAACGCACGGGCAAACCGCTCGACTTGGTCTTGTGTGGCGGTTTGTTCGCGGAGAAGGAAGATGCCGAGCTCGCCCAGCGCCTCGCTTCTCCGGGCGTCACGCGCGCGCTGGTCTTGATTCCGTCGGGTGGGTTCCTGTCCACCGCCACTCGGGCGCAACGCCTGGGCGCCACCGCGGTCATCGAAGAGCTGCCGGTAGTGAAGAATCTGTGGGACATCCTGAGGAAGGCGTCGGGCGGTGACGCCTAGCAAATGGCCAGAGCCCTCAGCGCGGCGGTAGCAGTCTGCTCGAGATGATCTCCGCCGCCGATGCGACGATTCGGGCGCATGGGCGTGCCGCGTAGTATTCCGCTGTTCGTTCCGAAGGATCGGGCGATGGCAAGCAGCCTGCTTTCTCGAGCAGCTCTCGACAAGACGTGGTGCCGTGCCGCTCGGTGAACTCCCGGACCATCTTCTTGACCAGATCGTAGAGCGCGGTCTTGGTTGTGAGGTCGTCAGGCGCGTAGGTTCCGATGTGAAGGCCCGCGAGATACGACATGGCGCTGACCGCGCCACAGGTTTCGCGTAGACCACCCATGCCGGCGCCGAATCCCGCCATTGATTTCAAGACGAAGGATGTCTCGAGGCCAAAGTCATCGGCGAAGGCGGCGGCCGTCGCCTGGGCACAGTTGTATCCCAGCTTGAAGAGAGCCTCGGCTGTGTCACTGTGATTGGCCATCGTTCGGTGTGGAATCTAGCACCTCCCCGGGGGCGCCCGTGCGAACCGCCGGCCGCAGAGTCGTTCGTCCTCTCAGCTAGGCATGTCGGCGAGACCGCCGGCGTTGATGACGTCGGAGTAGCCAGCTTGCTTCATCGCCCGCGCGGCCGACGAGCTGCGCGCGCCCGAGGCGCAGTAGAGAACCACGGGCCTGTCCTTGGGGATTTCCCCCAGCCGCCGGCTCAGGTCGGAAAGCGGGATGTTCTTCGCGCCAGGGTACGCGCCGTCGCGGAATTCGTCGGGTGTGCGGACGTCGACGATCATGGCCCCGGATTCCAGTTTTTGCTTCACGATGCTCGATGCCACTTTTCCACCTCCAAGAAGTCGTTTGAGGACGATGACGGCGATGATGCCGATTGCGAGATAGGTCATAAGCGCGTGGGTGGCGGCGGGCTTTGCCCGACACCACTCCCCGCGGGGGGTCTAAGGGACCCTCTCAGGGTCCTTTGTCTAATCGTCCAGTTCACGTTGTCTCCAAGTTGAAGCCGCCCTCCGCAAGCATGGCGAGGTGCCCGCCGGTGACGTTGGCGACGTCGGCGAAGCCCTTCTCCTTGAGCATGCGGACGGCCAAGTGTGCGCGGAAACCCGACCGACAGTACACGAGGACGCGCTGGTTTCTGGGCAGGCGATCGCTCTCGAATCGTAGGTCGTCGACGGGAATGTGCATGGCTCCATCGAGATGCGACATCTCATATTCGCGCAGGGTCCGGACATCGAGCACGAGCGGTGGCTCGGCCTTCGCCAGCTCGGCCTTCAGCTCCGCCGCCGACACCAGCGGGCTGAATCCCGAGAGGTCGTTGAGGCCGATGAACGCGGCCAGGTTGACCGGGTCGTTGGCGGTGGAGTAGGGCGGCGCGTACGCGAGGTCGAGCTCGGCCAGATCCTGTAGCGTGAGCTTTCCGGCCAGCGCGGTCGCAATCACGTCGATGCGCTTGTCGACACCGGCCCGGCCGAATGCCTGGGCGCCGAGCAGACGAGCGGACTTCTTATCATAGACGAGCTTGAGCGACAGCTCCTCGGCGCCCGGGTAGTAGCCGGCGTGGTGGCCCTTGTAGATGACCGCGACGCCGACGGCGAAACCGGCCTCGCGCGCGGCGCGCTCGGACAGACCCGTCATGGCCGCGGTAGCCTCGAATATCTTGACCGCGCTGGTACCGAGCGCGCCGCTGTAGCGCATGTCCAGGCCCAGCGCATTCGAGGCCGCGATGCGCCCCTGGCGATTGGCCGGACCCGCGAGCGGCACGCGCACGCGCCGGCCCGAGACTTTGTGCAGAACTTCAAGCATGTCGCCGGCGGCATAGATGTCGGGGTCGGTCGTGCGCAGGTGGTCATCGACCAGGAGTCCACCGCTTGGCCCGATCTCGAGGCCCGCCTTGCGTGCCAGCGCCAGCTCTGGCCGAACCCCGACGGAGAACAGCACGAGATCCGCGGGCAGACGGCGCCCATCGCCGAGCACGACGGCTCGGTCGCCAATCGATTCGACCTTCACGGAGGTCAGGACCTCCACGCCGTTCTCTGCCAGCACCGAGGCGATCTCGTGACCAAACTCCGGATCCATGGTGGCCATCACGCTCGGCAAGAGCTCGACCACGGTCGTCGCCAGTCCGCGCTTCTTCAGCGCCTCGGCCATCTCCAGACCGATGAACCCACCTCCGACCACGACGGCGGTGCTCGGCTTGTCCTTCCCGATGTAGGCGTGCATGCGGTCCATGTCTGGGACCGTCCACAGCTTGAATACGTAGGGCGCGTCGACTCCGGGCAGGGCGGGCGTGATCGGATTTCCGCCCTGGGCGAGGATGAGCCTGTCGTAGGCCAGCCACGACTCGCCATCCTTGCCACGCAC
>Ga0182021_10001463_pt1 | contig 27067 bp, 18 predicted proteins | sample 612E3MmetaG_FD_120493 | JGI IMG/M metagenome (GOLD analysis project Ga0182021, IMG submission 120493) | Permafrost microbial communities from Stordalen Mire, Sweden - 612E3M metaG (Illumina Assembly) | ecosystem: Environmental > Terrestrial > Soil > Wetlands > Permafrost | place: Sweden...
AGAATTCCTGGCGCCCGAGCTGCGCAGTTCATTGATTGGTGTGGATTAGGGGTGAATTCCGCTGCGCCGCAAAGGAAGCCAAGGGTATTGGGGCGACGCCACCGGTCGCCGCCGCCCGGTGGCGCCCGGAGCTGCGCAAATAACCCTATTAAGTATTAATTATACAGCCAATACTTTCGGCTCTGCTGCTGGTAGATCTTCGCCTTCGCCGTCCAATCGCGGATGAAGGCGTCGACATCGACCTTGGCGCCGTCACGCTGGAGCGCGTTCAAAAACGCGGTCGAACCCATGTGGCGGAGGAAACCGCTGAAATCGCGGCCGGGCCCGGGCGCGAAGGGGTTTTTGGGGCTGAACTTGCACGCCAATTTCATCAGGTAAAAATTCAGCTCGGTTGGTCGCCACTCGTCGTAATCGGTGATTTCGATATAAATCCCGGTGGCGGGCTTCCCATCCTTGTCGAGGGCGCTGACGCGCTGAAAGCGCAGGCCCGGCAGTTTCAGGGCCTGCAGTTCTTTTTCGAGCGTCTCGTCTTTGACGGTTTTGTGCGAAATGCCCCGGAAGATATGGGCCTTGCCGATGCCGTGACTAAAGCCGGTGTCGATCCGCGGCGGATCCCTAAACGTGCCCAGTCCGACCATCGGGTAGCCTTGCACCGCCTCCCATGTCGGAATGCCGTTGGACGTCGGCACCCAGGCGAGCCCGGTCTCTGGCCAGCGCATGGCCCGCGTCCAGCCGCGCATGGGGATGACGGTGAGTTTGCCGCGTTGCCGCACGGCATCGGACACGTCGAGAACTGCCGGCGCTTCCTTGGCCATTTTGGCGAGCTCACCGATCGTGAGTCCGTGGACGTACGGCACGCGAAACGCCCCCACATTCCAGCTCGACCATTGCGGGTCGAGCGGCGGGCCGTCGACCTTGAGGCCGCCCAACGGATTGGGCCGGTCGAGGACGATCACTTCCACGCCGTTCTCGAAGCACGCCTCCATCGTGAGCCGCATCGCGCTGATATAGGTGTAGCTGCGCGTGCCTATGTCCTGCAGATCGACGACCATCGCATCAAGGCCCTTGAGCATTTCCTTGGTGGGCCGCCGCACCTTCCCGTACCACGAATGCACGGGCAGTCCCGTGCGTTTGTCGACCCGGTCGGGGATCACGACCTCGCGCGCCTCGGTGCTATAGAGGCCATGTTCGGGGGCATAGAGCGTCACGAGCTTCACGTCCGGAGCCCGTCGCAAGACGTCAATCGTGCTTTCGCCCCGGCGGTTCACACCGGCCTGGTGCGTAAGCAGGCCGATGCGTTTGCCTTTTACCGCGGCGAAGCCTTCCGCTTCGAGCACGTCGATGCCGAGCATGACGGGATAGGGCAGCGGCGATGCGGTCGTCGCCGGGACGTTGTTGACCGGCGCGCTCTCGCGCGGGATCGGCGCCAGTGTCGGCGCGGCGGCGGGACGGACCGGCTGGCTGGAGCTGCACCCCATCAAACCGAGCAACGTGACGCACGTGGCGATGAACGGCTGAAGGCGGAGCGATGGGGAAAAGCAGGGCATGCGGCGAGGCCACTTTGCGAACTCGGCGCAGTCCGTCGAGCCGGAAGCGACGGCGGATGCGGATCTCCTCGTCCGCCAGGCGGGGCGCGCCTGCGGTGGTTCCTGGGAATAATCTCCGTCAGGAAAGTCTGTCATCCTGAGCGCCGCGCAGGATCCATCAGCGCATTGTCGGCCAACAGTACCCAGATGGATCCTTCACTTCGTTCAGGATGACAAACTGGGGTGGCCGCGCCGGTCACGGCGCGGGAGATGCGCGACCAGCTACCTGCGGCCACACTTCAATTTGAACCGCGTTATCTCGCCCGCAGGTGCTTGCTGACCGCCTCCGTGCGCGAGGTCACGTGCAGTTTTTCGTAGATATGCCGGATGTGCGTGTTGACCGTAGTATAGCTGATTTTCAATACGTCGGCGATTTCCTTGTAGAGGTAGCCCTGCGCCAGATAGTCCAGCACTTCGGCCTCGCGCGCGGTCAATTTGTGGGTTTCGGCCACGCCGGCGGGGCGCTGTTGAAACGACTGCACGATCTTGCGCGCGATCTGGCTCGTCATCGGCGAACCTCCGCCGTGCACCTCGCGGATGGCGGCAATGAGGTCCGTCGGCGCGCTGCGTTTAAGAAGATAGCCGGTCGCGCCGGCCTTCAACGCGCTGAAGATAAGGTCACTGTCTTCGTAGACGGTCAGCATCACGAACTGGGTGCGGGGCAGCAGCTCTTTCAGGCGATGCACCGCGGCGACTCCGTTCATGCCCGGCAAATTGATATCCATCAGTACGACATCCGGTGCGATCTTCGGCAGCTCGTCGATGGCCGGTTCGGCCGAGCCATGCTGGCTGATGCAGCGGCAATCCTCCGACGAATCCACCAGTCGGGCGAAGCCCCCGCACGCGCGGGGATCGTCTTCCACGATGGCAACGGTGATCGGCATGGGATTACAAGTCGGAGGCTGACTGACTCTCGAACGGGACGGTCAGGACAATGCGGATGCCGCGCCCGCCCGTCCCGGCGGAACAGCTGCAGGTGCCTCCCACGTTGGCCATGCGGGTTTTCAAATTGATGAGTCCGTTGCCGCTCGACAGGCGCGATCCGTTCGTTTCGCCGGGTTGGTCGGCGCGCATCCCCCGTCCGTCGTCCTCAATGGTGAGCGAGAAGGTTGCGCCGTTCAGGTTCAGCCGCAGCCAGACCTCGGCGGCATCGGCGTGTTTGAGGATGTTGTTCAACGCCTCCTTGGCCGAGACGAAGAGATTGTGGCGGAGCTCGGACGAGACGGGCGTGGCGGGCAGTTGCGCCGGCAATTCCAGGCGGCACTTCACGTTCGCGCTCCGCAGGTATTCCTGGGCGAAGCTGCAGATGTAGCTGATCAGGCTTTCCAGGGTGTCGTTTTTCGGATTCAGCGCCCAGACGGTTTCGTCCATCGCTCGGGTCAGGGCCTGGGCCGTCTCGGAAATCTGTTGCACGTGCTCACCCACGCGATCGGGTGGAGCGCGGCGCAGCAACTCGCTGAACAGGGTGATTTGCGTGAGCCCGGCGCCCAGATCGTCGTGGATGTCGCGGGCGATGCGGGCCCGGTCCTCCTGGATCGCGCGCAGCCGTTCCAAGCCCTGCAATTTCCGCCGCAGCTTCCGGGTGGACAGGCGGTGCACGGCGGCCGCGATGGCGCCGAGGGAGGTGAGGCCGAACAAGCCGATGAACCACCAGGTTTCCCAAAAATACGGCAGTACTTTGATGGCCAGCCCCGCCGCCGCTTCATTCCACACGCCGTCGCTATTGCAGGCCGAGACGAGAAAACGGTAGCTGCCCGGGTGGAGAAAGCTGTATTGCGCGAAGCGACGCGGCCCGACCTCGTTCCAGGTCTTCTCGAGGCCTTCGAGCTTGTAGCGGAAACGAATCTGGTCGGGCGAGGCGAAGCACAATCCGGTGTATTGAAACTCGAGATGCTTGCCCCCGGCGGGAATCTCCAGCAGGCCGGGCTTCGCGCGGTCGGCGGAGCGTCCTTCGCGGGCGCTCGCGGGGATGGGCTGCGATTCTCCATCGACAATGACGTTTTCGACAATGACGGAGGTGGGCGACGAATTGGCGGCGAGCCTGGCCGGGGAGAGGTACGCCACTCCGCCCACGGTGGCGAACCAGAGGGTGCCGTCGTGGCTTCGCCAGGCCGCCGGCTGGTAGCCGCCGGTGCATTCCAGGGAAGGCAGGCCGTCGTGCCGGCCAAAGACGAGGCTGGGCACCGTCGCAATTTCCCCGTTGGCAAAGGCGCGCAGGGCTTCCTTCGCGATGCGAAACACGCCCTGATAGGATCCGATCCAGAGTTGCCCGGCGCCATCGTCCAAAATCTGGCTGATCACATCGTCGGGGAGGCCCGCCTTTTTGGTGTAGCGGAAAAATCGATTGTCCTTAAATCGCAGCAGGCCGCCGCCGAACGTGCCCACCCAGAGCGTTCCGTCCTTGTCGGCGCAGAGCGACCAGATGGGGTAGGATTCCGCCAGGTCGTCCGGCTGGAAAACGACGAATTTGGAGTTGTCGTAGCGATAAAGCTCCCCGCTGCCCAAGCCGACCCAGATGTTGCCGAGGCCGTCCTCGGTGATCGCCCGCACCTCATGTCGATTGCCCGCAATGAACGGCTCGATGGTCTGCAGCTTGCCTTTCGCCAGGCAGAAAAGCTGGTTTTTGGTCCCGATCCAGACACGGCCGCTGTGGTCCACGAAGATCGCCTTGATGCCATGGACGGGCCAGGGCGCGGGTTTCAAGGCGCCGTCGGCCACCACATAAAGATCCTCCAGGCCGGCGCTCACCCAGATTTGCCCGTTGGCGTCAGGAAAGGCGGAAAACGCATAGCGACCTTGCGGTTCGATCGAGGCCAAGAAGCGCTCGGTCCGGCCCTGTTTCGTGCGGACGAGCCCATTGCCAAATGTGCTCACCCAAATCGCGTTGTCCCGATCCTCGCACACGGATATCGCAGGCGCGGCAGGCATGTCGCCGCCGAGGTGCAGGGTCTGAAACCGGGTTTGGCGGAGGCGGATGAGCCCGCCGTGCTCGGCGCCGAGCCAGATGTTTCCCTCGCGATCTTCGAAGCAGGTGGTGATGAAGTCGGTGGGCAATCCCTCCTGGGTCCGGAGTTGCCTGGGCTGTCCGTCGGGCGACAGGTAAAACATGCCGCGATGCGGCGGGGCAAACCACAGTCCGCCCTGGCGGTCTTGATACATCTGCTGATAGATCGGGAAATCGAGGTTCAGGGGGCTCCGCCATTCGGCGACTTCCTGGGTCCATTGCCGGTCCACCACCTTGCGAAAACGTCCGTCGGCAAAGGTCCAATATCCGCCTTCGCGGGGGAAAAAGAGGAAGCGCACCTCCAGCGGGCCATTCGCGCCGGCGGGCGCCATCGATTCGAAACGGGTGCCATTCCACCGCAAGATATCCCGGGTGGTCCAAAGCCACAGCTTGCCCGCCTGGTCCGTGATCAGCCGCCGGGGCGGCGAACCCAGGGTTTCCTCGGACGCGATGGGAACGAAGTTGTCGCCCACCACCTGCCAGATGCGGTAGTCCCGGGTGAGGCACCACAACACCCCCGCGTCGTCTTCACAGTAAAGCGCGTTTTCCCTCCGCTCGATCGGCGGCCTCAGCACTTTCCATTGGCCCGGTTTTTGCGCGCCGAGCGGGCGCCGGAGCAATTCCCCGCTCTCGGCGGCAAAGAGGATTTCCCGTCCGCGCGTCGGCACCGGGGATATTTTTGCGGAGGGCAGAGTCGTGCTGCTTTTCCATTCCTCCGCGAAGACGCCGTCGCGCAGGGAGATCAGCGCGCCATCATAGGTGTTGATCCACAGCGTGTCGTCGGCGTCGACATGGAGGCGCTGCACCCGCGCGTGTTTCATGGCCGGGGTATTGGCCGGATTGAACGTCACGAACCGGACGCCATCGAACCGGGCCAGACCGTTGAAGGTGCCGACCCAGAGATAGCCGTCCCGGGTCTGCGCCAACGCGGTCACCGTCGAGTTGGGCAGGCCCTGTTCGATGCTCCAGATTTGCACGGCCAGATCGCCGTCGGCGGCAGCATGGAGCGATGCGCGGCCAAAAACCGCCGCGAGCAAGGCGGTGGCGAGAACCAGTCCGGGGGTGAAAAAGCGAGGCGAAAGCACGAAGTGGGGGGCCGTCGTAGGGCGAAACACTCAGATGCGGGAAAATGGGGAAAGCGTCACCCGGCTGACAACCCATATTACCGTCCGAAGTGCATCATGAGAACTAGCGATACCCAACAACGAGGAGAAAGGGTAGATTGCTCGGAGCCCACCAGCAGCAGATTGCATATCATTCACAAATGGCATGGGGGCCTTCCAGCCACGTTTTCCCCCATGTCTGGCACGCCATCCGGCGGCCTGCGCTTTCGATCGCGGCGATCTGTCCGCGTTCTCTCCCACCCAACAACCCTGTATCCCCAATACATATGTTCAGAAGTTCCAAGTTACGTCTCGTCTTCGGCGCCATGTTTGTCGGGCTCTGCGCTCTCGCCCGCGCCGACACCCAGTTCAACATGGATCCCGGCTGGCAATTCATCCGGCAAGACGTGTCGGGCGCCCAGGCGACCGGTTTCGTCGACAGCGGCTGGTCCACGGTGAGCACGCCGCACACCTACAACGACGTCGATTCGTACACCAAATTGATCAACCACAGCAGTGGCGATACGGGATCGTACACCGGGCCCGCTTGGTACCGGAAACACTTCAAGATCCCCTCTCAATATTCCGGCGGCAAGGTCATCGTGGAGTTTGAGCGCATCAGACAGGGAGCCCAATTCTATATCAACGGAGTCCAGGTCGGCGTGTACGACGATGGCGTCACGGCTTGCGGCATCGACCTCACCGGGAAGGTCAATTTCGGCGCCACCGACAACGTGCTGGCCGTCCGGGTCGACAACAGCAGCTCCTACGTCGAAACCTCCACGGGCACCGGTTTCCAGTGGAATGGCAAGGCCTTCAACCCGAACTACGGCGGTTTGATCGGCCACGTCTGGCTGCATCTGCCCGGCCTGGTCTACCAGACTTTCCCGCTATATAATAATCTCCAGACCTCGGGCATCTACGTTTATCCGTCGAATTTTTCGAACGTGTCGCCCTCCCAGGGCAACCTGACCGTGAACGTGCAGTCGCAAGTTCGCAACGAATCCGGCAGCTCGCAAACGGTCACCTTGACCGTCCAGGTCATCGATCCGGCGACCCAGGCCACCGTCGCCACCTTCCAGGGCAGCGCGACCCCGTTGGCCAGCGGCGGCACCTCCATCCTCAGCGCGAGCGGCGCCCTCACCAACGCGAAACTTTGGAGTGATGTGACCCCGAATCTCTACAACGTGGTCACGAATGTCACCATCGGTGGGACCGTCGTCGACAGCCGGACGACCGTCACCGGATTCCGCCAGACCGCCTTCCGGGGCGGCGCGGGCACGGGCGGCGTGTATATCAACGGACGTTTCGTTTATCTGCTCGGCTTCGCGCAACGCTCGTCGAACGACTGGGCCGCCCTGGGCGAGGCCGTGCCGGATTGGATGCACGACTACCACGCCAGTCTGATCAAGGGGAGCAACAGCAATTATATCCGCTGGATGCACATCACGCCCCAGCGGATCGACGTGGTCGCCAACGACAAGGCCGGCATCGTCAACATCGCCCCGGCGGGCGACAAGGAAACCGATGTGACCGGCGTGCAATGGACGCAGCGCACCAACGTGATGCGCGCCAGCATGATTTATCTGCGCAACAACCCGAGCATTCTATTCTGGGAAGCAGGCAACAATGCAATCACCCCCGCCCACATGCAGGAGATGAACAATCTCCGAACCACCTGGGATCTCAACGGCGGGCGGGCCTCCGGCTGCCGCGATCTCGCCGATGCCGGTGGGGCGCCCTATTCCCAGTATTTCGGCACGATGGTGGCCTATAGCTCGACCTGGACGCCCGCGAACGACGCGGACTATTTCCGCGGGTACTCCAACAACTATCGAAACCAGTCGCCCATCATCGAGTGTGAAGATGAGCGCGATGAAGCGGCGCGCCGGTTCTGGGACAAGTTCTCGCCTCCGCACTACGGCTTTACCGCCGGGGCGAACGACACCTATCACTGGGACTCGGAATCGATCATCACCGGCGACGCCACCACCAGCTGGCAGGCCGCGATCACGCGGCTCAATATCTGGCTGAATCTTTATACGATTCGCAACACCTCGTCCGCCAACTCCCGGTATGCCGGCTATGCCTCGATCTATTTCGCGGACTCGAATGCGGACGGCCGCCAGGACAGCAGCGAAGTATGCCGGGTGAGCGGCAAGGTCGATGCCGTGCGTTTGCCGAAGGAACTATATTATGCCCATCAGGTGGTCGGAAATCCCCAGCCGGCCATCCATATCATCGGACATTGGACGTATCCGGCGGGCACGACCAAGACCATCTACGTGGTGGCCAACACGCCCAGCGTCGAGCTGTTCGTCAACGGCGCCTCCAAAGGGAGAATATCCACTGCGACCGATCACTATCTGTTCAGCTTCGCCAACATCGTTTGGCAATCGGGCACGATCAAGGCCGTGGGTTACGACAGCAATGGCGTGCAGGTCAGCTCGCACCAGCTCCAGACCGCCGGTGCACCCAGCAAAATCAAGCTCACCCCCACGGTCGGCCCGAATGGCCTGAAAGCCGACGGCGCGGACGTCGCGATGTTCGATGTGGAGGTGCTCGATGCCAACGGGCAGCGCTGTCCCACGGACGAAGCCCGGGTGGACTTTACGATGTCGGGGCCCGGCATCTGGCGCGGCGGGTACAACAGCGGCGTGGTGGGCTCGATCAACAACAAGTATCTGAACACGGAGTGCGGCATTAATCGGGTATTTGTTCGCTCCACGCTTAACGCCGGGACGATCACCGTCCAGGCGACCCGCAGCGGGCTGACGTCGGCCACGGCTTCGGTGATCTCGACGGCCGTGCCCGTCGTGGACGGCCTGCTCCCCGTGGGGGCACCGCCGCCACCGACGGTGCCACCCGCGCCGACCGGTCTCACCGCCGCGGCGGGCAATACCCAGGTGGGGTTGGGTTGGAATGTCGCGGCCGGCGCGACCAGCTACAATGTGAAGCGGGCCACCGTCAGCGGCGGACCGTACACGACCGTCGCATCGGGCGTGACTGCCACCAGCTACACGAATACCGGGCTGACCAACGGGACGACGTACTATTACGTGGTCAGCGGGGTCAATGCGGTGGGGGAGGGCGCCAACTCCTCGCCGGTCAGCGCCACGCCGACGACGACCAGTGTGGTGGTCGTCCAGTCGGAAACCGGGACCTGGGACACCGGCGGCGTCCTCGAGACGCTGCATCCGGGCTACACCGGCACCGGCTATGTCAATACGGGCAACGCCGTCGGCGCCTATTCGGAAGTGACGGTCAACGTCGCGACCGCGGGCAGCCATACGCTCGATTTCCGTTATGCGAACGGCGGCACCGCGGACCGGCCCGCCGATCTCCGCATCAACGGCACGGTGGTGCAGGCCGCCGTCTCCTTCCCCAGTACCGGATCTTGGGATACATGGAGTGACGTGATCGTCACCAAGACCCTGAGTGCCGGGAGCAATACCATCCGCCTCACTGCAACCACCGCCAACGGCACCGCGAACTTGGACAAGGTGACCGTGCAGTAAGGCCGGCACGGTCTCTGGTCCCCGGCCTCTTCGTGCGGGAAGGGCGCGATCCGCCCTTCCCACCCACGGTCCCTCTCCCGCTTTCCCGTCTGCGGACAGCCCAATCCCCCGACAACCAAACCCCCTCAGCACAAGTCATGAATGTATATAACGGGCCTCCGGTGATTCCGTATTTCGTCCCGGCGGCCTTCGGGCCGCACTATTCGGCGGCATGCTTTTTCCAGCCGGCGCCTCCGCCAGCCTTGCCTCCCTGCCCTAAAATCCAGTTTCCGTAGGCAGCAACAGCCAAACAAAAACCCAATAAAGGAAAGGTAAGAAAAAATGATACCTAGAATATTGTCCACCCTGGCCGGCACCGGCATCGTCGCGCTGGGCCTCATCGCCACGCCGAATGTTTATGGCTTCGGCCAAGGATACGGAGCTGCCGCCACCGGAGGCACCACCGTTGTACATGTCACCAACCTCAATGACTCCGGCACCGGCTCCTTGCGCGCTGCCCTCGGCGCCAGCGGTCGCAACATCGTGTTCGATGTCGCCGGAACCATCAAGATCACATCGACGCTCGTCATCCCGAGCAACACTACCCTTAATAGTACGACCAAAAGCATCACCGTTACCGGATATAACGTGTCGATGAGTGGCGGTAACAACATCATAATTCGCAATATGCGCTTCCGGGAAGACACGACCGGCCCTTCGGGCAAGTGTTCCCTCCAGGGGGCTCCCGCCTACAATATTATGATAGACCACTGCTCGATCGAATGGGGCAGGTGGGATTGCATGGAATTCACCAGCAGCTCGCATGATATAACCATCCAATATTGCATCATCGGCCAGGGTATCGACCCGCAGTATTTCGGCTGCCTGATCGACGCGGGCGACCGGATATCGATTCACCACAACCTCTGGATCGGCAACAACAACCGCAACCCAAAGTTGAAGGGCAACTGTCAATATATCAATAATGTGGTGTATAACTGGGGCAGTGCCGGCGGCCTGCAAGGAGGGCATTCCTCTGCTCCGTGGAAAAGCGATTTGCTCGGCAACTATTTCATCAAAGGCCCCTCCTCGGGCAACAACAATTGGGCGCTCGATTGCACCAGCAATGACCAGTGGTACACTTCCGGCAACTACCTCGATCTGGACAAAAATGGGAGTTTGAACGGAACGGCGATCACGACCGCTCAATATAACACTTTGGGCGTCACGCTTCTCTCCTCAAAACAGCACAGTCCCTCGGTTCCGGTGACAGTCGATAGCGCCAGCACGGCGGTCAGCCAGGCGGCGGCCGGCAATTACGGCTGCCAGCCCCTCGATGCGTACGATACGACCGAAATAGGTTATTTGAAATCATACGGAAAGACGGGGAAGATCGGAAAGTAATGCCGACAACGTCATTATTCCCTCGATGGAATCCGCTGGCTACTTGAGATAACGGTCGAAACACCCTGATCGGCCCTGGGGTCGGTCAGGGTGCTTCCTTCCCAACGGCATTCGTCACCAACCGCGACTGAATACGCGCCCGGCTCGTGATCGGTCCGACCCAAAATCGAAGCGACATGAAACTTTCCGGCACAGGATGGCGGATCGTCAGCCTGACGGGGCTCGCCGGGCTGATGGTCATGCTGTGGAAATTCGGTTTGACATCCGAAGACTCGCCGCCCGTCCCGGACGAATCCAGCTCTCGCGCGAGTCTTGGGGCCGGAGAGCGGTCCGGCGGGGCCGACGGTTTCCCATCGGCGGAGGGGACGGACCTGAAAGTGGAGCCAGGCCAGTTGTCGTCCACCGCCCTGACCGGCCTCGTGGCCGCCCGATTGCGCGCGTGGACGGACGAGGACGATCCGGAACTCCGGGATCAGCGTACCCAGGAGCTGGAGACGTTGTTGGGCAGGGGTGGCCAGGGTGAAATCGCTGATCGATTGAGAATAATCGAGGCTTTGCCGGCGGACCTGATGGATTTCGCCTTTGGGCTGCCGTCATTCCAGCAGTGGATGTTTTCCGACCCCAAGGGGGCGGCAGACTGGATGAGTTCCCACCCGGGTATCTCAGAGGCGCGCCTCCTTACCTTGCTCCAAGACTGGGGGCAAAAAAATCGCGACGAACTCCGGCTCTATCTGGCCGGGCTCCCCGAAGGCGAGTGGAAGCAAAAGGCGGTGGTGGCCGCAAGCTATGCCGCGTTGCCCGACGATCCGGTCGAGGCGATCACCTGGGCGCGGCAGATGAATCCGGGCGGCCCCCAGACGGGATTGCTGGACATGGCCACGGTGGAATGGGCGAAGTGCGATCCCGCGGCGGCCGCGCGCTGGGTGAGTCAGGTGTTCGACCCAGCTTTGCGGGAACACCTGATGGCCTCGCTCGCGATCGGCTTCGCCGACACCGATGCTGACCTCGCGGCCGGGTGGGTGCTGGCGGCGGTCCGGCCGGGAGCAGTCCTGGATGGCTCTGTCGCGGAGATCGCCCGGGCCTGGGCCACGCGCGATCCGCTGGCGGCCGGAACCTGGGTGGCGCATTTCCCCGCAGGAGAAGGCCGGCAAATGGCGCTGGGGAGTTTGCTGAACATATGGGGCAACCAGGATCGCGTGGCCGCGACGGCGTGGGTTCGAGCCTTGCCGGATGAGACCCTGCGGACGCAGGCCGTGGAATTTCTGACGGCGTATGAATAGTCGGCGCTCACTCTTCGCTGCGAACGCCGGCCCGGTATCCGGCGCGGATCGGCTTCGGCACCGGCCGGACACTTTGAGCAATTTCCATCGAGCGTCTTGCCGCCAAATGTGGATTCCTTATACTCTTTTCAACCCCGGCCCAAACCTCCATGAAAAAAAACAACCAGCGTCTGTTGCAACTAGGCCTGCTTGCGCTCGCCTTCACCGCCAGTGTCCCGCTCGCCTCCGCGGCCGTCACCCTGACGGCCGACACGAGCGCCCGGACCGCGACGGTTTCCACCGCCACCGTCACGCTTAAATTCAACAGCGCGGGGAAGGGCACGTATTGCAGCTTTAACGGCCAGGAGTTGATCGGCGGGCGCGCCGGTTTCTACATGTCGAACACCGCGACGACCTGGAGCCCGACGGCCCTGGTGGTCGTGACCAATACCTCGGCGATGGTGGACATCGCCTACACGAGCGCCATGGGTGAGCTGCACTATGTCGTGCGCGACGGAGTCAACGGTTTCTATTCCTACTTCGTCACAGGCAACATGGGCGGAGCGGTCGCGGAATTCCGCACGCTCTACCGCGTCAATCCGAGCCTGTTCCCCAACAATTTCAACATGGTCCGTTCGGGTACTCCCCCGACCCTGGCACAAATCCAGGCCGCGACCGTAATCGAGGATTCCACCTATCAGCTCGCGAACGGGAGCATTTATACCAAGTACGATTATTGCGATTATGTCATCAACGATCACGTGCACGGAGTCTATGGCAGCAACTATGGCTTGTGGGTGATTCCCGTGAGTACGGAGGCGCTCAACGGCGGACCGATGAAGCAGGAGCTCATGGTCCACGTGGAAAGCAATACCGGTGACGCCACGGCCTTGAACATGCTTTCGGCCAGTCATTTCTCTGCCCCGGCCGTCACCATACCCAGCGGAAAAATCTTTGGTCCCTGGCTCGTCTACCTCAACACCGGCAGCAGTGCGGATGCGAAGGCCCGCGCTTCAATTGAGGAAGCGGCCTGGCCCTACACTTGGCTGTCCAATTCGGCCTACCCCACGACGAGGTACACGGTGCAGGGCAAGCTCCAGATTGCCGACGGACGCTCCACCAATGGCGCGCGGGTCGTGCTCGCGCAGTCCGGCGGCGATCTTTATGCCATGGGCACCGCGTACTGGTTCAGTGCCACCTGCGATTCCGCGGGCAACTTCAGCATCCCCAAGGTCCGCCCCGGCACCTACACCCTGTATGCCTACGCCACCCAGGGCGACGTCACGGCCCAATACCAAAAATCGGGCACGGTGGTCGTGAGCAACGCCGCGGTGAACCTGGGCACGTTGACCTGGACGCCGCCGAATTACGCCAACAAACTCTGGACCATTGGCACGGCCGACCGGAAGGCGGGCGAATTCAAATTGGGCAATCAGCTGCGGTCCTATGCCCTGTTCAAGCAGGTGCCGGCCAACCTCACTTACACCATCGGTACCAGCACGCCGGCCAACAACTGGTATTTCTGCCAGACCGGCGTGGGCAAGTGGACGATCAATTTCAATCTCACCAAGGCCTACACTGGCAACGCGCACCTGAGCATCGCGGTCGCCGGTGCGGCGCAGGCCGCGACCGTCGACGTCCTGGTCAATGGCACGAGCGTCGGCACCTTAAGCTATACCAATGACAGTTGTGTTTATCGCAGCGCCAACCAGGGAGGGTACTATCACTTGACCCAGCTCGATTTTGCCGCGTCGCGTTTGCACACCGGGGCGAACTCGGTGGTGTTGAACATGACCGCCTGCAAGGGGGCTCCGTCTCCCGGCGGGATTGAGTATGACGTGATCAAACTCGAATCCGACTAAGTTCCCCGGCACCGCGCCAACGAAATGACCATTCCCTGAATACCGGGCGGCTTCCCCGAGCGGAGGCCGCCCGGCGGTCCCCCGGCTCCGCTGCCGAATTCACATGCCCACGCCACGATTTCTTCTCACCAGCCGCACGGTCGGCCTCGTGGCGCTTTTGGCGGTCGGGGCCTTTCTGCTCGGGCGGCACACGACGTTTGCGCCGACCGTCCCGACGGAGGCAGGGCCGGTTTCCGTGCCGGCCACTCTGTCAATCGCCGGGCCCGTGGCGTCTGAAAACGCCATGGCAATGTCGCCGGGAGTCCCGCCCGCCAGGTCGATTCAGGGTTGGGTGGATCAAGATCCGGCCGCGGCCTGGCGATGGGCGCTCGCCCATTCGGCCGACGACCAAGAAATCTGGCGCGATGTGCTCGGGCGGATCGCGCGCGGTGACTCCGTTCGTGCCTTGGGTTGCGCCGCGCAGCTCGCGCACGACCAGCCCAACCTCGCCCAGATCGCCTACGCCACCGTGATCGACACTCTCGCCCAAATGGGGAGCTATGCGGCGGCGCAGCGCGCGTTCCCGCAGATTCCGGACGGCGACATGAAGAGCCATCTGGTCGCCAACTTTGTCCTGCAATGGGGGCGCAGCGATCCGTTGAGTGCCGCCGCATGGCTGCTCAGCCAGCCTGCCGTGCTTGACCGCCCGGCTGCGCTCGTGGGCCTCAGCCGCGCCTGGGCCGAAGCCGACCCGCAGGAGGCCGCGGATTTCGCGGCCCTGCTGCCAGCCGGTGAGCTGCGCCGGAGCGCGCTCACGGCGGCCGTGACGGTCTGGATCGAGAAAAATCCCGGGGCGGCCAGCGCCTGGATCGATCAGCTCGATCCCCATCCGGATTTCGACCAGGTGGCGGCCCGAATCTCCCGGATTCCCGCTCTGGTGGAAACGCGGGTCGACGTGGCGCTGAGCTGGGCCGAAACCATCGTGGATGAAAACGAACGCACGCAGGCGCTCGCCACCGTCGTGACGCTTTGGGCGGACCGCGACCGCACCGCGGCCGTCCGCTATGTGCAGGACTCACCCGATTTGACCTCCGCGCAACGGGCGAGGCTGATGGAAGACATCGGCTCCAGCTAGCAGCCTGTCGGACTCCGTCCTCCAGGCTGCTAAACAAAACGGCCTGGCCGTTTTGGCCAGAGCAACCGCTGCTGGTGTTTTCCCGGATTTTCCGTCCTCCGCCGCAGCGCGGCGGATTAAGGGCACTCCTAAAAACTCCGTATTTCGTAGGTCAGCGAGCTTGCTCGCGCTCTGACATACCGCGCGAGCAAGCTCGCTGCCTACGGTAAATAGGAGCGCCCTTAAGGAGTTTGTCGGGCGGGGCAGTTTGCACTGCAGCGGAATCAGCGAGTAAGCTCCGCACTTTGAGCCAAAGTCCGACAAACTCCTACGGCACGATGGTCGCATTGATGATGCGCTCGAACTTCGGAATCAGGGCGGACAGGTCCTTCGCGGGAGCATTGAGGGAAAAAAGGGTCATGCCATTCGGACTGTAGATCTGCGTCAGATATTCGCCCCAGGCTTCGCCATTGCGGATATAACTTCCGGTCCAGCTCAACGCCGGGCGGTCGCCGATCTTGCGTGAAATCATCTCGCCATAGACGTAGTCGGCCTGACCACCGGTGACTTTTTGGCTGGCGTTCTCGGCCGACTGCTGACGCAACCATCCGTCGATTTGCGCATCGGCGAGCTGCATCGGGGTCGTGAATACCCGATAATAGACGCTGGGTGCCGCCGCCGGAAAATCCGGATCGGTGAAAACCAGCGTGGTCTCCGAGGTGCCCCAGCGCGCGGTGGTCTTCATCGACCATCCCTCGGGGTATTTGCCCTGGACCTTGTATTCCGGGTCGAAAAACGTGTTGCCTGGGGCGGAAAGATCCTTGGCGAATTCGTCCAGTTCGTCGGGCTTCGCGGTGGCCGCGGGCGGGTTGGGCGCCACCCGCGGCGGCGGGGTGGGCGGGAGTACCGTGGGCGCCGGTTCCATCGCCGATGGTCGAAGCACGACCCCGATGATAATGACCATCGCGATGGCGCCGACGACAAGGACGAGTTTTTTGCTCTTCACGGTAGTAAACAGGGCCGGGGCTTCGACCCGGTGGGCTTCTGCAACGAAGACTGCTGTTACGCACCGGATCGTCCAGACCGTTCCTGCCTTCACCGTCCAAAACGGCATCATGAGAACTAGCGATACCAAACGACGAAGGGAAAGTGTAGACTGCGCCAAGTTAGCCGACAGCGGATTACGCCCGCTTGACAATTGGTGGGCGGTTCCCCCTCGGCCCAGTTTTCCAGCCTCCGCAGCTTTCGCCCCTCCCGGCCCCTTTCTTCAAGAACTCCAGCCTTGAAGCGTTAGTTACCACCCCTGCCCAGTAAACCCAAATGGGCGGCTCCGGCCGCCCACCTTCCCCAACCAGTTCGAAAACTCAGGCCCCAGTATTATGAAATCAAATATCAGAATTGTCGTGGCGCTTGCTCTCGGCGTGTTGCTTTCCGCAACGTCGCTCCGGGCGCAGGCTCGGATGGAAAAACTCGATCGCGGTGTCGTCGCCGTCCGCACGAGCAGCAGCCAGGTCTACGTCGGCTGGCGGATGTTCGGCACGGAAGATTACAGTGTCGGCTACAACGTCTATCGCGCCGGGACCAAGCTGAACGCCTCCCCGATCACTGCTTCGACCAACTACCTCGACAGCACGTCCACCAACAGCACGTACACGGTGCGGGCGGTCGTCGGCGGCGTGGAGCAGGGCGACTCGCCGGCCGTCAGCGTGTGGGCGCAGAACTATCTGTCGATTCCTCTTTCGATCCCCGCCGGCGGCAGCAATGCCAGCGGCAGCTACACCTACAACGCCGGCGACTGCAGCGCCGGTGACGTCGACGGCGACGGCCAGTACGAGATCATTCTGAAATGGGATCCGTCCGATGCGAAGGATAACTCCCAGAGCGGCTACACGGCTGACGTTTTTCTCGACGCCTACAAGCTCAACGGCACCCACCTGTGGCGCATCGACCTGGGCAAAAACATCCGCGCCGGCGCCCACTACACCCAGTTCCAGGTTTATGACCTCGATGGCGACGGCAAAGCCGAGATCGTCTGCAAGACCGCGCCCGGCACCAAGGACGGCACCGGCGCCTATCTCTCCAAAGGGGTGGCGGCGGGCGCCGACAACTCCGCCGACTACCGTAATTCCTCCGGTTACATTCTGAGCGGACCGGAATGGCTGACCATCTTCAATGGCCAGACCGGTAAAGAAATGGATACCGTCAGCTACAATCCGCCGCGCGGTAATGTCGGCGATTGGGGCGACACCTACGGCAACCGTGTCGATCGCTTCCTCGCCGGCGTCGGCTATTTCGACGGCAAGCATCCGAGCGTCGTCATGTGCCGCGGTTACTACACGCGCGCCACGCTGGCCGCCTGGGATTGGGACGGCTCCCATTTGACCCAGCGCTGGTTCTTCGACAGCAACAACAGCGGTTACTCCGGCTACGCGGGGCAGGGTTGCCACGCGCTGAGCATCGCCGATGTCGACGGCGATGGTTTCGACGAGGTCATCTATGGCGCCTGCTGCATCGATCACGATGGCAAGGGCAAATACACCACCGGCCTGGGCCACGGCGACGCGTTGCACGTCTCCAAGATGGATCCGAACCGTGCCGGTCTGCAGGTCTGGCAGGCGCATGAAGACAACAACAACGGGGCCACGTACCGCGACGCCGGCACCGGAGCGATTATTTTCCAGATCCCGCACACCGGGGATACCGGCCGCGCCTGTGCGTCCAATATTGTGCCCTCGGTGAAGGGTTACCAGATGTGGTCGGCGGCCGACGGCAACTTGTACAACAATGCCAAAGGCATTGCCGGCAGTGCGCCCTCCTCCGACAACTTCGTGATCTGGTGGGAAGCCGGTTTGACCCGCGATCTGCTCAACAGCAATAAGATCAGCAACTACGCGGGCACCACGCTGCTCACCGCCAGTGGCTGCACCTCCATCAACGGCACCAAGAGCACTCCGTGCCTGAGCGCCGATCTCCTCGGTGACTGGCGCGAAGAAGTGGTCTTCGCCACCACCGACAACTCGGCTCTGCGGATTTTCACGACGACCGCCGTCACGACGACCCGCATCTTCACCCTGATGCACGACCGCCAGTATCGGGAGGCGATTGCCTGGCAGAACACCGCCTACAACCAGCCGCCGCACCCGAGCTTCTATCTGGGTTACGGGATGACGCTGCCGGTGCCGCTGCCCAACATCACCACGGGAGGTACCACTCCCACGAGCGACACCTATCAGGCCGAAGCTGGCACCATTGCCGGCGGCGTCACGATCGATAGCAACAACGCCGGCTTCCATGGCACGGGATTTGCCAACTTCCCGACCACGGGTGGCACGCTGACCTTCAATGGTGTCGATGGCAACGGCGGTGGCACCAAGAGCCTCACGATCCGCTTCGCCAACGGCGCCACGGCGGCCCGTACGGGCAACCTGATCGTCAACGGCACGACCACCCCCATCACGTTCGCGACGACGGGTGCGTGGACCACGTGGGTCACGATGAACGTGAACATTACGCTCAACAACAATACGTCGAACACGATCCAATTCGCCAGCACGGGCAACGATCTCGGCAACATCGACGAGATCACTGTGCCGTAACCTGGCTGCATGAACCCGCGATGCCGGTCGGTGCGCTGCGCCGGCCGGCATCGTCAGCCGCTCAATTCCGCCCGCCGTCCCTTCCGCGCCGCTTGCCGGAAGGGACGGCTTTGATTTTATTGCCGGGATTCGATGCCTTTGAACAAATCTGCCCAACATCGGGAGCTCCCGCCGCCCGCGGGAAAACCGCGGCCCTTGGCGTCCCTGGTCGCGGCCGGCGTGGGCGTGGCCGCCCTCGCGGTCGTCGCGTGGCGGCTCCTCGGTCCCCCGCCGGCGGATGGCCCCCGGACCGTCGCCGCGGAGGCCGGAGCCGGCCCCGCGGGCCGGGCCGTATCCAACGATGGGACACCTGACCGGACGGCTGGAGCGCGGCCACCGGCGCCGGATGGTTGGGCCATCCGTTGGCGGGTCCTGTCGGCTGAGGCGGACTCGGAAGGGCGCACGGCCGCGTTGCTCGCGCTGCTCGAGGAAATGGTCGCCAACGATCCGCTCCGGGCGCTGGCGTTGGCGCGTTCCGCATCCGACCTGCCGTTGCGCGAGAAACTCCTGTTCGCCGTGCTTTGTGCCTGGGCCAGGAGCGATCCGGCCGCCGCTGCCGCGCAGGCCCGGTCCTTGCCGGAGGCGGATCGCCTCAACGCCGTCGCAGCCGTCCTGACCGGTGCGGCCCGCGACCCCGCGACCGCGGTGCGGCTCGCCGAACAACTCTGCCGGGACGATCCAGCCCGCGCGCGGGACTACGGCTACGCCGCGATCGTGGCGCTGGCGCAGGTGGGCGAATACCGCACTGCCGTGCGTTTCGCCGTGGCGGCCGAGGGCACCGCGGCCGGCGAAAGCGAGGATCGCCTCAAATGGATTCAATCCGCCTTCAGCCATTGGGCGCGCCAGGAACCGGAATATGCGGCGCTTGCCACCTTGAGCCTGCCCGACGCCGGGTCGCGCTACGAGGCGCTGCTCGCGGTCGTGGCCGATTGGGTCCGGATCGACCCGGACGGTCTCACCGAGTTTGTGCAACAGCTCCCGGCCGGCGCGGATCGCACCAACACGCTCGGGGAGGCGCTGCGCCGGTGGGTGCAGAACAACCCGAAGGCGGCAGCCGATTGGATCGACCGCCTGGATCCGAGCCCGGAACTCGATGCCGGCGTGACGGCACTGGCCACCTTGCCCCAACTCATCGCGGTGCACCCGGAGGTGGCCATCAGCTGGGCCGAGAGCATCGACCACCCCGGGCAGCGATCCAACGCGCTAACGGCGATTCTCCGGCAATGGAGCAACGCTGATCCGGTCGCCGTCCGCAGTTACCTGGAACAATCGACCGATCTGTTGCCGGCTGACCGGGCGACCCTGCTCCCCAGTTTGACGCCGCCGGCGCCCTGAGGAGCGTTTGCCGCAATTTGTTTCGCCAGCAGACATCGCCACAACCCCCAAACCCAAAAATAAACCAGCACGACATCCGTCGATCAGAATCCATGAAAATCCAAAACCTCCTCAGCCCCTCGCGGCGTCTTTCCCGCAAGATCTTCGCCTTCTCCCTCGTGGCGCTGTACGCGTCCACGGGATGGGCGGCGACCTATTACGTCGCCACCAATGGCAGCGACAGCAATGCCGGCACGCAGTCCGCGCCGTTCAAGAGCATCGCCAAGGCGCAATCCGTCGCCTCCTCCGGCGACACCGTGTCGATCCGCGGTGGCACTTACAGCAGCTTCACGATCGCCGGCTCCGACAGTAACTACAACTACGTCCACCAACTCAGCAAAAGCGGGATCACCTACGCGGCTTATACCGGAGAGACGCCGATCTTCAATTTCTCCAGCATCACGACCGCCAAGCGCGTGTGCGGGTTTCAAGTGACCGGATCGAACATCAAGATCACCGGCTTGGTGGTGACGGGCACGCCGGTCGGCAGCCAGAAGCAGTCGGAGAACTACCGGATCACCGGCAGCTCCGCCAGTTGCACGTTCACCAACTGCGTATGCCACGACTCCGCCGCCAACGGCTTTTATTTCACGAGCGGTGGCTCCGGTTCCTGCACGAACTGCGATTCCTACAACAATATCGGCACCAGCAGTGCCTCCGTCGGCAACACCGACGGTTTTGGCTCCCACGGCAACGGTACGGTCTTCACCAATTGCCGCTCCTGGCACAATAGCGACGACGGCTTCGATTGCATCTCCTCGGCTAAGGCGAACACGTACGACCATTGCTGGGCCTATAACATGACCGCGGGCGGGGACTCGAACGGTTTCAAGGTTGGTGGCTATGGCGTCAGTGGCACGGTGGCGAATCCCATGCCCTCGCATACCGTGAAATACTGCCTCTCGGCCGGCAACAACGCCAATGGCTTCTACGCCAATCACCAACCCGGAAAGGCGGCGACCTGGACCAACAATACGGCCTACAACAATCACGGGTCTGCCAACTTCAACATGCTCGAACAAGTCAGCGCGACTGATCGCACCGACATCCCGGGCACGCGCGAAGTGTTTCACTACAATATCGCCTTTACCGGCACCATCATCACCAACGACAACAATCCCGCGGCCAACAAAACCAACAATTCGTGGACCAAGAGTGGCGTGACCGTGAACTCCGCGGACTTCCAGAGTCTCGATGCCACGCAGATGACCCGGGCGCGTAATTCCGACGGCAGCATGCCCACGATCACGTTCATGCATCTGGTCAGTGGCAGCGATCTCGCCGGCATGGGGTGCTTCTGAGCTGGTTTCGGTCCGCGCCGACCCGAGCGAAACAGTATTGCATCGCCGGGGGAATGCTTTGAGCGCAAAGCTTCCCCCGGCTTTTCTGTGTGTACCCAGCTCCCTCATTTCCCGGACCATGATGATGAAGATCGCCTCCCGCTGTTTTGGGCCGCTTCTCGCGCTCGCGCTAGCTGCCGGCCTTGCCCAGACGGTCCGCGGCGAACCGGTTCCCGCCAGCGGCGACCGGACGAACGCCGCGGCCAAAGCGCCGGCTTACGTCGCGCCGGACCATCCGTCGGCGGCTCCTGCACCGATGAAAACCGCAACCATCGACCTCGGTGGTGGCGTGAAGATGGAGTTTGTGCTGATTCAGCCGGGTGCGTTCGTCATGGGCACCAGCGAAGAGAACGATCCCGATAGCGACGCAAGCCCGCCGCACAAAGTCACCCTCACGCAACCGTTTTACCTCGGGAAATATGAAGTGACCCAGGAGCAATGGGAAAAAATCATGGGCCGCAACCCCAGCCATTTCCCGGGCGCGAAGCGGCCGGTGGAAACGGTGAGTTGGAACGCGTGCCAGGAATTTTTGGCGAAGTTGCAGGCACGAACCGGCCGAAAATTCGTGCTGCCGACGGAGGCGCAGTGGGAGTTCGCCTGCCGCGCCGGCACGAGCACGCTCTGGAGTTTCGGCGATCGCGACGCAGCGATGGGCAACTACGCCTGGAGCGGCAGCAACTCCGGCCAGACGACCCACGCGGTGGGGGAGAAGAAGCCCAATGCGTGGGGGCTTTACGACCTGCACGGCAACGTGGCGGAGTGGTGCGCGGATTGGTATGCCAAGCACACCTACTCCCGTGGCGATGCCACCGACCCCGGCGGGCCGCCCGCCGGCGACTCTCGCGTCGTGCGCGGTGGCGCGTGGGGCGATGATTCCGGGTACCTGCGATGCACCTATCGCAACTGCAACGGCCCCGATGGCGCCAACGAGGGCATCGGTTTGCGGTGCGTGATGCGCGTGACAGGATCTGCACCGTAGCGCATGAAAAAATCCCGCCATTGGCTTTGGCTCGGCCTGGTCACAGTTTTGGCCGTCGACGTCGTTCTGTTCTGGAAAGGCGAACGGCCGCGCCAAACCATTTCCCCTGATCGGTCCACCCCACCGGCCGTTGACCGATCCAAACCGGGTGCGACGCCGGCCGATCATTCGCTGACGTCAGTCGGGGCGGGTCCGTTCGCCCGACGGGCGGACGAGTCCTCGCTGATTTCGTTGGCCGACGCGCAGGCGGCGGTCCGTTTGAAATTGCGCCAGTGGGCCGAGCGGAAGACTGGCGACGTCGAAACGGAGAACCGGCTCATGGAGGAACTGCTCGCGCTGTTGACGGATGGCAACGCAGCCGAACTGACCCAGGCGCTCACCGCCGAGCAACGGGGCACGCCCTTTGGTCTGGCCGCGCTCGAACGCTGGCTGCGTGTCGAACCGGCGAAAGCTGCGCGTTGGATGGCGGCGCAGCCGGAAACGACCGACGCGCAGGCGTTGCTGGTCGCGCGGGCTTTGCTGAAAAATCCCGCTGCCGTGCGCGTCTATTGCGACGGACTTTCCGACGGGGACTGGAAGCAATCCGTGTTGAAGAGCGCCAGCCTGGAGCTGGCGGAGAGCGATCCCGTCGGGGCGATCAACCTCGCGTGGCGTCTGAACGCGGAGGCGGTGCGGACGGATGTATTGCAGACGGTCACCTACGATTGGATTACGCACGAGCCGCGCGCGGCGCTGGACTGGATCGCCCAGGTAAATGACGCGGCATTGCGCGAGGGATTGTTGGCGGTCGGCGCCAAGGCGATTGCGGCCACGGATCCCGATCTCGCCGCGGGATGGCTGGTGACCGCCGTCAAATCCGAAAAAATCCTGAACGACACCGCGCTCAGCATCATCGAGTCGTGGGCTACTCAAGATCCGGCGAAGGCGGCCAGGTGGGTGGCCCTCTTTCCCCTGCAAGGCCCACGGGAGGCCGCCGTGAACCTGGTCGTCGATCGTTGGCTGCAATCCGACCCGAATGCGGCGAACGCGTGGCTTCTCACCTTGCCCGAGCGCGACAAAATTCTCGCCCGATTGAAAGCGGAGCAGGACGAACAGCAGCGTCCTCCCGACATGGAGGATTGAATGGCCCGTTCGATGGTGGGTGCCTTCGGGCTCTGCTCGGCAGCAGGGGTGCCTGATCAGATCTGCACCACTTTGGTGCCGGCGATCAGGTCATGCAGGCAGCGTTGGTCCTCGCGGAAGATGCAGAGCACGTCGACCAGCCAGAAACCCAGGCCGACGGCCGGAACGGCGCGAATGAGCATCGGGACGAAGCTGCGCAACAACACGGCGTGGGCAAAGCCGGGGTTGGCGTCGTCCTGCACCCGGACGATGCGGATGCCGAGCAGGCGTTTGCCCACGGTCTGACCGCCCACCGCGAGCATCCAGATTTGGACGACCGCGCAGAAAAACACGCCGAGCAGGAGAACGCCGAGGGCACCGGACATTCCGGCCAGCCTTTCCAGGTCGGAAGCTTGCAGTGCGCTCTGGCCTTGCATTCCGAGACGAAAGAGCAGCATCAGGGCGCTTGGTCCCAGCATGATCATGCCGGGCAAGGCGCAGAGATAGGCGAGGATCTCATCGAGCACCGCCGCGCCCAAGCGCAACCAACGGTTGGCCAGGGCCGGACCTTCAACCGCGAGCTCGGCGGGCTGGTCGAGCACAGGCGGGGCGTTGCCGGTGATCTCTCCGCAATCGCCGAGCCGGCGCCATTGCTCCTCGCCGACCCGTTTGACCTGCGTGTCGAGGTTGGCGCGGCCCTCTGCGAGCCACCGCTTCACCTGGTCCACCGACACGGGACCATATTCCTTCCCATCGCCACCAAGGAGGCTGAACATGGGGCGCAGCCCAACAGGCACGTCGGGTGGCGTCAAATTATGAGTGGGTCGGGTCGGGGTTTTCGTCTTCGTCGCCGCGAGCGTGAGCGAGTGGAGCCGTGCTCCGTGACGGCCCGGACACAAGGTCCGGCCCTACACTCTGAACCACCGTCAATCCTCGCTCTCCTCGAAATGGCGTTGCACGCGGGGCGCCTGGCTCAATTTTCGCCAGACGATCTTCTCTTTGCGCTCGGGCCGGGCGGCGAGATGGCGGGTCATCGCCTCCTGCTCGGTGCGGAGCTTGAGATAGCTCAGCCAGCGCGCCTCGCCCAGCTCGCCACTGGCGAGGGCGGCACGCACGGCGCAGCCGGGTTCCCGTTCGTGGCTGCAGTTGGTAAACCGGCAGCGCGACGTGAGCGCGGCGATGTCGGCAAACGCGTCGGCCACGTCGGACGCCCAGAGTTGCAGCTCGCGCATGCCGGGTGTGTCGATCAGAAGCGCGCCCGAGGGGGCGACAAATAATTCGCGGCGGGTCGTCGTGTGGCGGCCTTTGCGGTCCGTGTCGCGAACGTCCTGAATCGCCTGCACCGCCTCGCGCATGAGGCGGTTGACGATCGTCGATTTGCCGACCCCCGAGGGGCCGAGCAGGGCGACGGTCTGGCCGCGTTGAAGCCACGGGGCGAGTTTGCGACAACCGGCGGCCGTTTCGGCGCAGAGCGCGATGACGGGCGCATCGCCGGCAATCGTGCGCACCGCGGCGACGGCGGCCGGCACATCGGGGTGCAGATCGGCCTTGTTGAGGACGACGACCGGCCGCATGCCGCTCTCGCGCGCGACCGCCAGATAGCGCTCGATCCGGCGGAGGTTGAGCTTGGTATCGAGGGCGGAAAGGAGCAAAACGGTGTCGACGTTGGCGGCGACCACTTGTTCGTGACCGTGTTCGCCGGCCGCGCGCCGGCAGAATCTCGTCCGACGCGGCAGCACCTCCAGGATGTCGAGGCGCGATTCGCCGGGGCGGGCCGCCACCGCCACCCAGTCGCCGACGACGGGCAGCTCGGCGCGCGAACCGGCGGCGTGCAGGAGGCGTCCGCGACATTCGCCCACGACTTCGCCGGCGCCGGTGTGCAGCGCGCAGGCGTGCCGGAGTTCGCAGATCACGCGGGCAGGCTGCAGCCCCGCCGCGGCGTGCGGCGCAAAGGCCGCGGCGAAGTGTTGGTCCCACCCGAGGTCGGCAAGCTCCATGCGGCTGAGAGAAACGAGGCTGGGGGCCGAGTGCAAGCGAGCGGGCGCCGGGTCAAGGGCGCCAAAAATCCAGATCTTCGTAGGTCAGCGAGCTTGCTCGCGCTCCGACTACTCGCGCGAGCAAGCTCGCTGCCTACGGTAAAACCAAGCGACCTGGCAGCCTGTCGGGCTTGCCAACGAGTATCGAAATTCCCGCGAGAATTTTCATCGCGAATGAGGACTTCTGCCTCGACAGGCTCCTTAAGCAACGCTTCGCGCTGCGAAAACCGGATTTCTTCTTCGATTTTCCGCCGCAGCGCGGCGGATCAAGGAGTTTGTGGGGCGGGGCCATTCGCATCGCGGCGGAAAATATGAGCAAGTTCCGCACTTTGATTCAAAACCTGACAAACTCCTAGGGGATGGCGTCGCCAAAACGGGTGAAGCGCGGCTGCAAATAGCGATCGAGATCGACCGAGGCGACCACCGCGGTGGCGCGGCCCAGGATGCGGTCGCGCGCCACGCAGCCGAAAAAGCGGGAATCGTGGCTGTTGTCGCGGTTGTCGCCCATCGCGAAATACTGGCCGGGTGGCACCCGCACCGGCCCGAAGGTCCGCAAGGCGGGAAAATTCGGCAGCGTCATCATGGGATGCGACCGGGCGGTGAGGTGTTCCTCCGCCAGCATCGCGCCCGCGGGGACACCGGCGCGTGGAGCCGTACCGGCAAAACCGGCATACGCCAGCGGCGCGCCATTGATGAAAAGATGGTCTTCACGCGATTCGATCAGGTCGCCGGGCAGGCCGATGACGCGTTTCACGAGACGCGTGCCGTCGGCGGGCGAATAAAATACCACCACGTCGCCGCGCTGCGGGTTGCCCCACTCGGCCAGATGCACGGTGGTGAAAGGAACCTTGAGGTCGTAGGCGAGCTTGTTGATCCACACGAGTTCGCCGGGCAGAATGCTCGGGATCATCGACCCGGAAGGCACGTAGTTCCAGTCGGCCACGGCCGACTTGAGCGGGAACACGATCGCAGCAGCGAGAGCGAGCGGTCGCAGCCACTCGCGCCAGAACCAACCGACATACCGGAGAAGCAAGGTTTTCATGGGCACGTTGCTCCGGTGCGACCCGCTGCCGGGTTTTTGGTTGCTACAAAACGATGCGTCGCTTCTCCGGCGCGGAGTGGGGCCGGTAAAAAAGCGCTGTCGCGCCCACGGAGCCGGCATGGCAACTCTGGGTCTGCGCGGCGAGTTCGGCGGCGAGCATGGCGCGGAGCTCGCGGTCCGCACCGAGAAAGCGCACTTTCACGAGCTCGTGCGCGGCCAACAGGCGCTCGAGCTCGGCCACCACGGGCGGCGTGACCCCGGCCTGCCCGACCTTAAGCGAGGAAGCGAGGTGCTGCCCGAGTCCGCGCAGGCGGGTTTTTTGGCTGCCATTCAGAGGAGAAAGTAACATGCGACCCGCAGGGTATGCTGACGCGCGCAGAGTAGGGGAGCCGAATTCTTCACGTAAATCGATGCCGTTAGGAGCCTGTCGGACTTGCTAATGAATACCATTTCTTCTTCGGGAAATTTCATTGGGATGGCGGAAATCCGCCTCGACAGGCTCCTTGAGCAGCACTCCGCGCTGCGAAAACCGGATTTCTCCTTCGGTTTTCCGCCGCCTCGCGGCGGTTTAATGAGTTTGTCGGTCGGGGCCGATTATATCGCGACGGAATCTCGAGCTCTTTCCGGACTTTTATCCTAACCCCGACAAACTCCTGGGAGCGCGGACGTAGGCGCAGCCTCGTCCGCCCTTCCCCGATCGCATTCAGGCCGGACGATCGCCTGCGGCGATACGTCCGCGCTCCGTCCCGGGC
>Ga0182021_10001464_pt1 | contig 27060 bp, 17 predicted proteins | sample 612E3MmetaG_FD_120493 | JGI IMG/M metagenome (GOLD analysis project Ga0182021, IMG submission 120493) | Permafrost microbial communities from Stordalen Mire, Sweden - 612E3M metaG (Illumina Assembly) | ecosystem: Environmental > Terrestrial > Soil > Wetlands > Permafrost | place: Sweden...
AGAGATCCTCGACCTCGTCGGGGTAGACGTTCTTGCCGTTGGTGTCGATGATGACGTCCTTGGACCGGCCCACGGTGAAGAGATTGCCGTCCTCGTCGAACCGCCCCAGATCGCCGGTGTGGAACCAACCGTCGCGAATGGCTTGCGCCGTGGCCTCGGGGTTTTCCCAGTAGCCGGCCATCACGTTGCGACCGCGCGCAATGACCTCGCCCACGCCCGAAGCGTCGGGGTTGTCGATCTTGACCTCGACACCGGGCAATGGCTGGCCCACCGAGCCAAGCACCGGCTTCTTCTTGGGCGTGGTAACCGAGAGGACCGGCGCGGTCTCGGTCAGGCCATAGCCCTCGAAGAAGTCGAAGCCCATACCGTAGAAGGTCTTGAGCACCTCGGGCGGCAGCGACGAACCGCCGCTGATCATGTAGCGCACCCGGCCGCCGAATCCTTTGTGCACGGGGTAGAAGACGAACATGCCCAGATCGATTCCGGTGCGCGAGCGCAACTCGAAATTGGCCCGGGTGAGCGCGTTGACCAGTGACTCGATGGTGGCCGAGCGATCGGAGAACTTCTGCAAGACGCGTCGGCGCAGCGTCTCCCACACCGCCGGCACGCCCACGATGGCGGTGATCTTGCCCGTCTTGAGCACGGTACTAATGGCGTCGCCGGTCAGCTCTTGCAGGTAGGTGATACGCGCCCCGCGCGCCAGCGGGACCAGCAGCCCGGTCGAGAATTCGAAGGTATGGTGCAAGGGAAGCACGGACAGCATCCCGTCGGTGGGACCCAGCTCGAAGGTGCGCAATAGCTCGGACACCATGAAGGTGAAATTCCGATGGGTCAGCATCACGCCCTTGGGGTGCCCGGTGGTGCCCGAGGTGAAGATGAGCGAAGCCACCGTGTCCGGGCTATGTTTGCTGTAGAGCGCCCGCTTGCGCTCCTCCTCGACGTGGAGCGGCTGCAGCGCGAACACCATCTCGAAGGGCCAAATCCGAGTGGGCAGGCCATCCTTGCCAAAGGTCGCGGCCAGATCGGGACGCTTCTCCAACAGATCTTCGCCGACGATCAAGCCTACCGCGCCCGAGGCGCGCGCTATGTTCACCAGCTCTGCCGTGGTCGAATCGTGCGCCACCGGCACCACTGTCCCCCCCGCCTTCAACACGCCAAAAAAGGCCATGGACCACTCGGGGGCGTTCTTGGCGTAGAGGATCACGCGATCGCCGGGCCGGCAGTTCTCGCCCACCAGGAAGGTGCCGGCGCGGGTGGCCAGTTCTTGCAGGTTCTGGTAGCTGTACGACTCCTTGCGCTCGCCCCGTTCCATGCGCAGGGCCACGCGGGTGGCGTGCAGCTTGGTGGTGGTGTCGAACAGCTCCAGCAAGTCGTGGTACGCGTACACGCTCTTGGGCTTGGCCGCGTAGGTCTCGTCCAGCTCGGGCAACACCCACTTCTGCAGCCCCGGAAAGTGGATGTTGAGGAAGTAGTCGTACCAGTCAATGGTTTCCGGCGACCAGGGCAGCAAGGCGCGATCCTCGGCGGGCAGCCGGTCGCGCAGGGCACGGATGTGGTCCGCACGCAGGATGTACGCGTTGTCCAGGATGAAGGGCCGGAACAGGTCGATGTTCTCGCCCGCTTCCTTGGTCACGCGCTTGACCTCGTCGACCCGCTTCTTGACCCGATCAACCAGTTCGCCGAAGCGCCCCCCACCCCAGCGCGGTCGCACTCTGTCCAGGGCCTTGGACGCGCGCTCGGCCACGCGGTTGACCAGGGGCAACGACTTCTTCTCGTACTCCTCGTAGCTCACCGGCCGGAACTCCATGCGCGCGGCCAGTTGGTTGAGGAACTTGTTGCCCACCTCCTTGTCCTGAAAACGCCTGCGCTTGTACAACCCGGTCAGGGTGGTCACCCGTCCGATGTATGAGGGGTTGAGGTCGCCGGCCGCCAGCTGGTGCACCAGGGCCGGCTCCTCCACACAGGCCTGCGCCGCCACCATCAGCATGCCGGCCGCGATGTAGTCGACTGGCACCACGTCGAGAATGAGCGACTCCGAGACCGGCAAGAGGTTCTGGCCCTTGAGCGCCAGGTACACCAGCGGCGCCGACGTGGTGAAGCCCTCGTTCCAGCCCTGGAATGGATACTGAAGAGCACTCTCCACGATGGCCGGCCGCACGATGGAACGCGCGATGCCGGTCTCGCGCGCCACCAGCTGGTCGGCCATGCTCTTTGTATAGGTGTAGATGTTGGGCCAGCCCCAGTCCCGGGCACGCGCGATGCCCCGCTGGGTGAGTTCGGCCCGCACCCAGTCCTTGCGCTCGCGCGCCACCGCCAGCTTGAGCGTGGCCTCGTCGTCGGGGTCGCGGTGTTGCTCCAGCAACGACTCGCGCGCCCTCTGCCGCAGCCGTGCGATGACCTGCGCGTCGTCGGCCTGAGCCCGCACCTCAGCCGCGATGCGCTCGCAGTCGGCAATCTCTTGCTCGACCACGAAACGCGTCCCGGACAACTCCGCCCGGCGCGGGAAATAGCCGTTCGGCGGCTCGCTCTCCCACACGTTGCCACTGCGGTTGCCGGCCACGAAGCAGGTGCTGGTGTGAATCAGCGCGGGCCGCGCCATCCGCTTGACGAACGCGATCACGTTCTTGGTGCCCTGCACGTTGGTGCGCAGGGCCGATTCCAGCGGTGGGTTGAAGGTCACCTTGCCCGAGGTGTTGACGACCACGCTGATGTCGCCCGCCACCTGCGCCGCCTGCTCCTCGGACAGGCCCAGGTTGTCCTCGGTGATGTCGCCGTCGACGACCCGCACCTTGCGAGTCAAGAACTCGCGCAAGCCGTCGGCACCGCCGAATCTCTCACGCAAAGGATCGAAGGTTGGCGAGGGCACCACATGGTCCCAGAAGCGCTTCTCGCTGGAGGTGCCGGTTCCCCGCCGCACCATCACGTACACCCGACCGACGTCGGGGAAACGATGGAACAGCATGCTCGTCAGCACCTTGCCCAGAAAACCCGTGCCGCCCAGGATGAAGACGTTTCGCCCGCGGTAGATCTCACGCGGCGAAAGTACGGAGTTGGTCTTGCCTGCAGGCGGATGCATCGACTTGCGGCTATTCCACGTCGGCCATCACGATGGGTGGCCATTTCATCAGGGTCATCGACGCCGACGGACCGACGAACGATCGCGCCATGGCGATGGCTTCGGTCAGCGACTCGGCCCGGTCCCAGCCCAGCATGGCGGGCACATGGGCATTCTTCGCGCCCGCCGCGATTATCTTGCCCACATGCTGGCGACCCGCCTCTCCCCAGTACCACATGAAGAACGGATGGGTTCCGTGGTAGGCATGGCCGCGCCGGTACATCTCGACGTAGCTCGGGTTGCGCGCGAACTCCTCCTCGTACTTGGCGCGCAGTTGGTGTGAATCGCGCGTCTCGGGCAGCAGGCGGTGGAAGAACTCGATGTAGCTTGGGTGGTATTCGTGATCGAACTCGTCATGGCAGGGGTGACACAGGATGAGCGCCCCGCCCTTTCGCAGCACCGGCTGGCCCCGGTAGAAGTGGTGGAAGTATCCCAGCGCCATCACCTGCAGCAGGATGGGGTTGAGGATCGAGTTAACGTTGTAGGGTGAGATGTATGGGATGGGGAAGATGACGATGTCGCTCTGGCCCTTGACCTTGACCAGATACTGGTCGTTGAGCTTGGCCACGATGCGGTCGTGCACCGGATCAGCCTTGCCGGCGTAACAGGCGATCAGTTGGTAGGGGGCCGGGATGGCGTTGAACATCTTGCGCTTGGCCACCTCAGGCATCTTGGACAGCGCCAGGCGCAGGGTGTCGGCCTTCACGCGGTCGAACTCGGAGAACTCGTCCTCATTTCTGCCCAAGAACGCCAGCGGCGAGCTGAACATGCGGTTGTTGAGCGCGGTCTCGATGTGAAACACGTTCATGTGCTGGTCGACGATGGCGCCCATACGGGCCAGCTTGGTCGCCAACATGGAACGGGGCGGATCCATCAGGCTGTTGCAGGCCGCAATGGTGTCGGGTTCGTGGTGTACGCGCACGCTCTCGTAGTCGCACAACCCAACCGCGACCGACTTGTGGCCCCCGTCCATGGGCACCAACGTCACATTGAGGTAGATGACCAGATCACTCTCGACGCAGCGACGGTTGATGTTGACCGGCTCGCCGTGGGCGGTCTTGCCCAGGGGGACGAATCCCTCCGGATCCTCGGCGTCAAGGTTGTAGTAGCGGTCGGGGTAGAAGGCGTCGTAGATCTTCTTGCCCGCCATGCGCTTCATCTCCGCCGGGGTCATGCGCCGGTGCGCCGAGCCGAGCGCGATGATGATGTGCACATCGTCCACCCCGTTCGCGTCGAGGATCTCTAGGAGAATCTCGAGCATGGTCTGCCGGATGTCGGGCGTGGTCATGGGCGGCAAGGGCAAGCTGATGTCGTCCACTGCGATGGTCACGCGCATGCCGGGCGAAAGCTGGGCGTAGAGCGGCTCGCTTTCGAGCGGATGGTTGAGCGCGTAGCGAATGGCCGCGCCGGGATTGGCCAGGCCCTCGATGGGTGGCTTGGCGTAGATGACCCGGGTGCCGATGGGCAGATCCTCGCAAAGCAGGTCGGTGCCCGAAAAAATGATCCGGGGCGCAGAGTTCTCGTCAATGTAGACGACCTGATCGTCTTCCTTGTGGCGGGGCACGGGCCCGCGCAGCGGCTTACCTTCGCGCTTGGTCATCGGGGCCTCATGCTAACGCAAATCCAGGATGGGCCAGTCATGTTGTAGGGCCGTGTTCCTTAGGCGGAAATCGGGGTTGACGGCAGTGGGGTGGCCCACCACCGACAGCATGGGCAGATCGCTCATGCTGTCCGAGTAGCTGTAACACTCGGTGAGGTTGAGTCCTTCCTTCTCGGCATAGGTGCGAATCCAGCTTGCCTTGGTGGCGGCGGCCAGCACCGGCGGCAACAGACGCCCGGTGGCCTTGCCGTCCACGAACTCCAGGTGGTTGGTCACCGAGTCGTCCAGGCCCAGGTGGCGCACCAGCGGCTGGGCGGTGAGGTCCAGTGCGCCCGTGACCAAGACCTGTCGCAGCCCCAGTCGGCGCGACTTGTCGATGAGCTCGTAGGCGCCCGGGTAGATGGACGGCCGGACGACCGTGTCGAACAACTCCTGGGCCAGATAGCGCAAGCGATCCTCGGACTCTCCCCGGTAGCGGCGGAAAAAGATGTCGTTGAAGAGACGCCGGTTGAAGGCGTCGGCAGCCAGAAACAAAGGGATGCTGGCCACGGTGGACGCCATCCGCGTGACGCTCCTCCACAGGCCCTGCTGGTTGCGCGCGTTGTAGGCAAAGGCGTGCACCAGGTTGGTCCGACACAGGGTGCCGTCGAGGTCATAGAACGCAGCCGCTGCCATGTTCCGAAGTGCACCGTATATCACGACCGAGACGGTGGACCACAATCGGCGGGCCGCCGAGGCCGCATAGTGTTAAGTCGACGCTGGTGGGCGGCGGCGGGGCCGGGGCCGGAAGCCGGCTTCCCCTTCGGGGGCTTCGGGACGGCCCGCCACCCTGCCCACCCCGCGCGCTTCGCGCGCGCCCTCGCCGGCACCGCTGCTCATCACCCCGCGGCGCGCTTCTGCGAGCGGCTGCCGGCCCCTTCCTTCTCCCGCTTCTCCTTGAAGTCGGCGATCATGGCGTCGCGCGCCTGCTTGGGCACCTCGGCGTAACGCTTGAACTCCATGCTGAACTCGCCCTTGCCCTGGGTGGCGGAGCGCAGATCCGTGGCGTAGCCAAACATGTCGGCCAGTGGCACCTCGGCCACGCCCGTGACAAATGCTTCGTGCTTCTCCGTGCTCAGGATGTTGCCCCGGCGCTGGTTGAGCTGCCCGATGACCGCGCCCTGGAACTCCTCGGGGAACTGCACCTCGACCAGCATGATGGGCTCGAGGATGGTGGGCTTGGCCTTGTTGTAGGCTTCGCGGAAACCCATCAAGGCCGCCGTGCGAAAGGCCAGTTCCGACGAGTCAACCGGGTGCGACTGGCCATCGTTGATCAGACAGCGCACGCCCACGATGGGAAAGCCGATGAGCGGCCCTCGCTTGATCGCCTCCTTGAATCCCTTGTCGCAAGCCGGGATGAACTCGCGCGGGATGGAGCCACCCACGATCTCGTCCACGAACTCGTAGCCGCCTTCGTAGTCCGAAGGCAGCGGCTCGATGTAGCCCGCCACGCGGCCGTACTGGCCCGAGCCGCCGGTCTGCTTCTTGTGCGTGTAGCTGAACTCGCCACGCTGGGTGATGGTCTCGCGATACTTGACCTGGGGCCGACCCGGAACCACGACACAGTTGTATTCGCGTTTCATGCGCTCGATGTAGATGTCCAGGTGCAGCTCCCCCATGCCGCTGATGATGGTCTGCCCTGACTCTTCGTCACGCGACACGCGGAAGGTCGGGTCCTCCTTGGTGAAGCGATTGAGTGCCTTGGAGAAATTGGTCTGTGCCGCCTTGTCCTGCGGCTCGACTGCCAGCGAGATGACCGCATCGGGCACGTGCATGGACGTCATCGTGCAGTTGATGCGCCCATCGGTGAAGGTATCGCCCGAGGCGCACTCCACCCCGAAGAGGGCCACGATGTCGCCGGCTTCGGCCGCGGGAATGTCTTCCATCTCGTCGGCGTGCATCCGCACCAGGCGCGGGACTTTCACCTTCTTCCGTCCGGCCGAGCAATTCACGATGAAGTCGCCCTTGCCCACCCTGCCCTGGTACACCCGCATATAGGTGAGCTGTCCGTAGCGGCCGTCCTCCAGTTTGAAGGCCAATCCCACGAACGGTTTGCTCGGGTCGGATTCCAGCTTGATCTCGGCCTCGCCGCGATCCTGGTCGAGCGCGAGGTTCTCCACCTCGGACGGCATGGGCAAGTAGTCCCGAACAGCGTCGAGCAGGAGCTGCACGCCCTTGTTCTTGTACGCCGAGCCCATGAGGACCGGCGTACCCTTGAAGGCGACCGTGGCCCGGCGGATGGCAGGAATCAAGTCCTCGGGCGTGCACTCTTGCTCGTGCAGGTACTTCTCGGCGATGGGGTCGTCCACGTTGGCGAGGGATTCGATCATCTTCTGCCGGGCAGCCTTGGTTTCTGCGACCAACTCTTCCGGGATGTCGGTAGAGCGCAGGTCCTCGCCCTTGGCCCCGTCGAAGTACACCGCCTTCATGCGAATCAGGTCAACCACACCCTCGAAGCGGTCCTCGGCGCCGATGGGAATCTGTACCGGGATGGTATGCAGGTGCAGCTTCTCCCGCAACTGCGCGGTCACGCGTTCCGGGTTGGCGCCCGAGCGGTCCAGCTTGTTGATGAAGGCGATGCGCGGCACCTGGTAGCGCCGCATCTGGCGATCGACCGTGTACGACTGCGACTGCACGCCGGCCACGCCACAGAGCACCAGCACAGCGCCGTCCAGCACGCGCAGGGCGCGCTCCACCTCGATGGTAAAATCGACATGGCCGGGCGTGTCGATGAGGTTGATGGCGCAGTCCTCCCACTCGCACGAGGTGGCGGCCGACTGGATGGTGATCCCCTTCTCGCGCTCCAGGTCCATGAAGTCCATGGTCGCTCCCACGCCGGACTTCCCCTTGACCTCCTCGATCTTGTGGATCTTGCCGGTGTAGAAGAGCACCCGCTCGGAGAGCGTGGTCTTTCCTGAATCGATGTGAGCGGAAATGCCTATGTTGCGGATCTTCTCGATGGACGACATGGAACGTGCCTAACCTATTCTGGCGGTATTGCTGAAGGCGCGGCAGTTTATTCGACGACAACGCGAACGCCACCTAAATCTACGTGACGGTGCGGTGCCATTTTCTGCGCGATCGTCACCGCAACGTCGCTCCGGCGTTGCTTTCTGCCACGGGACGCGGGTTAAATGCGTCCCGGTGTCATCCCGCCGACCGCCCAGCGACCGCCGACATCCCCATCAGGACTCCCCTTTGCTGACTGCTGAGAACGCCTCGTTTCTCCGACCTTTCGTCAAATGGGCTGGAGGCAAGAGCCAGCTTCTGCTTCAGTTCCAGTGCCTGTATCCCGAGAAGGACTCGGTAGGCCGATATCTGGAGCCCTTTCTCGGCAGCGGGGCTGTCTTTTTTCACGTCAAGGGCCTGCTGCAGCCTGCACGGGCGCTGCTCACCGACACGAACGCAGAACTAATTGACGCATTTTTGGCCGTGCGCGATGAGGTGGACCATCTGATCGAACTCCTGCGCCAACACCAAGAGCAGCACTGCGAGTCCTACTACTACGAGGTGCGGAACCAGAACCCCCAAACCTGCGTCACGCGGGCCGCCCGTCTCATCTATCTCAACAAGACGGGGTTCAATGGCCTCTACCGAGTAAACAGCCGTGGGCTGTTCAACGTGCCCTTTGGCCGCCACGTCAAACCGAAGGTCCTTGACGAGACTCGGCTGCGCGCGGCCAGCGCCGCCCTGGAGAAGACGGACCTGCGCCCGGGTGATTTTCGTGCCCTTTCCGCAGGAGCGCGCAAGCGAGATTTCATCTATTTCGACCCACCCTACCAGCCGCTGTCCAAGACCGCCTACTTCACGTCGTACACCAGCGGCTCCTTCGGCGAGAACGACCAGCGCGACCTGGCCGCGCTCTACACCAAGCTCGACCGACGCGGGTGTCTGCTCATGCTGTCGAACAGCGACACGCCCCTGATACGCGAGCTATACGCCGGTTTTCACATCCACCGCGTGTCCGCCCGGAGAAACATCAACTCGAACAGTGAAAAACGCGGGCCGGTTTTCGAGGTGGTGGTCCTCAACTACCAACCCAAAGCGCATCACGCGCAAACCGTGCCGCCGAGGTGACTGGTTTGGCCCGGATCTACACGCGCAAAGGCGATCGCGGGCAGACGCAGCTTCCCGGTGGGCGGCATGTGCCCAAGCACACTCAGCGACTGGAGTGCCTGGGCGCCGTGGATGAGCTTTCCGCATGCATCGGGGTCGCGCACTCTTTGCTGCAAGCACCCTCTGCTCCCGCCGGCACGGCACGCTTGGCCGCCTCTCTTGGCCGCATCCAAGCCGAGCTTTCCAGCCTCTGTACGGATCTAGCTGCGCCGGTTTCACGCAAGCGGCACATCGCCACCCGCCACGTCACGGCCATGGAACGCAACATCGATGCCTGGACGCGAAGCCTGCCGCCGCTTCGCGCTTTCATCCTGCCCGGCGGCGGCCCCGCGGCTGCTTGCCTGCACCTGGCGCGTACGGTCTGCCGCCGCGCCGAGCGCCAGGTGGTACGCCTCGCTGCCCAGGAGCCAGTGGGCAATGCGATCGTCCCCTACCTCAACCGTCTGTCCGACGCCCTCTTCGTCGCCGCCCGCACCGCCACGCAGCTGTGCGGCCGCGAGGACCGGTTGGCCTCGAAGCGGTAGACCTACCTCACGTAGGCCAAACCTAGGTTCACATCCAGATTGGCCATCACCTTGGGTACGCCCACAAGCGCGTTCGCGCTGGCCACGATCAAGAATGAATCGCTCAGCTCAATGGTGATGCCGACGCCGGGACCGAACAGGACCGGACCTCCCACCACGGTATCCTTGCAGCCGCTCGGCGGACAGCCGGTCATGTTCTGTTTCGGCAGATCGACCACGTGACGAATCTGACCTGCGCCCGCAGCGAACGATAGGAAGGGCGTGACCTTCCTGGGCTCGCCCACGAACCACGTCGCCTTGGCCAAGGCAGCCAAAGCGTAGCTGGCCGGATGGCAGGTGCCTCCCTTGCAAGCGCTCGTGTTGCCTGCAACCTTGCTGCCATCGACGTCGCTGGCGCCGCTCACAATCTGGATTCGACCCTGCAGCGACAAGATCAAACTGTCAGACAAGAAGTAGCCAATCTCGGGCGCAATCTGCAGCAGCCGGGACAGAGAAACCCCGGAGCTCTTCAGGGCTACTCCCGAATCGTTCGTGCGGTTTGCCTCGGGCGTGCCCGAGTGATAGCCAAAGCCGCTGCCCGCAGCCAGCGCGACCCAGAAAGTGAGTCGCTCTGCTTCCTCACCGCCCTCCCCGCCAGCTTCGCCCTCAGCACCCGCGCCTTCGCCGCTCAGGTTGACGACGTGAGGTTCAGCCGCGGTCCCATTCTGCGCCAGTACCTGGCCGTCCCCGCTTTGCGCCAAGATGTAGTAGGCAACCGACGCGCCGCTGGTCGCCTCGGGCGGAATCTGGCTCTTGTACAGGTCGCTATTCTCGGTGGGATCCATCTCGCGGGTGACGAAATCCGAAGTACCCTCGGGCCGGTAGGCCAGCGCGACCCTCTCTGCTCCCAGAGAGGCCGGAACCTGCGCCTCGATGGCGATGGGGTGGCTCGGCGCGCTCACGGTCACCGGTGTGTGAACAATGGGGCTCTCGGCTGCGGGCGCCGGCTGGGCAGGCGGGGCAGGCTCGGCAGGTGGGGCAGACTCGGCAGGTTGCGCAGCCGAGGGCTGAGGCTGGGCCGCCGCGGGGGCGTTCGCTTCGCCTTCGGCGCCCTGTGAGACATCCATGGAAGCCTCGGCAAATGCGGCCTGGACCTCGGGATTGATCATGGCCTTGGTGACCCTGATCCTGGGGTCGATGCGCAGCGCCTTCTTGAACTCCTCCATACCCTGCTCACGCTGTTTGAGCCCGACCACATAGACCACCCCCAGGTGGACGTGCGTACGCGCGGCCATCGGGTGGTCCTCCAGTTTCTCAGTCGCACAAATGTCGAGCGCTTGCTTGAGCAGTTTGGCTGCGTCCTCCACGTCTAGATTGGAATACGCAGCCAGCGCCCTCTTGTTTAGCTCGACAACCTTCTGCACAGCGTCCGTATCTTGCGCATTGGCCCGAAGTCCCCAGACAACCGCCGTGCTGAAGGCAGCGAGCAGCACGGCATAGCGATACCTTCTTGAAATCAACATCATTTGAGGAAAGGCTCCTGCGACTGGGTCCAGTCTGTGCGTGGATTGGCGGGAGAACCTAAAACTGTAATCTTGTAGGTTGCCGCACGTCAACCTACTTGTGGGTAAGCAACGAGCAGTGCCGCATCAGCTCGGTTCAGGGTCATTCTCTCGCGGCCTCTCTTCCTTTGATGCGATGGGGTAAGACAGCCCTTCGGTCAGCCTTCAGGCGCATATACTTAACACCAAGACGATGCGTGCGAGGACCGCTACTGCCATTCTGTTGGGGTTGGCCGGGATGACCGCCTGGTCGTGGCGTGGCGTGGCTCCGCACTCCAGCGATCTGCCTCCGGCCGACGAACTGCTTGCCGCCGCGCAGACGAGCCCCAACACGCTGATTGTCGACTTCCGGGACGACATCACGGACCAGGCACTGGCCGCCCGCGGCTACGTCGACGAACCCATCAGTCGCTTCTCGGCGACGGATCGGATGTACCGCATCCGTTTCCGGACGCCGCAGGAAGCAGAGGACGCGGCCAGCAAGTTGCGTGCGGACCCCATGGTCGAGTCGGTCGACTACGACGCCTCGGTCAGTCTTTTTCCCGAAGACTGGACACCCACGGCACCACCAGTAGATGCACCTGAGTGTGCGAGAGACAACAGCCCAGGCGTGACCGGCACAGGCTTTCCCAACGATCCCTGTTTCCGTTACCAGTGGCACCTGCGCCAGATCGGACTGCCCGCAGCGTGGAAGCTGGGACAGGGCCGTGGTGTCGTGGTGGCGGTGATCGACACCGGCGTCAGCCGCGTCCCTGACCTTCAGGACACGCGCTTGGTGCCTGGCTTCAACTTCGTGGCCGACAATGACAAGACCGACGACGATCACGGCCATGGCACCCACGTCGCGGGGACCATCGCGCAAACGACCAACAACGCCCGCGGGGTGGCCGGGATCGCCTTCCGCGCTGCCATCATGCCGCTCAAGGTTCTCAGCAGCCAGGGCTCGGGTTCCATGGCGGCCATCGCCCAGGCCATCCGTTTTGCCGCCGACCACGATGCCAACGTGATCAATTTGAGCCTGGGCGGACCCTTCCCGGTCACGCCAGTTCGCCGCGCTATCGAATACGCGTATCGTAAGGGCGTGGTGGTGGTGGCTGCAGCAGGCAACGACGGCCGCGGCCGGGTCAGCTACCCCGCGCGCTACCCGGATGTCATCGCGGTGGCGGCCACCCAGTGGGACGAGACCACGACCTTCTACTCCAACTGGGGCAAGCAGATAGACATCGCAGCGCCCGGCGGGAACATGCGCGTGGACCAGAACGGCGACGGCAAGCCCGACGGTATTTTGCAGAACACCATACTGCCCGGCGGCGCGCGCACTGGGTACCTGTGGTTCATGGGGACCTCGATGGCAGCGCCGCATGTGGCGGGTATCGCGGCGCTGGTGGTGGGGGCCGGGGTCACGCGCCCCGACGCTGTGCAAGTTGTGCTTGTCGACACAGCCCGCAAGCCCAAACCAGTGTCGTCGACCCGCGGCCGCCGCATCGACGACCACTACGGCGCCGGGATCGCAGACGCCGGGGCTGCCCTGCGAAAGGCCCGAAGCGCGCGCGGGGCGGCCAGCCTCGGGCTGGGTGCGGCTCTGGCGCTGCTGGGCCTGGCCGGGGCGCGCCGGCGCGAGAGGTTCGGTGGTGCCGGGGTCTGGGCTTTTGCCGGCGCGCTCGTGCTCGGGTCATCCGGACTCTTCTTCCTGCCCTCTCTAGGCGCGCCCGAGTGGCTGTGCAACTCTCCCATCGGAACCGGGGCGCTCGGGTCAGCGGCCTTGCTCCTGGGCCCCGCTGGCCAGGGCAATCCCTTGTTGTGGAGCGCCCTGCTTCCGGTCAGCGCTGTGGCCTTGCTCTACGGTGCGCGTTCCTTGCGCCCTGCCCTGGCCGGCCTGGCTTTCGGCGTGGCAGGCGGGCTCTTGTTTGCCGCCTGCGCCTACACCGCCGATGTCCGCTTGGTGCCCGACGTCCTCGACCGGGCGTGGCTCGCGGCCAATGCTCTCCTGGCCGCTGGCCTGGGCGCGCTGGTGTTGCGGAAATAGGGCATGGGACCGCAGGTCGCCCCTACCGGCGGACGTGCGATGGGCGCCGCAGGTCGCCCTACTATCCCCCGCTGCCCCGCCTCAGCTCGGTCAGCACGGCCCTGGCGATCGCCTTGAGGGTCTCGAAGACGCCCACGCCGGTGGTGGCGCGGGCCTCGAACTCGAGCACGTTGGTTGGGTTGAGCTGTCCGTGTAGCTCCGCCACCGACGCGATATTGGGAAGGTCCCTCTTGTTGTACTGAATGATGAACGGGAGCTTGTCGAGGTTGTAGCCCTGCTCGATCAGGTTCTGGCGCAGGTTTTCCATCGACTCGATGTTCGCCTCCATGCGCTCGACCTGCGAGTCGGCCACGAAGACCACACCGTCGACGCCCTTGAGGATCAGCTTACGGCTGGCGTCGTAGAAGACCTGGCCTGGCACCGTGTAGAGGTGGAAGCGCGTCTTGAAACCGCGGATCTCACCCAAGGACAGGGGCAGAAAGTCGAAGAACAGGGTCCGCTCGGTCTCGGTGGCCAGCGAAATCATCTTGCCCTTCGCCTCGGGGCTGGTCTTGGCGTAGATGAACTGCAGATTGGTGGTCTTTCCGCCAAGACCAGGACCGTAGTACACCAGCTTGCAGTTGATCTCGCGGGATGAGTAGTTGATAAAGCTCATCTGGGGCGACAGCTAGTCGTTGAAGAGCTTGTCGATGTCAGCGTCGGTGATCTCGTTCAGGATCGACGGCCCGGTGCCCGAAGCGGCCTTCTTGGCCACCTGTTCGAACAAACGCGCCATCTCCTCGGCTGCCTTCCTGACGCGAAGGCGAACCAGACCGAGCGACGATCGCTCGTCGAACAAGACCACCAGGATGGCACGGCCAGCCACCAGGGTGATATGCACGTGCGTCTTTTCGCCCTCGTGGAACTGGCTGGTGAAGTCCTTCTCGCGCAGGATTTTGGAAATGCCACCGGTCGCCGCCACGTTGCCCGCGGTCAGCGACGAAAGCGAGGTCACGTCGATCTCACCCACCTCGCCAGCCTCGGCAATGGGTTGCCCATCGCGGCCAATGAGAAGCACAGCCTTGGCGTTGGCATCGCGGTGAAGGCGCTGACACACAGAGGAGATCTGTCGTTGCTCCTCGGGAAACATCACATCAGGGCCGCTCATCTGGCTGTCTAGGCTCCTTCGCGCCGGGTCAGGCTCAAGGCATCAGGTCTCGCAACCACTAACATCGGCGAGCACTGGCTTTCAAGGTTGGGAATCGCTTGGGCTTTCTCCCACATCCAGGGACGGGATTGAAGGGGAGCTTACCAGGTATCGGTGGCTGGCGACAGAGAGGCTTGTCGGCCAGGGCATGGCTACATCTCCCGGCGCCCGTCTATCGCGCGCGAAAGGGTCAAGCGGTCGGCATACTCCAGCTCGCCGCCCACCGGCACGCCCATGGCGATACGGCTGCAGCGCACGCCGAGCGGCCGCAGCAACTTGGCCAGGTATACCGCGGTGGTTTCGCCTTCCACGCTTGGGTTGGTAGCGATGATGACCTCCTTGATGTCGCCGCTGCAGCGTTTGACCAACTCCGCGACGCGCAGGTCGTCAGGCCCGATGCCGTCCAGAGGCGAAAGCACCCCGTGCAGGACGTGGTAGCGCCCACGGTAGCCGCCCGCACGTTCGATGGCCAAGACATCCTGAGGCTGGGCGACCACGCAAACCAGCGACGAATCACGGCGGGCATCGCGGCAAATGGGACAAGGATCCTCCTCGGTAAAATCCCAGCACACGGTGCAGAAACTGATCTTGGCGCGCATCTCGCCGATGGCCGCGGCCAACGCCGCCGCATCTTCCGGCGGCGCGCGCAGAATATGAAAGGCCAGCCGCGCGGCGGTCTTCTCGCCCACACCGGGCAATTTGCCCAGTTCGCACACCAGGCGGGCGATGGGGCCTGCGCTACTCATTCACCCGAGCCCCCCGCCGGCATGGCCAGGCCGCCGGCCACCGCAGCCAGGTCTTCCTGTGCCACCTGCCGCGCCCGTTCCAGGGCCAGGTTCACCGCCCCCACCAGCAAGTCCTCGATCATCTTCTTGTCGGCTCCCGCCAGAAGCGACGGCTCGATGGTGATGGACAGCACTTCGCTCCGACCGTTGACCACGCAGCGGACCAGACCGCCCCCCGTCTCAGCCTCGACCTGCTTGTCACCCAGGGCGTCCTTGGCCCGGTTGAGCTGCTCCTGCACGCGCTGCCAGGTCTCCATGAGGTTGCGCAGGTTGGGTCCGTCACTCATGGGGTCTTGATCTCCTTGGGCGCGACGCCGAACAGTTCCTGCGCCTTGCGGACCATGGGATGCTCGCGCGCCTCGGTCTCGCGCTGGTGCTGGTCAAGCTGCGCCGCCTCTGCTTCGCGGCCGACCTCGGAACGCAGCAGGGGAAGCACTTTTCCTGTCGTCATCTTCAACTCCACCCGGGTGGCCGTGCCGGTGATCTGGGTCAGCGCGCGTTCCACCTCGGACTTGAACTTGGCGGTCTGATCGAGGGCAAACTTCTGCGAAAACTGCAGGATGACTGCCCCGCCCTCCCAGCCGCCCACCTCGGCGTGGTCCAGGGCTGCGGCCATGGCCGGCCGGTGTCCGAACGATTCGCGCACCCTGCGCCACACCTCGGCGATATCAGAGTCGGGTGACAGCGCTGGGGCCGCCGCGGCGACCAGTGGCGCAGGCGCGGCCGACTGGCGCACAGGCGCTGCGCCCCGGGGCCGCGACTCCGGCGCTGCCGGCCGCGCGGGGGACGCGCCTGCCCCAGCCAGGCGGCCCTCCAGCTTCTCCAGCCTGTCGAGCAAGTCGCCGAGTGGCAGCAGCGGCTCGGCGTTGCACAGGTCGACCAGCGCCATTTCCAGCAGCAGGCGCGGCGTCTGCGATCGCGCGGCGTCCTCCACCGCGCGGGCCCAGCGGTCGAAGAGCGAAGTGGCCAGGCCCTTGCCGGCCTTGCCGGCCAGCGCCTTGGTCTCGGCCGCTTCCTCGGCGGTCGCATCGATCAGATCCTCGGCATCGGGAACCGCGGTCAGGATCTCCAGATCGTGCAGAAAGGCGAGAAAAGCCCGCGCCATCTGCATGAGATCCACGCCGCGGTCGACCGCATCGGCCACATGCCGGAGGGTTTCCGCCACGTCTCGGGCCAGCACCTTGTCAGCCAGCTGGTAGAGCAGGCGGCGATCCGCCACGCCCAGCACGTCGGCCACCTTCGTGCGGGTCAGCGTCTCGGCGCCCGCGTAGGCCACCACCTGATCGAGCAGCGAAAGCCCGTCGCGCACCGATCCCGCTGCCTCGCGTGCCACCAGTCGCACGGCATCGGGCTCGAACGCGATCCTCTCGTTGCTCAGGATGCGGGTCAGGTGCTCGGCCAGCACCTTGCTGGACAGCAGTTTGAAGTCGTAGCGCTGGCAACGCGACATGATGGTCGCGGGAATCTTGTGCACCTCGGTCGTGGCGAAGATGAACACCACATGCTCGGGCGGTTCCTCCAGCGTCTTGAGCAGCGCATTGAAAGCGCTCACCGACAGCATGTGGACCTCGTCGATGATGTAGACCTTCTTGCGCGCCTCGGCCGGCAGGTAGCGCACGCCCTCGCGCAAGGTCCGCACGTCGTCCACGCCGGTGTTGGACGCGCCGTCGATCTCTTGCACATCCACCGACTGTCCGCTGGAGATGGACTGGCAGATGGAGCAGGTACCGCAGGGGGTCGCGGTCGGCCCCTGCGCGCAGCACAGCGCCCTGGCCAGGATGCGCGCGGCGCTGGTCTTGCCAATGCCGCGCGCGCCAGTGAAGAGAAACGCGTGGTGCACGCGGCCCAGGTTGATGGCGTTGGTCAGCGTGCGCGCCACATGTTCTTGGCCGAGGAGATCCTCGAACTTCTGTGGCCGGTACTTGCGCGCGAGAACCAGATACGACATGCACGCATATTCTGGACACAACCGGCGACAGTCAACAGGCGAACGTCGACCCTACGATGCGAACCTCCGTTTGACGCGAGTTGGCCCAGGGTCTACGCTAGGGGGGCCGCCATCCTTTTTTTGTGCAGCCTTGACTTCGCAGGACTATGGCAAGCTGACGCGCGTGACTACACGGGAACCCAGTCTGGCGAATATGAGCACCCTCCCAGGGTTCCCATCGCAGGAGAAGATCTGCCGTGCCGGCTGAGCCTCGCATCGACGTGCTGGTTGGCACCGTGCTCGAGGGCGCGTACCGCATCACGCGCCTCATCGGCCAAGGCGGCATGGGCGCGGTCTACGAGGCCGTGCAGCTTCGCCTCAACAAGCGCGTGGCCATCAAGCTGATGGCGCGTGACCTGGCCGCCAACCACCAGGCCCTGGCGCGCTTCCACCGCGAGGCCGAGATCACCTCACACCTCGGGCACCCACATCTGGTGACCGTCGTGGATTTCGGCCAGGCCGAATCCGGCGAGCCCTACATGGTGATGGAGTATCTCGAAGGCGAGGATCTCGACCACCGCCTGCGCCGAGTGGGTCGCATGCCCATCGACGCAGTGGTCCCCGTGGTCAGGCAGGTCGCCTCCGCGTTGAATGCCGCCCACGACCAAGGCGTCGTCCACCGCGATCTCAAACCCGGGAACATCTTTCTGGTGCAGATCCCGGGCGAGCCGGATTTCGTCAAGGTGCTCGACTTCGGTGTTTCGAAAATGATGGCGGCGCGCACGCGGCTGACCAATGTGAGGTCTACCCTGGGAACGCCGGTCTACATGTCGCCCGAACAGGCCGCCGGCATAGTCGACGAGATCGATCACCGCGTTGACCAGTGGGCGCTGGCCTGCATCGCCTGGGAGATGCTGCTGGGTCGCCCCCCCTTCGTAGCCGACGACGTGACAGCGCTTCTGTTCCAGATCGTCAAGATGGACCCGCAGCCGCTGGCCCCGCGCGTGCCGGGCCTGCCGCCGGATGTGGAGACCGAGCTGCGACGCGCGCTGAACAAGCGACCGGCGGATCGTTTTCCGACCATTCGATCGTTTTCCCGCGCCTTCGCTACTGCCGCATTCGGCCAGCCCGCCGACCTGACGCCGGCGCCGTTTCTGGTATCGTCCGTTTCGCCGGCCAGCGTGATCATCGAGCATAGCGAGGCGCAAGTTCCGGCGACGCCTGCCACTCCTCTTGCTACCCGAACGCCGCCGGACGAGCACGCGCCCCAAGCCGCTCCGCCACCGGTCGGCCACGCCACGGTTGCGTTGCGACGATGGAGAAGAATCAAGCCGGTTCATGTCATGGTCGCGACCGCTGCCCTGCTCTTGCTGCTCGGGGCGTTCCTGCTCTTCCGTTCGAGCCCCGTGCCAAAACCGGCGAGCACGAATGCCAGCAACCCGGTCAGCGCACCGGGGAGCACCCCGCCGATCCAACCGCCGCCGGCACCTCCGACGGTTAACCCGGAACCCTCGCAGGTCCAACCAGCCTTGGTCAAACCCGAGCCCCCGCGCACGAAGCCTCACAAGTCCGCGAAGCCCGCCTTGCCCGCGGGCCAAAAGAGAGCCAAGCGACCAGCCACGTCATCCCCAGGGCCCAAGGCCAAGCGGCACCTGATCAACGAACTATGACCCTGTGAGGGGCTCCGAGCGCGCGTTTCATCCCTAAAGGCGCCGTACTGTGCTGCCGAGATCTGTTTCATACCTAATGGGGTGATGCTGCATCATGTGGACGAGCGCCCTCATCCTTCTCACGATCATTGCTCAGGGTTCGCCGCCAGCCGCCGACCCCCAGGCCAAGGCCCAGGCGCAGGGCCTGCTGACCGCGGGCTCGGCCCTGTACGAGAAGGGTGACTACGCGGGTGCGCTGGAGAAGTTCAACGCGGCCTACGCCGCCTTCCCATCGCCCAAGTTGATGTTCAACATCGGCCAGGCCGATCGCGATCTCAGCCGGCCTGTCGAGGCTCTGGAAGCCTTTGAGAAATTCCTGGCCGGCGCCACCGATGCGTCGCCCGAGACGATCACTGATGCGCGCAAGTCGGTGGCCGAACTGCAGGAAAAGCTGGGACGGATCCGTGTCGAGTGCGAGACCACGGGCGCGGAGGTGAACCTCGACGGCAAGAGCGTGGGCCTGACACCGCTGCCTGATCTCATCTGGGCTACGCCAGGCCGCCACCAGATCACGGCCAGTCATCCAAGCACGACCCCAGTCCTTGAATACGTAGACGTGACGGCCGGCTCGGTGGGAACGGTAACCCTGCGGCTCTGGCCCGTGGCGATTCCTGTGGCCGCCGAGCCGGTCCCGGAGCCCGAGACAGCGCCCCCGCCGGAATCCCCGAACCTCGACCTGGGCACCAACCCAGCGCCCAGCGACGCCAGCCGAGGCTGGTGGCTGGGCCGGAAATGGACCTGGGTCGCTGCCGGTTCGACGCTGCTGTTGGCCGCGGGCGCCATCACCGCTGGCCTGGCGATGCAGTCCCGCTTCGACAGTCTGGATAAGTCATGCGGCGAGGGCGCCCCAGGCCGCCCTGGCTGTAGCGAGAGTGACATCAGCTCGGTTCATTCGCGCGAGATCATGGCCAACGTGTTTTGGGGCCTGGCCGGCGCCGCCGCGGTGACCACCGGCGTGCTGTTCTACCTGGAGGGTCGAGCCGTCAGGGTGTCGCCGGTCGCGGGGAGCACGACAGGCTTCGTCGCAGCGGTGAGGTACTAGTCTTGAACGCGTTTGCCTTCTCGACGGTACGCCTCGGCATTCCCGGCCTCTGTGTGATCGCCGCGCTGACCGCGGCCTGCTCCTTCGAAGCCAGCAGACTGCGACGCCTCGGCCCTCATGATGGAGCCGTCGAAGACGCGGCCCTACCCGATCTTGGCGCCTCTGATAGCAACGGCGACACCGCCATCCCTTCTGACGCTCCCACCGCCACGGACGGCAGCGATACGCCCACGGCAACAGGGGGGGTCGGCGGAGGCGACGGCCCGACTGATACCGGCGCAGCCGGCGACGGACCCATCTCGACGGGCGGCGCAGGGGGCGCTGGCGGCTCCGGCGGAACCGGCGGTTCGATGGTGCCTGACGGGGCCGTGGAGCCTCCGGACACCGCCACGGACGGCGGCGATACGCCCACGGCAACCGGTGGTGTTGGCGGAGACGACGGCCCGACTGATACCGGAGAAGCCACCGACGGGTCCATCTCGACGGGTGGCACAGGAGGCGCTGGCGGCTCCGGCGGAACCGGCGGTTCGATAGTAACTGACGCTGACCTGGAAGCTCCGGGCACGACAGATACGGCGAATGACGTCGTTGGAGAAGCACCGAACGCGAGTTGTGGCGATTCCGGGGCCGCATGTTCGGACGGGGGCACCTGCGTTTCGGGCTCCTGTTTGTCGCCCGCGAGTCTCTCGGCGTCGACCTTGAGCACCAGTTTCGGCTCGGTCCTGGTCGGTCAGTCGAGCAACGTGGCGACCTTCAGCATCAAGAACAGCGGCCAACAAACCAGTGGGGCCATCACCGTCACATCGAACAAGACTGACTTTGCGGTCCAGACCGGGATTGCCGGTGACTGCGTATCTGGCACGACTGTCCTGGCCGCAAGCGCGTCCTGCGCAGTACGCGTTGTCTTCGCGCCCAAGACGGCAGGGCTAGCTTCGGCCCTCGTCGCCTTCTCGGCCACGCCGGGTGGCAGCGCGGCTGTCGCCATGTCCGGCACCGGCACCTGCCCCACCGACCAACTCGGCGACACAACGGGAACCTGCGTTCCGATGGCCGGGGTCACCTGGACGCTGCGGGGAACGTCGCAAGCCTGGAATTCGGTGGCGTCGTCAGCGGACGGCACGAAACTGGTGGCCGTAGTCAATGGCGGCAACATCTACACATCAGCGAACAGCGGGGTGACGTGGACGCCGCAGGGTGCGGCGCGGAACTGGATCTCCGTGGCATCGTCGGCGGACGGGACCAAGCTGGTGGCCGCGGTCGCCAATGGCTACATCTACACCTCGGTGGACTCCGGGGTTACGTGGACGCCACAGCCACAGAGCACGTCTCAGAGTTGGTATGCGGTAGCTTCGTCGGCGAACGGAACGATGCTGGTGGCGCAGGTCAGGAATAGCTACACGTACACGTCAGCGGATTCCGGGGCGACGTGGTTCCGACGTGGCACGTCCCAGCCCTGGACGTGCGTGGCCTCGTCGGCTGACGGGACCAAGCTGGCGGCTAGCACCTGGGGCGGCACCATCTACACGTCAGTGGACTCCGGGGTGACGTGGACGCCACAGCCACAGAGCACGGTGCAAAACTGGAATTCCGTGGCATCATCGACGGACGGGACAAAGCTGGTGGCCGCGAGCGGTGCCCCTGGCACCATCTACACCTCGGCGGACTCTGGGGCGACGTGGACGTCGCGGGGAGCGTCGCAGACTTGGAGAGCGGTGACGTCATCGGCAAATGGGAGAGATATCGTGGCAGCGGCCTCGGGTGGCACCCTCTACACTTCGACAGACTTTGGTGCGACATGGAAGCCGCGGGATGCGGCGCGGAGCTGGATTTCCGTGGCATCATCGGCGGACGGGACGAAACTGGTTGCGGTAGTCAACAACGGCTACATCTACACGTCGAGCGGTCCGGTGCCCTGACCTAGGCGACACCGAACGACCGGGAGCCCGAGCGTGGGACCCAGCGAACCTGGGCCACGGATTCCCTTCTTGTCCCGCTAGGCGGCGTGCCTATTCTGTGGTCTAGGGAAAGAGCCATGCGGCTTGACAAGTTCACTATCAAGGCTCAGGAGGCACTCGCGGCGGCGCATGCGGCGGCCGAGCAGCGGGCGCACCAGGAGGTCACGCCCGAGCACCTTCTGCGGGCGCTGCTGACCCAGGAAGAGGGCGTCGCTCTGGCGGTGCTGCGCAAGGTGGGCGCGGATCCCGAAAGGCTTCTGCGCCAGGTGGACGAGGCCCTTGCGGCAGAGCCGCAGGTGCGCGGCTCCACGGCGGAGACCTACGTGGGTCGTCGTCTGAAAGACCTGCTTGACGAAGCGGCCCGGCATTCCGACGAATTCAAGGACGAGTACGTGTCGAGCGAGCACCTGCTGCTCGCGCTGCTGTCCAAGGATCTGGGGGCGGCCTCGCGCGTGCTGCGTGAGGCGGGCGTGGACCGCGACACGGTTCTGAAGGCGCTGGCCGAGGTGCGCGGCAGCCAGCGGGTCACCGACCCGGACGCCGAACAGCGCTACCAGTCGCTGGCCAAGTACACCCGCGATCTCACCGAACTGGCCCGCCAGGGCAAGCTGGACCCGGTCATCGGTCGCGACGAGGAGGTGCGCCGGACCCTGCAGGTGCTTTCCCGCCGCACCAAGAACAACCCGGTGATCATCGGCGAGCCGGGCGTGGGCAAGACCGCCATCGTGGAGGGCATCGCGCAGCGGATCGCCTCGGGCGACGTGCCTGAGTCGCTCAAGCACAAGCGCATCCTGGCACTCGATCTCGGCTCGCTAGTGGCGGGCACCAAGTTCCGCGGCGAATTCGAGGATCGGCTCAAGGCGGTGCTGAAGGAGATCGCGGCAGCCGAGGGCCAGGTCATCCTTTTCATCGACGAGCTGCACAGCCTGGTCGGCGCCGGCGCGGCCGAGGGCGCGGTGGACGCGGCCAACATGCTGAAGCCGGCCCTGGCGCGTGGCGATCTGCGTTGCATTGGCGCCACGACGCTGGACGAATACCGCAAGCGTATCGAGAAGGACAAGGCGTTGGAGCGTCGGTTCCAGCCTGTGTTAGTGGGCGAGCCGTCGGTGCACGACACGGTGGCGATCCTGCGCGGCCTCAAGGAACGCTACGAGGTCCACCACGGCATCCGCATCCGCGACAATGCCCTGGTGGCGGCGGCGCGGCTCTCGCATCGCTACATTTCGGGGCGACAGCTCCCTGACAAGGCCATCGACCTGGTCGACGAGGCGGCGAGTCGCTTGAAGATGGAACTGGAATCGCTGCCCGAGCCCATCGACCAGTTGGAGCGCCGCCTGACCAGCCACCTGATGGAGCAATCGGCCCTGGCCAAAGAGAGCGACGAAGCCTCGCGCGAGCGCCTGGCCGAGGTCGAGTCCGAGATCGCGGAACTGCGCGAGCGGGTGGACGGCATGAAGCTGACCTGGCAGCGCGAAAAGCAGATCATCACCGACCTGCAGAAACTGAAAAGCGAGATCGAGGAGGCCAAGACGCAAGCGCAGCTTCTGCAGCGACAGGGAGACCTGGGCCGCGCGGCCGAGATTCGCTTCGGCCGTTTGCCCGAGCTGGAGAAGAAACTCCAGGCCAAAAACCAAGAGCTGGCGGTTGCACAGAAGGACGGCTCGTTCCTCCGCGAGGAAGTCACCGAAGACGACATCGCCGCCGTGGTGTCCAAGTGGACCGGTATTCCCGTGGAGAGGATGCTCGAGGGCGAGCAGGCCAAGCTGACCAACATGGAGGCGCGCCTGCACGAGCGCGTGGTGGGCCAGGATCGGGCGGTCGAGGCCATCGCGAACGCAGTTCGCCGCGCCCGCGCGGGCTTGCAGGATCCCAACCGGCCGATTGGCTCGTTCATCTTCTTGGGGCCGACCGGGGTGGGAAAGACCGAACTGGCGCGCGCCCTGGCCGCATTTCTCTTCGACGACGAAACCCACGTCGTGCGCATCGACATGTCCGAGTACATGGAAAAGCACAGCGTCTCGCGCCTACTCGGGGCGCCTCCTGGCTACGTCGGCTACGAGGAAGGCGGCCAGCTCACCGAGGCAGTGCGTCGGCGGCCCTATTCGGTGGTGCTATTCGACGAGATCGAGAAGGCGCACGCTGACGTCTTCAACGTCTTTCTGCAACTGCTCGACGACGGGCGGCTGACCGACGGCCAGGGTCGCACGGTCGATTTCCGCAACACGGTCGTCATCATGACCTCCAACGTCGGCAGCCAGCGCCTGCTTGGCGATCCGCCCGACACCGAGGGTGTCATGGATGACCTGCGCCGCACCTTCCGGCCCGAGTTTCTCAACCGCGTCGACGACATCGTGCTCTTCGAGCGCCTGGCCCGGGCGGACCTGGACCGCATCGTCGAGTTGCAGATCGACCGCTTCCGCAAGCTTCTGCGTGAGCGCGATATCGGGATCGCGCTGGCCCCAGCGGCGGTGTCGTTTCTCGCCGACAAGGGTTTCGACCCGGTCTACGGCGCGCGGCCGCTCAAGCGCGCCATCACCAACTACCTGCAAAATCCTCTGGCTCGACGCCTGATTGCCGGCGAATTCGCACCCGGCGAAACCGTGTGGGTCACGCGCAAGGGTGAAGAGCTGGCCTTCACTCTCAAGCCCCCCGCAGCTTCATCCGCTGTAAGTTAGTGGGATCGATGAAGGACCTCTACAAAATCCTGGGCGTTTCCGAGGACGCGGGCGAGGACGCGATCAAGAAGGCGTACCGCAAGCTGGCCAAGGAGAACCACCCGGACGCCACCGGAGGGGACAAGAAGAAGACCGAACGCTTCAAGGAGATCAGCGAGGCCTACACGGTTCTCTCCGACCAGCAGAAACGACGCGAGTACGACCGCCTGCGGACTGCGCCCGTGGGCGCGGACGGCATGCCCGAGGGCTTCGACCCAGATGCATTCGCGCAGGTCTTCGGCGGGGGCGGCGGCCCGCACGTGGGCGGCTTCGGTGATCTCGGCGATATGTTCGCCAATCTGTTCGGAAACGCCGGGTCGTTCAGCCGGGGTCGGGGCCGCACCCGGGTGCAGACGCGGGGTGCGGACATGGTGGGCACGCTCGAGGTCACATTCAAGGACGCTGCCCTCGGTGGACGGCAGACCCTTCGCTCGGGAAGTGGAAAACCGGTGAACGTCAACATCCCGGCGGGCGTCGAGACCGGGGCTCGCCTGCGCGTGCCGGGCCAGGGGGCTCCCGCGCCGAGGTCAGGCCAGTCCGGTGATCTCTACCTGGATATCGTGGTGCAACCCGATGCCCACCTGCGCCGCAACGGGGACGACGTCGAGCTGGCGCTGCCTCTCACGCTGGGTGAGGCCGTGCTCGGCACGCAGATCGATGTTCCTACACTGGATGGGACGGTCAGGCTGACTGTCCCACCGGGTACGTCCAGCGGTGCCAAGCTGCGCCTGCGCGGCAAGGGAATCAAGCGGCCCGAGGGTGGCCGTGGCGACCAGCTTTGCCGGGTGGAGGTCGTCGTCCCGCGTCTCAAACCTGATGACGTGGAGTCTCGCCGCCTGGTCGAGGAACTGGAGAATCGAACCAGGCCCCCGAAAGTCCGAGGCTTCTGATGCAACCTGACATCTACACAATGAACACGGCTGACTGCAGCGACGATTTTTCGCCGTCCGCGTACTTGCGGTTGCGGCTCTGCCGGCCTACTTTTGGAGCAACAAGATGACGCCCCCCGAAGGCTCACGATCGCTTCCCCTGCTTTCCCTGCGGAACCTGGTGCTGTTCCCCGGCGCGGTCATGCCGGTAGAGATCGGACGCCTGTCGTCGCTGCGGCTGATCGAGAGCCTGCCCGGCAAGGGGGTCCACCTGCTGGTTGGAACGCAGAAGGACGCGGACGTCGAGGAGCCTGCGGGCGCTGACCTGTATGGGGTCTGCGTCGAGGGCGAGGTCGTGCGTATCGTGAAGGCGGCCGAGAACCGGGTCACCGCGGTGCTCCGGGGCGTCGAGCGGCGCCGCATCACCGGCTTCGTGCAGGAGAAGCCGTTCCTGGTCGCCACCTACGATCCGCTGGTCGAAATCCGCAAGGACCCCATCGAGATCGACGGGCTGGGCATGGCGGTGTACGACGTGGCCAAGCAGCTCATCGCCATCTCGCCCGACATCCCCGACGAGGCGGCCCAGATCCTGGACCAGAACAAGGATCCGGCGCGCCTGGGCGACATCGCTGCAGCCACCGTGGATCTGTCGGCCGAGGAACGCGCCTCTCTGCTGGTCGAGGTGGACGTGGCCGAGCGCCTGCGGCGCCTGCTGGTGCTCCTGCAACGCAAGGTCGAGCTGATCAAGGTCAAGCAGAAGATCGACACGCAGGTGCGCGAGGAGTTCTCCAAGCACCAGCGCGAAGCGGTCCTGCGCCAGAAGCTGAAGGCCATCCAGGACGAGCTGGGTGAGGGCGATGACGGCAGCGATCTCGATTCCTTCGAAGAAAAGAACAAGGCCTCGGGCATGGGGGAAGACACGGCCAAGGTGGCGCGCAAGCAGCTCGAACGCCTGCGCCAGATGGCGCCCTCGTCGGCCGAATACACCGTGCAGCGCACCTACCTGGAATGGCTGGTCGAGCTGCCCTGGTCGAAGTCGACCACCGACACGCTAGACCTGGACCAGGCGCGCAAGGTGCTGGATGCCGACCACTACGACCTGCAGAAGGTCAAGAAACGCGTGCTGGAATACCTGGCCGTGCGCAAGCTGGCCCCCAGCAAGAAGGGCCCCATCCTGTGCCTGGTGGGGCCCCCCGGCGTGGGCAAGACGTCTCTCGGCAAGTCGGTGGCCCGCTCGCTCTCGCGCGAATTCATTCGCGCCTCGCTAGGCGGCGTGCGCGACGAGGCCGAGATTCGCGGCCACCGCCGCACGTACATCGGCGCCCTACCCGGCCGGATCATTCAGGGCATGCGGCGGGTGGGCACGCACAACCCGGTGTTCATGCTGGACGAGATCGACAAGCTGGGTGCCGACTTCCGCGGCGATCCCGCAGCCGCCCTGCTGGAGGTTCTCGACCCCGAACAGAACAACGCGTTTTCCGACCACTACCTCGAGGTGAACTTCGACCTGTCTGCCGTCATCTTCATCGCCACGGCCAACACGCTGGAGACCATTCCGCCGGCGCTGCTCGACCGCATGGAGGTGCTGGAGATTCCGGGCTACACCCGCGAGGAGAAGCTGGAAATCGCCAAGCGGCACCTGGTGCCCAAGCAGATCGCCGAGCATGGGCTGGGTGAGACGCAGATCAGCTTCGACGAGGAGAGCCTGACCACCATCATCGAGCAGTACACGCGCGAGGCGGGCGTGCGCAACCTGGAACGCGAGGTGGCCAATGTCATCCGCGGCGTCGCGGTCAAGGTGGCCGAGAGCCTGCCCTATCAGCCCAAGCTCGACCCGGCGCAGATAGCGGATTTCCTAGGGCCGCAGAAGTTCTTCTCCGAGGTTGCCGAGCGGACCGAGGTGCCCGGGGTG
>Ga0182021_10001465_pt1 | contig 27051 bp, 11 predicted proteins | sample 612E3MmetaG_FD_120493 | JGI IMG/M metagenome (GOLD analysis project Ga0182021, IMG submission 120493) | Permafrost microbial communities from Stordalen Mire, Sweden - 612E3M metaG (Illumina Assembly) | ecosystem: Environmental > Terrestrial > Soil > Wetlands > Permafrost | place: Sweden...
AAAGCAGCCAGCGAGTTTTTTCGTTGTATCGTCGTTCCAAGAATTCCGGCATGGTAAACACTTGGCTTCGCATATAAAATGGAACAAATACCCATCCCAGCATAAGAACGATCCACGAATGGAGTTCATAATGTCCCATAGCTAAACCGGATTTTGCTCCCGTACCGGCAAGACCAACAATATGTTCCGAACCGACATTGGATGCCAGAATCGAAGCTCCAATAACAAACCAGCCAAGGTTACGATTGGCTAGAAAGTAATCAGTTGGAGAATCTTTCTTTCGTCTGATTGACCAAATTGAAATGCCCCCGATGAGAAGAAAATAGAGGCCTACAACAACCCAATCGATAAATCCAAGAATTTCCATGAGAGATCCTTTCTTAATGCTGAGTTATAGAATTGTTTCGAAGATTAATTTCTGCATTTTGGATTCTGTGATTATCTTACAGATTATATATAATCATTTATAAATGTTTCAAACAATTCCTGCTTGCCGCTGATTTGTTTTGGTTCTCCATTATGTATTGCCAAATCACGCAGGTCTTCAAGTGTCAGTTTTCCTTTTTCATATTCGGCTCCTTTGCCGCTGTCAAAGGAAGCGTAGCGTTCAGCTCGCATTTTCTTGTAAGGGGATTTGGTAAGTACATCGTTCGTTACTAAAAGAGCGCGTGCAAATGCATCCATGCCTGCAATGTGCGCAATAAAAATGTCTTCCAAATCCGTAGAGTTGCGGCGGGTTTTAGCGTCAAAATTGATTCCACCTGTTTTAAATCCGCCGGCTTCAACAATAACAAGCATAGCTTCAACCAATTCGTAAATATTGATGGGGAACTGATCGGTATCCCAGCCGTTTTGGTAATCACCGCGATTGGCATCGATACTGCCAAGCATACCGGCATCAGCCGCAACCTGGAGATCATGCTGGAAGGTATGTCCTGCAAGCGTCGCATGGTTGACTTCAATATTCAACTTGAAATCTTTTTCCAAACCATATTGTTTTAAAAAAGAAATAACTGTCGCTGCGTCAAAATCATATTGATGTTTGGTCGGTTCCATCGGTTTGGGTTCGATATAAAAACAACCTTTGAAGCCTTGTTTGCGTCCATAATCACGGGCAAGAGTCAGGAATTTTCCGAGATGTTCAAGTTCACGTTTCATATTGGTATTCAAAAGACTCATATATCCTTCACGGCCACCCCAGAAAACATAACCTTCACCACCTAATGCAATGGTAGCATCAATAGCATTTTTTACCTGGGTGCCTGCAAAGCACAGCGCATGAAAATCAGGATTGGTTGAAGCACCATTCATATAGCGTGGGTTTGAAAAAACATTCGCTGTTCCCCAAAGAAGTTTTACTCCTGATGCATTTTGTTTTTCTTTTGCGTAGTCAATAATTGCCTTCAGGTTCTTTTCATATTCGACAATGCTGCTGCCCTCGTCAATTAAATCTATATCATGAAAACAATAGTATGGAATACCAATTTTTGTGACAAATTCAAAAGCCGCATCCATCTTATTCTTTCCACGGCTTAAAATATCATTGCCTTCAAACCAAGGAAAGTTTTTTGTGCCCGGACCAAATGGGTCTCCACCGGTTCCACAGAGTGTATGCCAGTATGCCATTGCAAAACGGAAGTACTCTTTCATTGTTTTGCCTGCTACTATTTTGGTCTCATGATAATATTTGAATGCAAGGGGATTTTTTGATTCAGGTCCCTCAAAAGGAATTTTTCCGATTTTCGGAAAATATTCTTTTTTGCCGAGTGTTACGTTTGTGCTCATGGATTTATCCTTTAATTTGAAGAATACGATGTAAGGTGGAAGACCAGCGTTGATAGAGTTCTTGATATTTAGATTTCTGCGATTGCTGCGGTTCAATAATTTTCAAACGTTCAAGCCCCCTAAATGCTTCCTTTCGAGATGTGAAATACTTTGCACCAAACGCAGCACCTCGTGCCGCACCTTGGGCGCCATCGGTATTGTATAGTTCGATAGTAACATCGGCTGTTTGTGCCAAAGTCTCACGGAAAATTGGGCCGAGAAATAGATTAGCAAGTCCGGCGCGAATCACCGATGATTGTACATCCATTCCGTGCATGATTTCAATTCCATAATTAAATGCAAACGCAATTCCTTCCTGGATTCCTCGCACAAGATGAGCCTGCGAATGTATGTTGAATTGCAAATTATGAAAATGAGCTCCGATGTCGCGATTCTCCAGCATCCGTTCCGCACCATTTCCAAACGGCAGAAAGAAAAGGCCGTCGGAGCCTATGGGAACATGCGAAGCCATTTCATCTATCTGAGCGTACTTGATGGATTGTTGACCCGTCATACGACGAATCCAGCTATTTGCAATACCGGTTCCGTTAATACAGAGCAACACTCCAATGCGATGCACATCGATGGAGTAATTTACATGAGCAAATGAATTGACCCGCGAAGCTGGATCATATTTAGGTGTATCGCTCACTCCATACACAACACCTGATGTTCCTGCAGTTGCGGCTATTTCACCGGGTTCCATAACATTCAGCGATAATGCATTATTGGGTTGGTCACCGGCTCTGTAGGTAATAGGAATTCCTTCTTGTAAACCGAGCTCTTGTGATGCTATCCGGCTGAGACGGCCCTGTTCTCCAAATGTTGGTGCGAGCGGAGGAATTAAATTAGTCTCGATACCGTATTCTTTAAGCAAGAAAGATGCAATTGAGTCCGATTTGAAATCCCAGAGAATTCCCTCGGATAAACCGGAAAGAGTAGTCACAGTTTCACCAGTTAACCGTAGAGCGATGTAATCACCAGGCAGCATAAATTTATCAATTTTCGTGTACAGCTCAGGCTCATTTTCTTTTACCCAACGCAATTTAGAGGCGGTGAAATTGCCGGGAGAGTTCAGAAGTGAACTGAGGCATTTCTCAGCACCAATAGCAGTAAAAACTTTACGACCAATCTCTACAGCTCGACTATCGCACCATATAATAGAGGAACGAAGCAGTTTCTTGTTTTTATCAACAAGCACAAGTCCGTGCATCTGGTACGAGATTCCGATGGCTATGATTTGATCACGTTTGATGTGAGTTGTAGAAAGAATTTCCGATGCAGCGAGTTTCAGATTCTCCCACCACATATTCGGATCCTGTTCTGCCCAACCGGCGCGAAGAGCCGTAATAGGCATCTCGTTCTTGGGAAAGAAGGCACTGGCTTCACTCTTACCCGTTTCAAGATTGAGAAGAGCTGCTTTTACAGATGAACTACCGATATCAAAACCGAGAGTGTACATGTCCATTGAGGATGCATCCTTTTTAAAATATTTAAAAATCTGGAATACGAGTGCGTTTTGCTTGTGATAAACCAAGTAAAGGACCAATACGCTTCATGTGATCGCACTGGTTCATGATTTCTTGAAGACTAAATTATGTTTTACTCATTGTTTGAAAATTTTCTTCGTGTTGATTCGCGTGAATTACTTGCAAGGCTTTTGTCGATTGCCTCACTATGAATTCAGCTTTGAACACAACATTTTCAATTTGCAAAGGCTTTGATGATTCGATATTTCTAATCAGGATCTCAGTTGCCTTTCTACCCATTTCGAATATAGGAGCACGAATCGTCGTCAGTTGCACAGGAATGTGTCTTGAAAATGGAATATCGTCGTTGCCAACAATAGAAATTTCATCAGGTATTTTGATTCTCATTTCGTTCAGAGCCGATATGACACCGAGAGCGACAAGATCATTGTAACAAACAATGGCAGTCGGAAAATCATTACGGCTTCTGTTTTGAAAATATTCAAGGCCCGTTTTATAACCATCCTCAAGGTGGGCTCCGGTCGGAATAATCATGTCGCTGCTGAAGACAAAATGACTTTCACTGTATGCCTGGCGAAAGCCTTCAATCCTTTCATATGTGTGAGAAGCGTGTTTCGGGCCGGCAAAATGAACGATCCTTGAATGACCATTGTCGAATAAATATTTCATCGCATCTTTCATTGCTTTGATGTTGTTTATACTCACAACATTTGCTTGGATACCTCTGACATTTTCTAAAAGGACAAATGGAAAGTTAAGCATCTTTAAGTTGAAGAGATGCTCAATTTCAGCTGTTCCTTCTAGGACCGGTGCAATAATGGCTCCCTTGATATCCTTACCTGAGAACCCTTGTATAATTTTTTCTTCAAACGTGTGATCGCCTTCTGAACTAGAAATGATTACTAAATAACCTTTGCTTTTAGCATATTCGAGAACTCCCTTTGCAATCGCCATATAAAACGGATTATCCAATTCGCGAATGAGTAATCCGATACTGTTAGAATAAATATCCGTATTCTTCAAATTACGGGCGCTTCCTTGCGGCCGATAATTCAATGTTTTTATCGCGCTGAGAACAGCTTTTCTTGTCCCAGGTCTAACAGTATTTTTTTCGTTGATCACGGCAGACACCGTACCTATCGAAACTTCGGCTCGTCTGGCTACGTCACCTATCGTGATTTTTTTCACTCGTAATCTCCAAAACTGGCAGATAGACATTTCATAAAAAACTTGATTTTATATGAAAACTACTTATATTGTTCTGAAACAATTCAATTGATTTTCAATCCGTTGAATTTAGATTAAATAAATTTTAAAGTCAAGGAATCGAAATAGAGTTCTAAAATTTTCAGTCGCTCCAGTAGTGTAATGCAATATAAATTATTTTCAAAGATATATATGTACAAGAAAAAATTATCTAGACGGATAGATTCCTGTTCACTTCAATGGCAAGGCACTGGGGATATACCCTGTCGTTTTATTGGAATAAAATTTTTATAATTATTGTTGCTTTTTTAAAAAAATAGTATTATAAAGTAGTCGTCAAAATTAAGACGATAAAAGATTCGTTTTCAAATTTTGCAATCGTTTGCAAAAATAAATAGCGGCTTTTTCTTGAAAAGATTTTCTTATCCGAATATTTTTAAGTAAATAAAAATGAAAATTACGATTCGAATATCATAGGAGTTTTTTTACCGAAAATTTTTTAATACTTCTTATTATTTCTTTTTGTTTAATCAGTTTTTAATAAATCATCATAAAGCGTAATTTGCTCGAATGTGCAGAATTGCTTCGCTTGTAGATTTGAAGAAAAACCTCCACTTGCAGGCGAAAGTAGTTCACTAAACTGGAAGGAGAAATAGAATATGAAACAAATGAAGAATGGGATAGTACTGATTCTCCTGTTGACAATGCTATCTGTATCCCTGCTTTGGTCGGGCACGACGGGAAAAATCGCAGGCACGATAACCGACAAGACAAGTAGCGAACCTCTGATCGGAGCCAATATCATTGTCGTTGGAACATCGTTGGGTGCGGTATCGGATATCAATGGTGAATTCACCATATTATTTGTTCCGCCAGGAGTTTACAAAGTTCAAATTTCATCCATCGGATATGAAAAGACTGCAGTCAATGATGTTCGGGTTAATATTGATCAAACTGCACGGGTAGATATTGCGATTGGAACACAAGCAATTTATACTGATGAAGTTGTTGTTGTAGGTGAAAGAAAAACCATTCAGCAAGATGTGGCTACTAGTGTTGCGGCAATGTCTGAAAAGGAAGTTGCAGCGCTGCCGATCAGCAGTGTCATGAGCGCAATAGGTTTACAGGCAGGTGTTCGTGGCGGCTGGAGCGGCAATTTGGTAGGTTCATCCCAACCGTCGTTCTTCTCCGGCAGCAACTACATACGCGGACGCACGAGTGTGCAAGGTGGTCTAAATATTCGCGGTGGTGAAGGCGATAATATTCTTTTCATGGTCGATGGCATTACCATGCGTGACCCCAGAAACAATGAACCATCAACCAATGTAGCGTTAAGTTCTGTGAAAGATATTTCTGTCGAACGAGGCGGATTTAATGCAGAGTATGGTCAGGTCCGATCAGGAGTTATAAACGTTGTTACAAAAGAGGGTGCCAAAAGCGGTTACACAGCCAGTTTCCAAATGCAATATAGAGCACCCGCACCGAAGTATTGGCGAGGACCCGGTACTCTGGATATTCAAGATCCTAACTCCTATGTCTTGCGGCCATTCTTCGATCCAGCCGTTTGCTGGACAGGAACCGCCAATGGGGCATGGGATCAGTATACACAAACGAAGTATCCCTCATTCATGGGTTGGAACGCGGTCTCTAAAGCTCTCTGTTCAGATAATGATCCAACCAACGATTTGACGCCGCTGGGAGCTCAACGTGCATTCGAATATGAAACTCGCAAAGTTCAACCAAACGACAAGCCGGATTATAATATCGATGCAGGTCTCGGTGGTCCGGTTCCTTTTATCAGTGCAGCACTTGGGAATCTTCGTTTTTTTGCCTCCTATCGAAGCACGGAAGAACAGCTGTTGTTTCCGCTCTCAAGGCCCGACTATAATGATTATAACTGGAATATTCAGATGATCTCTGATATCACTCCCAGGATGAAACTACGAGTGTCGGGTATGGCAGGAAAAAAATATACCATGCGACACAATTGGGATGCAACAGGAAATTATTTTTATCCGCATTATCCAACCGAAATAGCCGGTGAAATTAACGGAATCAATGCACCCTCTGACCTTGTTAATGTGTTCTCCGATTTTAACCTTTGCCCATCAACCATCGGAGAGCAATCACTATCCGGCAAGTTAACTCATAACATTAGTCCTACTACTTACTACGAAGTTTCTATCGAGAATTTCAGGCGAGACTACAAAACAGAACCTGGAGCGCTCCGAGACACATCACAGAAAGTTGAAGTTCTCCCCGGGTATTATGAAGATTCAAATCCATTCGGCTATTGGCCGTACAGCACTACAGCGGTAATATTGGGTACCGGTATGCACGAGTCCAAAGCCCGTGATTGGACTGTCGTTAGTTCAACAACATTCAAGGCTGATTTTACGAGTCAGGTTAATTTTCAGAATATGATAAAAGCAGGACTCGAGTTCAACTACAATGATCTGAACTTTGATTATGGCACAATCTCATCGGGCTCAGAGGGTAAAGTGTATTCATCTCTGGTTAAAATGCGTGTATTCCCGGTTCAGGGGGGCGCATATGTTCAAGATAAATTAGAAACTAAAGGGTTTACCGCAAATCTTGGATTGCGTCTCGATTACAGTGATCCGAGAGCTTCATGGTGGAACATGAATGAATTTGACCCAAGTTTTTTCTCGTCAACATTCAATCCGAATAAGGATTTTACAACAGAAAAATTCAAACCGCAGTGGCAATTAAGCCCGCGACTTGGCATCGCGCATCCCATTTCAGAAAATTCCAAGCTGTTTTTTAACTATGGCCATTTTAGAGAAGTACCACAATATGAAAGCCTATTCCGTGTTGAACGAAACGATCAACACCAGATGACGAGTTTTGGCAATCCTAATCTTATTCTTGCTAAGACGATTTCCTACGAACTAGGGTATGATCAAATTTTGTTTGAAGATTTCTTGTTGCAAGTAGCTGCTTTCTACAATGATATATCTGACCAGCAAGATTTCACTCAATATATATCTTCCATTGCCGGTTTTTCATATACAAAATCGACGGCAAATAACTACCAGGATGCACGCGGACTTGAGATTACCCTGCGAAAAACATTCGGGCGCTGGGTGTCTGGGTTCATTAATTACACATATCAGGTGAATACGACAGGACATTTCGGCGATTCGAAGGTGTATGATAATCCTTCGGACCAGAAAAAATGGGATCAAGCGACTGTGAACGTGTACCAAGATCGCCCTGTTCCTCAACCGTATGCCAGACTCAATATCAGCTTTTTCACACCTGAAGGCTGGGGTCCTTCGATATTAAGTCATAAAATTCTTGGCGGCTGGAGTCTAAACACAACAGTTGACTGGCAGGCCGGTCCTTGGACTACATGGAATCCCAATAATCTTGCTTCCACAGCATACAATATTCAGGGAATCGAATACTTTAATACAGCATTGCGGCTTGAGAAGAGTATTCCGATTGGAAAATTCAAAGTGCAAGTATTTATGGACGTCAGTAATGTTCTGAATACACACAGGTTGTGGGGCTTTGACTCGGGCAATCAAAACGATCCTTATATGAATTCCCTCCATCTTCCCAAGAGCGATGCGTACAACAATATTCCAGGAAATGATAAGGTGGGCATCTATCGCACACCAGGTGTTGATTGGCAGCCTGAGGTGTATGTGCATCAAGTCGACCTGACAAAGGCTGGAGAGACACGTCCGATTTATTATGAGGGTGTAACCGGTCAATACTGGCAGTATGTTGATAATCCGAACATTCCTGTTTACCAACGGTGGGTGAAAGTCGATCAGGCTAAAATGGACAAGATCAATAATGACAAAGCATACATCAATATGCCGAATGCTTCCACCTTCTGGTTCCTGGATCCCCGGAATATCTTTTTCGGCGTGAAACTTTCATTCGATTTCACCGATTAGAAAACAGAAAGAGAAAAACTATGAAAAGACAAGAAATGAAAAATAGAAATTTACTTTTGGTGCTCGCGGTATGCCTCTTAGTTTTAATCGGGTTTCATACCGGTTATACGCAGCAGATTAGATGGCTCCGAGTCACTCCATTACAAGCGCCCATTAACGAAATAGGGTCGGAATTTGAGAATGAATTTACGAGCTCAAATTCCAACGCATTCTCCTGGCCTGCACAATATAGTATTGATCAGAATACTTGCCGTTGCAGAGGGTTATGGATTGGTTGTATGAATTTCAATGATCCCGTGGAAGGAAAAATAAAAACCCACAAAGTAATAGACGTTGGCCCGCGCGTTGGAACATACAATACGAAAATCTTTCCAACGGAATTCAAACTCATCGGAAAAAGTTATCACCCCAATGTTATCGTAGATGACCAGCTTGGATCGGTGCTTTATTCATTCGACGTATTGGATGAATTAGATCAAAATATGAAAGCTGACCGTATGGTCCTGGTGAAATTCAATACTTCCGTGGGAATTTCTGTCACGAAAAAGGTCATGGCGTTTGACCAATCGAACAACGACAATTACTATGTGAAAGATTTTGTCTTTAAAAATACCGGCATCTATAACGCCGCCGGCGATGTCAAACAACAAACATTAGATTCTGTGTATTTCTATTTTTGTGATCGGTATTCATTTGCCGGCGTAAGCTGTACCGGTTACAATCAGGGATGGGGCTCATGGAATTCCACATGGGGAGAGAGCAATATAACTCACTCGATTGGTGAAGATCCCACAGCAAACGGATTTGAGATGAGAGCAGCATATACATGGTATGGACCAGACCTCGAGCGAAAGGCAGTTACCTATGATGAGGACTGGGGAGATCCGGCACAGACAGAAGATGGTGAGCTTGCGGCAGCCAAATATGCAGGATCTGTAACGCTCCACGCCGATAAAAGCGCACATGATACTTCGGACGATCCATGGCAGCCCAGAACGAATAACTTCATTAGCGCCGACGGTACGATCATGAATAAGGATGTGAGTCAGTATGATGAAGTAATAATGGCAACCCGATGGGCGGCATTAACAGACGGACATCCGGCAGTACAGCATGACGTGCTTGTGGGGAACAATTATGCTGCGAATTGGAAGGATCCAATAAGAAACCTTGGCGGAGGTGTTCAACCAGAGATGGCATATGGCCCTTATGTTATGGCACCCGGTGATAGTATTCATATCGTCATGGCAGAAGGAGTAGCCGGAATTTCATGGGAAAAAGGCCGTGAAGTCGGCGGTAACTGGCTCCAATTGAGAAATCATACAGGAGCACCGGCTCTCATTATGCCCGATGGAAGTATTGCTCAAGCGAATGGCACTATAAGTGCTCAAGATGTATACAAAAAAGCATGGTGTTTCACGGGTAGGGATTCTATTATGCAGACATATCGAAGTGCTATTCGGAATTACAACTCTGGATATCAAATCGCGAAAGCCCCCCCGCCGCCCAATGAGTTTAAAGTCGCTTCCGGCGGCGATCGAATTATGCTCGATTGGGCATCCAATGCCGATGGTGCACCGCACTTCGATGGATATATAATTTATCGTTCTATGGGTACCGTTTTAGATAGGAAAACAGTTTATAATAAAATATTCGAATGCAATAAATCGAACGTGGTCCATCATTTTGACGATTTAACTGCAACTCGAGGTTTCGACTATTATTACTATATTCAATCAAAGGATGATGGCACACAGAACGACGTTCATCCTGGAATTCCTCTTTACAGTAGTATGTTTTGGACGGTAACAAGTGTTCCCGCAACATTACAACGGCCTGCTGAACCGGTTACACCGTACCCTCCGGACCAACTTACTGTGTTTTGGAAATTAATAGCAGATTATAAAGGAGCTTGGGTTCCTGATACCAATTATAGCAACACGACTCATGATGTTGTATTGTATAATCATTTATTTTATGTTTGCAAACTTTCTATTGCTGATACAACAAAGCCGACTGCTGATACGACTCACTGGAGATTATGGACATCTCAAGGAGACTCGGTTGCATTTAATAAAGGGGCATGGGTTTTAGGTGCGAGTTATGTCGATTCTACGCATGATATTGTAACCTATAATGGTTCGAGTTATATATGTAAAGATATTATTCCCCATGACTCGACAACTCCGGATCTTGATAAAACTCGCTGGAGTTTACTGCCGTCAAAAGGAACATGGGTCTCTGGTTCTCACTATGGAGCTAATGATGTTGTATCCTATAGCGGCTCAAGTTTTGTTACGTTATATGCAATTGCCAGCGGTAAAGGATTAGATTTAGTTCGAGTTGTACCGAATCCTTATGATATTCGTGCTCGGTTCTTCCAATTTGGCGACCAATCTCAATATGATCGGATAGCTTTTTATGGATTACCCCCCCAATGTAAATTGAAAATCTTCACAGAACGCGGAGACCTTATTTGGGAAACAGATCATATTAACGGTACGGGTGATGAACTCTGGAATTCGAAGACATCGTCAGGGCAGATTATTGCCAGCGGTATTTATATTCTCTACGTTGAAGCAACTGGGCGTGGGTCGATATGTCGTAAGTTTGTAGTCATCAGGTAAGGAGATGATCAATGAAAAATAAGGTATGTAGATTAATCGTTGGTATTTTGATGTGGAACCTGTTGTTGAGCAGTACGTATGCTCAAGACTATCAAAAATTAGCCCAGACAGGCTTCCAATTTTTGAGTGTAGTATCGGATGCGCGTTCGGCTGCTATGGCAGAGGCGACGACAAGTCTCCAGACAAGTTCTGGTGCCTTGTTTTCTAATCCTGCAGGCATGGCAGGAATGGAAAAATTCTTTGATATCACAGCAAGTGTTAATCAATGGATCGCTGATATCAAGCACTACACATTTGGCATGGCTCTTTGTCCGGCTAAAGGTGATTACGGGGTAATAGGGTTCAGTATCCAGAGTGTGGATTACGGAGACTTCTATGGTACTCGTGTAAATACAGCAGTTCCGCTTGGATATGATGATACAGGTATATTCAAATTAAACGCCTTAGCTCTGGGTGTTGGATATGCCAAACAACTAACGGATCGATTTTGTGTTGGAGCGCATGTTCGGTGGGTAAAACAAGATTTAGGAACATCCGTGATAGCAGTAAACATTCGGCCTGATACAACGGATCCAGCCGGTCTACGCCGCATCGCAGATACATCTATTGTGACAACGAAAACAACACCATTAGTGTTTGATTTTGGAACACAATTTAAAACTGGATATAAGAGTTTGGTGTTTGGGATGTCGGTAAGAAATTTTTCAAAGGAAGTAAAATATGCAGCTGAAGGATTCCAAGCACCATTGGTATTTACTCTTGGAATATCGATGAATATAGTGGATTTAATAGATGAGAATTCTCTGAATCATGCGCTGAATATAAGTCTTGACGCAAGCCATTATATCGATCATCCGGAACAGATTAAAGTAGGACTGGAATATCGATTTATGAATACCTTATCTTTGCGCGGTGGTTATGCAAATGATAACGGCGGGAACGGGCTGTCGTTTGGACTTGGCGTATCCCAATTCGGTTTTTCTTTTGATTATGCCTATACACCGTTTGGTGTGTTCGATAAGGTTCAGCGGATGACGACACGTTTCACATTTTGAATTGAGGAAGGAATGAGATTATGAGAGTCTACAATATTTTGATAATTACGACATTTTTACTGGCGGTATCATTGGTGGTTCTCATAGGATGTAAATACGATGTCACCGAACCCCAATGGTATAAACCCGAAGCAGCATCTACCACAGTAACAATCACGTCTATTGATCCGGCGCTGGAAGCTCTGCCGGGAGTGAATACCATTACCATTCACGGGACGGGTTTTACGGGCGCAGTGGATACGACTATCGTTACGAATGTAGCGACAAAAGGGAAGACAGTTTTCGTCTACAATGGTGTTACTTTCAATAATGTTCAAGCGGAAATTATGGAATTTTCTCCGACTTCTATTAAAGTACGGAGACCCAATATCACAGGTGATTCTATCACGGTGAATATTTCTGCGACAACAGCTCGTGTTGTTACGAAAACAAGTTTGTACAAAATTGATTCCGTTATTGCAGAGTACGGTGCTTTTGTGGCAAATACACAATTGAACACTGTTACTTTGGACAATGCAGGAAATCTATACGTTGTAGAACAACCCAAAAAACATGTTTGGAAAGTCACACCGGATGGTCAGAGGCTTAGTGGTTCAGCAACAGATACACTCATTCGGACGCCATCGGACGCGAAAATTAGCCCCATTGACGGTAATCTCTATTACCTCACTAATGTCTTCCCAAACACGAAAGAAGTTCATAAATATAACTTTACAACAGGAAAAGATTCCCTGTGGTTAACTCTTAGCCCTGTCAAGAATCTCATTTGTGGTGACTTTGACGCCAATGGCTATTTCTACACAGGTGGCCGTAAGAGCGGTATAGTGGTGATTCGCCCCGATCGTTCGCAAAGGTTGGATGGTTATTATGCGACAGATACGATTTCGAGTATTCGTGTATTCAACGGATATCTTTATGCCGCTGACAGAACAACGATCTGGCGCCATTCAATTAGTGATACAAGCCTGGTGGGAGCTCAAGAATTAGTGCTCGACCTGACGCAAGGGATTTTTGCTACCCGTCTCATTAAGAATTTTTCCTTTTCTGCAGATGGAAGTAAAATGTACATTGCAACCGATTCACCGGATCCTATTTTGATTGCCACTAATGCAATGAGTATACCAATAACACCAGACCGAGTGGATATTCTTTATAAAAATATTCTGCCGTCCTATTGCAAACAGTTTTGTTTCGGAAATAAGTTGTATATGATAAGTGGTAATGCAACACCGGCAGTAACATGGGATGTCTACAAGGTTGATGTAGGAACCACTGGTGCTCCATACTATTAAGAGTGATTTAGCTTCAACATGAGGTGCAAAACGCCTGTAGCTAGTAAAAAGCTGCAGGCGTTTTTTTTTGTGTGGGGAGGGGAAGTGTTAATTTCTTTAGCCTTCTTAAATCGACCAGTCCGTTGCCCAACGTAGAATAAAAAAATTAGGATAGTTAAATCTACCATAACATTAGAAAAGCTTGAGGAATCCAAATCGGGATATGAATAGAACTGTCCAACCAAACGGTGCAAAATTCAAACGAATCTAATGGATATGTAAACTGATTGGCTTACTGCGAAATGAATATATCAAATTGAAATCACATTAATATCTTCATGGCTAAAAGAATCAAATCATTCCAGTTCTCTTTGTGATAGCGAACAATCGTTTTTAAGCACTGATTCCCTATATAATTATAGGTAAAGGAATGATTCATGCAGATATATTTACCTCTATACAATCAAATTTGTAACGTCAAAACAGGTACAGGTGATGATGATAATCTTCAAATATCTCCGTATCTTATCTGATAGTTCTTTTTGGTCTCTCAATCGGTCATTGTCCAACAAGGTTGGTTATGAACACCGAGGAATATATGATAAAAAGAAGTTTCTTCGTCCTCCTTCAGTCAATCTTTTTTTGGGGAATGTCAAATGGGATAGTACAAGCGCAATCTGACATTCTTCTGTCCAATCTTCAGAAAATTGGACTTACATCAACCGCTATTCCCGAATTTTCTGTGAAACATGGATTTTTTCAAACCAAATTTCAGGTGGTTGTAACTTCCCAAGTTCCTAATGCGATTATAAAGTACTCTCTTGATGGATCGGAACCCCAAACATCTAATACTGCATTAAGTCAAAATTCACCAGCATCAATTCTTATTGATCCGGAAGATACTACCGGTCATCGTCCGCTAGCGCCCGGTGTTGTTCTTCGGGCATGCACGCTTGCACAGGATTCTTCTTTCAGTGCAAGCATGACTCAAACTTATTTATTTATTGATAAAGTCGGAGCATTATCTCCGAGCGGTGTTAAGCCTAGCTCTGATTGGCCGGATTCTACACCTGATCAAGCTATGGACTATGGTATGGCTGTTGATGTTCTTACCAGCATGCTCTATAAAAATGAAATTGATAGTGCGCTGTTAGCTATCCCTACAATTTCTATGGTGACGGATCTGAAAAATCTTTTTGCTGCGGATAGCGGTATCTATAACCACGCGATGCAAGATGGTGATGCATGGGAACGGCCGGCATCCATCGAATTACTTAATCCGGATGGGACGGATGGGTTTCAGATCAATGCAGGTATTCGGATACGGGGAGGCTGGAGCCGGCATGGGGACGATCCAAAACATGCATTTCGATTTTTTTTCAAAAGTAAATACGGAGCGAGCAAGTTAGAGTATCCGCTGTTTGGTTCTGAAGGAGCTACCAAGTTCGATAAAGTGGATTTACGCACCGGTCAAAATTATTCTTGGAGCTATCCGGGCCATCTTGGCCAATACAACACCATGATCAGCGAAGTGTTTTCGCGAGATATGCAAAGAGAAATGGGGCAGCCCTACACACGAAGCCGATTCTATCATCTTTATATTAATGGTGTGTATTTTGGATTGTTTCAAACTCAGGAACGCTCCGAAGCGAAGTACGCAGCAAGTTATTTTGGCGGAAGTTCAACCGACTATGATGTCATAAAAATAGACGATAATTATTTGATAGAAGCTACGGATGGTACCACGGATTCGTGGCATGATGTATGGAATCTTTGTATCTCTGGATTTAATGCAAATACGAATTACTTCAAACTGCAAGGACTGAATCCGGGCGGGATGCGTGATACAAGCTATAAAGTCCTCGTCGATATCGATAATTTAATCGATTATATGCTCGTGATTTTTTATACTGGAAATTTTGATGCTCCAACAACTAAATTTGGGAGCAATAAAAATCCCAATAATTTTTACGCTATTTATAATCATAATGGAAAAGATGGTTACAAGTTCTTTGCTCATGATGCTGAGCATGCCCTGAGAACAACATCAGGCGAAGGTCCGGGGATTGGTCTTTATGAAAATCGTGTGAACATAGGAAATTTGACCGATGGCTACAAAATGATAGTAAGTGATTTTTCAAAATTTCACCCGCAATGGTTACATTTCAAACTGTCGGATAATGCGGAGTATCGAATCCGTTTTGCTGACCATGTGTATAAATATTTTTTCAACCATGGATGTTTAACTCCAGAAAAAACGGAACCGCTTTTCCTTTCCCGTGCAAAAGAAATTGATATGGCGATTATTGGTGAGTCTGCCCGATGGGGTGATACCTATGTTTCCCCTTCGCGAACGAAAGATGCTGATTGGCTTCCGGCGATTAATGATATAATGAATAATTATTTTCCTAAACGCGGAAATATAGTTCTCAATCAATTGAAGGATAAAGCAATAAAGTTGTATCCCAATATTGATCCGCCTATTTTTCAAAATAGTGATACGGTTATTCAGGCAAGCACTCTAACAATTGGATCAGGCTATAAATTGAAGCTGGTAAATCCGAATGCCGCGAAAGGAACAATTTATTATACGACTGATTACCAGGACCCGAGAAGTATCGGCGGTGCTAAGTCGAGTTCCGCTATCAATGGCGGAAATGAAACAGAAATTATTATCAATGAATCCACTGATATCAAAGCACGGATTTGGTACGGGGATACCTGCAGTGCACTTCATGAAATTACACTCTATGTTGATCCATCATTAAATTCTGTGAATACTTCACGCAGAGAATATCCTAATATACTTACACTCTTTCAAAACTATCCCAATCCGTTCAATCCTGATACACGAATCAAATTCGAATTGCCTGGCAGCGCATTAGTAATATTGAAGGTATATGACATTCTTGGGCGCGAAGTGGCAATTTTAGTAAACAAAGAAAAATCTCCAGGGATATATGAAGTTCAATGGGATGCATCGGCCATGCCTAGCGGTGTTTATTTCTACAGACTGCAAATGGGGAATCATATAAAGACCAAGATGATGACATTAATAAAATAAATATCTATTTTTCAATTCAATAAAAATGGTAGTTTGATATGAAAAAGAACCTTATGAGTACATTATTGGCACTGTTTTGCATCGCAATACACGTGCAAGCTCAACTGTCACCGCAAAATGCAATAAAAGCAATGGCCCGAGGAATTAATATGGGCAATACTCTTGAGCCGCCCAACGAAGGTGATTGGGGAAATACTGCATCGGCAGCGAATTTTGACGATTATAAAAACGCAGGCTTCACTTGTGTACGAATACCGATTACATGGGACAAGCATTCAGACACAACAGCACCTTACGCTATTAATCCGACTTGGCTCAACCGAATCGAACAAGTTGTCGATTGGGGATTAAGCCGCCATCTGATCATCATCATCAATGCTCATCACGATGGTTGGATTAAAGATGCATATACTGATAATCATAAAGCGCGTTTTGATAGTATATGGAGCCAGATAGCCACAAGATTTAAGGATAAATCGGACAGTTTACTATTTGAAGTAATAAACGAACCCAACCCGTTATCGCTCGCCAATGTGAACGATTTGAATGCAAGAATAATTCAAATAATGCGGAAAACCAATCCTACACGCATTGTGTTGTTTTCAGGCAACAGTTACTCAAATTCAGCCGAGTTGATTGCTGCGGCAATTCCACTGGACACTTTACTTATCGGATACTACCATTCCTACGATCCATATCCTTTCGGACTCAATGGCACCGGCACGTACGGCACGGATGCCGATATCAAAACAACCACTCAAAAGTTTGACCAAGTTACCGCTTGGGGTACCGCGCATAATATACCGGTAGTTTTAAGCGAGTTTGGGTATAATATTTTATGTGATTACAATTCCCGCATGTGTGCTTATGCTACCGTTGTGGATCAGGCATTGGCTCATAATGTTGCATTCAATGTCTGGGAGGATGGAGGGAGTTTCCAGTTTTACAACAGAAGCGCACATACCTGGACTGAAGTAAAAGATATTTTGATTAATACCTACAAAGAATCGCCTAATAAAATGAGAATAAATTATTATAAAGATACCTTAGTGCAACTCCGGTGGAACAATCGGACTGCAGACGTTGACAGTATTATTATCGAGCGGAGAATTAATAATAGCGCATTTACAACCATTGCAAAGGTGTCGCCTGCGACATCCGAGTTTATCGACACTAACGTAGCAACCGGTAATAGATATTATTATTATCGCTTGAGGGCTAACCTGAAAGATTCTATCGAAATTCAATCCTATCCTGTGAGAATAATCGGTGCGACTATAACTCGTGGGCCATATACAGGAACACCAATTGCAATACCGGGCACAGTAGAAGCAGAAAATTTTGATATAGGAAAAGAAGGCATAGCCTACCACGATTCCGATTTTATCAATCTCGGCGGAGTATACAGGCTTGGCGTAGGTGTTGATATTTATCAGATTGGAGTCTTTTACTATGTCGGACATATGGCAGCAGACGAATGGTTAGAATATACTATAAACGTTCAGCAAGAAAGCGACTATTCTATTTCAGCTACGATGGGTGCTGTAACTGCCGGGGGACAATTTGTTTTGGAATTTCAAAATGGCACTACTTCACCTTTCATTGCTGCGGCAACCGGAAAATTATCTACTTTTAAAATTGTAGCGAATACATTTCACATTTTAGCAGGGAAACAAATAGTGCGTCTTCATATTACCCAAACGCCGGATTTCTCTATTAATTATCTTAAATTTTCCGTTGTTACTTCGGTGGATAAGGAAAAAATTCCAACCGACTTCGAGCTTTTTAACAATTATCCCAATCCATTTAATCCAGAAACAAAAATAAGTTATCAGATGCCAGTAACCAGTTATATCAGTGTGAAAGTATTTGATATTTTAGGAAGAGAAGTAAGAACGCTCGTTGATGGGATTAAAAAAGCAGGAATGTATACGATAGACTTTAATGGCTCAGGATTACCAAGCGGCATTTATTTCTATCGTTTGCAAGCAGGATCGTTTACAGAAACAAAGAAACTTGTTTTGGTTAAATAGGACATTTATCCTCTTGGCAAAGAGCGAGATGTTAATCAGCAAAAAGAAAATAAAAATCACATTCCTCGGAATATGAGGAATTATAAAAATATGGAGCAAGGAAATGAAAACAAGATCAATATATTTTGTTGCTGCAGTATTGTGTTTGCTCGCAGTAAATGCATCGGGACAACTTTATTGGAATACAAACGGTAGTTCCGCTGGTTGGACGGCAGCAAACTGGAGCACAGACGGATTGGCACCGTTTGCTACTGCTTGGACACCTGGAAGTGATGCAGTATTTCAAGCAACTTCTAAATCGACATTTGCTACAACGACAGTAGGTAATGTTACCGTTAATGACGGCGGCTATACTGTCACGATCACACAAGCGGGAATCCTCACAACATCATCAATTAGTACCTTCAACATTGGAACAGGAGATTCTTTAGCTTGGACTGGCCAAGCTATGGCAATCGCCAATGGATTTATAAAAAATGGAAGCGGGATATGGAATATTGGTATAGTAACTTCATCCTATACTGGTGGATTTACATTGAACGCAGGCACTATTTGGGTCTCCGCAAATAATTCGTTTGGTACTGCGACCTTGAGCATTAACGGTGGTAATATTCAATCAACGACTCCCGGTCTTACCTTTGCGCCCACTAATATTGTCATTGGGGGTGATTTCACTTTATCTGGAACCAAGAGTGTAATATTCTCTGGTGCTGTTGATTTAGGATCATCATCACGAACAATTACAAATTCAACTGCAAGCGGCGGTCGAACATTTAGCGGGGTTATTTCAGGAAGCATCGGTTCAGGTTTAACGTTTGCCGGTTCCGGTGGTGGAACTATTGATATTACAGGAACATCAAATACTTTTTCAGGAAATATAACCGTTACAGGCGCTGAAGTAACTTTTGCCAGTGATGGAAGTCTCGGTGCAGTTCCGGGCACTGTTACAGCAAACAGTATCGTTATTGATGGAGGACGGCTTACACTTATTCCTGCTACATCCTTTACATTAAATGCAAACAGAGGTATTCAGGTTGGTGCAACTGCCAACACATCAATCAGTGTAAAAACAGGAATATCCGTAACATATAATGGTGTGATTGCCGATAAACCTTCCACGGTAGGAGTATTGGCAAAACAAGGCGCTGCAATATTCATTCTTGGCGGAATAAGCACGTATTCAGGCGCCACTTCAATTAATAATGGCACGATTCAATTATCAGGAGGCAACGACCGTCTCCCGACTGGAACGACTTTGAATATCGGTCAGGCAGCAAGTACAAATCTTGGCACATTCGATCTCAATGGAAATAATCAAGAAATTGCCGGACTGGTTTCAACAGCAGGAACAAATTCTTCAGTAAGCAAGAATACCGTTACGTCTTCGTCTCCCGCAATACTCACCATTAGCGGCAGCGGAACGTACAGCTACGGCGCAGGGACGACCCAAAATTCCGGAGTCGTCAGTGGGCTCATTTCGCTTGTCAAGACTGGAAGCGGGACACAAACGCTTGGTGATGCAAATACTTATACAGGATTAACAACGATATCCGGAGGTTCGCTGCAATTGAATAGAACTGGCGGCAACACAATACCAGCGGTCAATGACGTCCTCATTAATAGCGGCGGCACATTACAAGTGAGTTCAAATCAAACAGTGAATAATTTAACATTGAATTCAGGCGGTACGCTTACTATTGATATTGGAGATACGTTAAATGTGACTGGTACGTATACTAACAATGGCGGAACAGTTATTAATAATGGCGTGCTTCTTCCTGTGGAAATGACCTCCTTTTCAGCGGCTGCTCAAACAACGAGCGCTTTGCTGGCATGGTCAACAGCAACTGAAGTCAACAATTATGGTTTTGAGATCGAGCGCAGAGCAATTCCAAGCATTGTGTGGGCAAAAGTTGGATTTGTAGCTGGCAACGGAACTTCGAATACCGCGCATAATTATTCTTTCACCGATGCCGCACTTGCAACGGGGAGTTATGCTTATCGTTTGAAGCAGATTGACAACAATGGCGCATTTAAATATTCGCAAGAAGCTCAGGTAACGATAGAAACACCGAGAGTGTTTTCGTTGAATCAAAATTTTCCTAATCCGTTTAATCCGACAACAGTAATAAGTTATCAGCTGCCGATAGCCGGTTACGTTAGTTTGAAAGTGTACGATATGCTTGGCCGGGAAGTAGCAATACTAGTAAATGAACAAAAACCAGCAGGATCCTATCAAGCAGCTTTCGACGCACACTTGCTGCCCAGTGGAGTGTATTTCTATAGGCTGCAATCGGAAAGTTTCAAAGAGATAAAGGAGATGGTGTTGATCAAGTGACGATTTAATACTTATTTCAACATTCAATCTGAATAGAACTTATTCGTGTTCTTAAGAGGAAACGCTTATGAAAAAAATGGTATGGGTACTCTTTCTCATCGTTGCTGTTTGCTTCTCTCTCGATGCACAAACATCATTTACAGCAGGGAATCTTGTAGTCGTTCGCGTTGGCGATGGCAGCACAACTCCATCCGGTGCCTCGACGGCGGTTTTTCTCGATGAATATACAACGAGCGGTACTTTCGTGCAGTCTGTTGCATTGCCGACTTCACCTTCAGGAAGCAATGCACCATTGACACTTTCCGGAACGGCAGCAAGTGAGGGATCAATCGTTAATTCGGTTGATGGGCGCTACCTTACCATCGCCGGATATGGTGTTTCGCCGGATACGCCTTCAGTTGCAAGTACGGCGTCTGCAACTGTCCATCGAGTTGTTGCAAGAATAGATGCGACTGGCACAATAGATATAACAACAAAATTGACAGATGCGTCTACTGGAAATAATATTCGCGGCGCCGTTACAAACGATGGAACAGCATTTTGGACTTCTGGTGCTGCCGGCGGCATTCGATATGCCGCACTCGGAGCAACAACTTCTACGCAATTATCAACAGCGCCTACAAATACTCGCGTAGTAAATATTTTTAACAATCAATTATATGTTGCCAGTAATAAAACTCCATTTTTCGGAATATCGTCAGTGGGAACAGGTGTGCCGACCACTTCAGGTCAAGCGGTTACTTTATTGAATGGGTTTCCCGCTACTTCAAGCCCCTATGGATTCTCGATAAATGGCAATACGCTCTACGTCGCTGATGATAGGACAGATGGAATTAATGGCGGCGTACAAAAGTGGACATATAGTAGTTCAGTTTGGTCTCTTGCCTATGTGTTAGTGCCGAGTGCAAGTACCGGCGCGATTGGATTGTCTGTCGATTGGACGAGTCCCCATCCGAATATTTATGCCACAACGACAGATAATAAAATAGTTACCGTTACCGATGCGGGCTCTAGCTCATCATTTACGACACTGGTTACAGGGGCCGCAAATACCCTTTTGCATGGGGTTTCATTTACCCCGATACCACTTATTACATTTACCAATGGAACTTCTTTTATTGCTCCAGCAGGTACACCCAATACCAACGATAATGCAATTGGAAAATTCAAGCTTGCCGGAAATATCACCGGTGGGAAACTCACGCAAGTCGTCGTCACACTTTCTGGTACATACAGCGGTATTACCAATCTTAAGCTTTATTATTCTCTTGATACAACATTTAGTGTCGGTGCATCCGCATTATTGGCAACTGTTGCTTCACCATCTTCACCTGTCACATTCAATATCTCTTCTACTCCGCAACCGATTCCTACATCAGGCGGATATTTTTATATTGCAGCAGATTTAAACTCAAGCGCTTCCGGAACTGCGATAGCTTCGCTGGCTAATCAAACAGTATTCTCATTTACAAATGCTTCAATAAAGGGATCTTTTATCGATGCGATGCTTTCTTCAGTCTATTCATTAACTGTAAATTCATTGCATGGAACGATAACTAAAACACCGGATCAACAGAATTATCCTTCTGGAGCGAGTGTCGAATTGAAAGAGAGCCCAGATAGTACATACCACTTTGTATCGTGGGCAGGGGATGTTCCTTCAGGACATGAAACCGATACGCTGCTCACAGTCATAATGAATCAAAATCGAACCATCACAGCATATTTTGCGCTGAACACTTCTTCGCCAATTTTAATCTTGCCTACCGATACGAATATAACATCAACGACAGCTACCCTTGGTTCAAAGATTATTTCAAATGGAAATGATTCTCTCATCGAAAGAGGAGTCGTATGGTCAACATCTGCCACTCCGACAACAGCCGACCACAAAGTAATCACTTCAGATACAAATGCGATATATGTTGTTCCTGTGAGCAATTTGCCCTCAGGAACGTTTATTCATTTTCGCGGTTACGCAATAAATGGAATTGGGATAGGGTATTCACCGGAAGCAACATTTTACACTCTTTCTCCTGAACCTCTCACATGCGCGGGTTCATTTTCGGCGATAGCTATATTGGCAAATCAAATCAATCTTTCTTGGGATACTGCAACAGGAGCATCCGGATACATTATACTACAACGGATTGGTGCTGATCCGACTGGTATTCCAAAAGATATGACAAGCTATACAGTAGGAGATTCACTCGGGGATGGAAAAGTCGCGGCATTCCTTTCTTCCGGTACAAAATCTGTGAGTATTACCGGCCTTACCGCTCTCACTTCATATCATTATTCAATTTTTCCGTATGCATGGGATGGACTTAATATCAAGACATATAATTACAAAACTGCCACAATACCAACAGCAAACGCAACGACTCTCAAGGAACCTGCGATAACAACAGTAATTTTGCCGCAATACATAGAAGGAATGAACGGGAAAAGTAATTCAAATCGAATTCCATTTGCATATCGCGCGCGACTTACGGAATTATTGATGAATGCTACGTATCGTTTCTGCAATCAAGTTGCAATTTCAACAGATTTAGATTCTTCAGATGGCTCGGGTAATTGTATATTTGCTTCAGCAACAGGAGATTTTGTTCGAGCATCAAGTCCGAGTCTTAGTTCAGCAGGATCTTATGGAACATTTAAGACAGATTCATCGGGAGCATATGAAGGATGGTTTATCACCGAGCCGACAGGAAATGATCGGTTTACACCCGGGAAATATGTTTTCATGCGTATATGGCTGAATGATGGTATGTCCGGTACCATTGCGGTGAAGCATTTGACGATGCTTGATTCTGTGCGAGTGGTAAAACTGGATCCATCGGTGACTGATAGCACTGGTACCGGCCTTCGGTGCACAAGCGCAGCTAACCCAAAAGACTTTGTATTCATCTATAACAACAAGGAAGGAACAGGCCGGCCGATTTCAGGATCATTTTTCGAGAGCGATGGAACTGATAATAGTATTGATAACAATTATGCGGCATTCTATGCAACTCATGTAAATGGCATTAACGGTTCATTTGGTGTTGTTTTACCCAATATATTGCCCAATGGTGTTAGGCGTGTAGAACGACGTTCACTTGCAACAGGTGCTGTTGCCGTCTTTGCTACTGATGCTGATGGCATCTGGCCGAGTGGTGTAGATACAAGAAATCCATCTGGAGGAACTGCGGAACTTGTTCTCGCCGGAACGGATGTTCAATGGACAACGAGTGTTCAAAATTTAAGCACGCTTCCTCAGGAATACACTCTCTTTCAGAATTATCCAAACCCCTTTAACCCTTCAACAACGATCAAGTATCAATTGCCTCGGATGAGTTACGTTACTTTGCAGATTTATGATATTCTTGGACGAAAAGTAAGCACATTGGTAAATGAAATAAAACAAGCGGGATACTATTCGGTGGCATTCGATGCAGCTTCATTATCCAGCGGTTTCTATTTCTATAAAATAACTGCGAATACATTTACACAAACAAAACAAATGATGCTTATCAAATAGAATTAATAATTTCTTACTGGTATGGCAAGACATATTGAGGAACCCATACTGTTTTGTAAAAAGAAAGATGACAGACGTATTGTTTTTTAAAGAAACAAAAATAACTATAAGGCTATGCGATTAAATGAAAATCAAATTTAATTGGCAGAAAGCAGGAAAAGACTTTCTTGCCTTTTGATTGTGTGATTTGTATCAGGTTAAGTTAAGGTATTATTTTCCCTGATCAAGAAATGTGTCTGTCTTTATTTTTTAATCAGTTCTTTAGAGGCATTTTCACAGCCAGTATTTAAATCGTTATTTGTATTTACTTAACCAACACCATCTGCTTTGTCTTTGTGAACCTCTCCGTCTGCAGCTTATAAAAATACACTCCGCTCGATAAACCGGATGCGTCAAATGAGATTTTATAATTACCGGCCACTTCTTTTTCATTCTGTATAATGACCGCGACTTCTCGGCCAATGAGATCGTACACTTTCAATGTAACGGAACTTGTTTGCGGTAGCGAATACGAGATAGTGGTTTGCGGATTGAATGGATTGGGATAGTTTTGGAATAATGTGTAACTAGTAGGGACGATTGTAGGTGCTTCCTCGACGCCGGTTACTATCGAAGCACTATAGAAAAAAATGCTATTGGATGTTGCAGTAGTATCAAATCCATTTGTTACATAGCCGGTTAGAACATAAGAACTTGATGATCGGATATTATTAACTGATAATACGGCAGAAGTATCAGTACTCGTCAATATAGTATCTACACTGGGTCCAAAAAAGTGTATTATATATGTAAGCGGATTGCTGTGAGGATCCGAAGCTTTTGTCCAGCTTAATGAAATATTTTTTGTAGATGTCCTAAGACTATCGCCAGGAGTGTATTGAAGTTTATAACTTGAAGGATTATCAGTTGTATCGCTATTGTCTGGCTGTCCGTATAAAATCCCACGGCCTTCGGCAGAGACATAACACCTGCCGTAAACTCTTGGATCTCCTGTGATCTGATGTATCCAGCCGTATTGATGACTATCATCGTTTATCCTTGTCCACGATGCACCGGTATTATCCGAACGGAAGAATCCCAATGCTCCACTGACGGTTCCATATAAATATATTGCTGGATACCCGCCAACAGTTTGTGCCTTGCCAAATCCTATTCGATATGCTGCTGTTACAGAACCAAGTTTTGTTACAGATGCACCAAAATTTGTTAAGTAATATAACCCGCCTGTCCCGCAGCATATCCATATTTCACCTTCACAACCCGGCACTGCTACCGTATTTCCATCCGTTTGCGACCAAGACGGCAATCCTGAAACATTTTGAACAAATGTTTTGCCTCCGTCTGTGGATAGCCACATCTTTCCCGCTGTACCAGCATATGCGTAGAAAATATCTGGATTGACTCTGTCTGCCACAGGCGGCACTGTCGGTGCTCCGCCGCTACATTTTGTCCATGTCTTTCCATTGTTTGTGGAATAGAACATAAATGCGCTTGTCGGTCCCCACACTATTGAATTTCCGTCAGCCGATACGGCTATTGACCATGAACCTCCATCTGTCGCGCCAACTGGACACGAGGAAAAATCATGCCATGTTGTGCCGCCGTCATTGGAATAGGAACCAAATGGAGATGGACTATTATATGCCTGCACAATTTTTGATGGTACTTTTCCCGCAAAAGCAATCGACCCTGTTGACCATTTATTAGGAAAAAATCTATCAGGCGGTGATACATCAAGGTTGTCATGCCTGAATCCGCCAGCATCTCCCATAACGGATAATAGATTTGTGAAAGGAGGACTAACGATTTGCGTTGGGACAGTTTCTTCCAGATTTTGATCCTTGAAATACCATGTTGGCTTAGACGAACTTAGATTATCGGTCGCCCAGATTCCGTATCCGGTTCCAAACATTGCTTTGCTTGAGTCGAACGGATCCATCACTAGTGTTGCGAGCCAGTGTGGATTGTTGGTGTGTACGTACGGAGCGTAGCTGTAATCCATTGTCGCATTTGTAAGCCGCGGTGTCCAGCTTGTACCGCCGTTGGTGGACATATATACCTCATCTCTGGGCGACCAGCGATCAAGCGTACTTACAATGATGATGTTTGGATTCTTCGGATACACTGATATGCCGCTGAAACCGTACGAACCTGTTGGCGGTGAAATGTTCTTCCATGTGCCGCTCGAAATTCCGTACATCCAAACCGATCCCGTGGTTGCATTGTTTGGGCCTTGATAGTTTGCCGTAGTGATATATAAAAGTGTATCGGCAATATCAGATCTGATAGCCATTACACCGTTCGGCTGTCCCGTAACAATAGTCCATGTGGTTCCACCGTCATCGCTGCGATATAGGCTTTGTCCGGTTGTATTAACTACCGCTGCAAATATACGCTGAGAGGCGTTTCCCGGAGACGCACTTGAAGGATCAAATCGGATAAAATTAACATTAGTTGGCGAAAATGAAGTCACCTTTGTCCATGATGTACCATAGTTTGTGGATTTCCATATTCCATTTACTGTAGTACCCATAAAAAGTATTGAACCTAAATTCGGATCAACTTGCAGCCGCTCGCCGGCCCCGCGTCCGTCTTCATTGCCGCCAATTTTCACAGACAGAGTATTGATCTTCCATGAATTTCCTTTATCAGTGGAAGCAAGCACTGCGCCGTATGTTGCCCACGGTT
>Ga0182021_10001467_pt1 | contig 27049 bp, 19 predicted proteins | sample 612E3MmetaG_FD_120493 | JGI IMG/M metagenome (GOLD analysis project Ga0182021, IMG submission 120493) | Permafrost microbial communities from Stordalen Mire, Sweden - 612E3M metaG (Illumina Assembly) | ecosystem: Environmental > Terrestrial > Soil > Wetlands > Permafrost | place: Sweden...
AGCGCATCCTCGACATCCTTCAGGGCGCCAAGCACGGCCGCCTCATACGCGGCAAGGGCCTCCTCCTGCATGGCTGTCTGGATCGCGACCTTCTGCCGGATTTGCCCGCCGTCGAAAAGGGTAAGCCCCGCCTTCACCAACCCTTGGGCGGTTCGCGCGCCGACCGTATACAGGTCGCCCAAGGACAGGGCCTCGAGACCAATGGAACCGCTCAGCGTGAGATCGGGATAGCGGGAGGCGGCCGCAACGCCGATCTGGGCGGTCTGCGCGGCCAGTTTGCGCTCCGCCTCCCGAACGTCGGGCCGTTGTCGCAGCACGTCGGCAGGGACTCCCACCGCAAGTTCCGAAGTCGCCAGGGGCACCGTTGATGCAGTGCCGGCTTCTAGCTGTGCGTTCAGACTGCCGGGCGGGACGCCAAGCAGGATGGCGAGTTGATGTTCGGCCTGCTCGATACTGGTCCGAAGGACCGGCGATTCCGCCCGCGTTTGCTCCAGGCTCAGACGCGCCTGATCCACGTCCAACTGTGTGACGAGGTTCGCCTGCTGGCGCCAGCGGGCGATCTTATACGTTTCCTCTTGGGCGGCGAGATTAGTGTCGACGATCCTCAGACGGGTCTGGGCCGAGCGATACTGGACGTAATTCAACGCCACTTCCGCCAACAGTGAGACCACCGTATCGCGCAAGGCTTCCTGCGAAGCCTGCAGCGACGCCTCGGCCGATTCCGCCCCGCGCCGCTTTCCGCCAAACAGGTCCAGTTCCCAACTGGCATCGAGACTGTTGGCGTAACTCGACATGGTGGCACTGGAACCGGCCCCCATTTGTGCACTGCTGCGGGACCGACTTCCCGACGCATTGAGCGAGACGGTCGGCCATTGCTCTGCACCGGCCAACTGCCGCTGCGCACGCGCTTTGCGAAGGCGCGCTTCGGCCTGCTTCACATCAAGGTTGTTCCGTTGGGCACCGGCCACGAGATCGGTCAGTACAGGATCGCCGAAAACGCACCACCACTGACTCAGCGCCGCAGGGTCCAATGGACCGTTCGTAATGACGCCGTCAGACTTCGTGCTCCAATTCGTCGGCGTACCCACGGTGGGGCGCTGGTAGTCCGGGCCTGCCGTCATGCAACCTCCAAGCAGCGGACAGGTCAGAACGAGAAGCCTGAGGCTGTAGAGGCGCACACTCGCCGGTCGTATGGCATCTCTCATGTGTCAGGCCCCCGCTGATCTTCCCTTGGCATGGCGACGGGCGTTTTCCAGACATCGCTTCACCTCGCGCAGGCCGGCGAGGCTGAACCGGACAATGTGCTCTGCCAAAGCATCCCCATCGATTTGCAGTCTGGGCGGCCCCACCGGTTGTGCTTTGTGCGGTGCGATCCGTCGCTGTCGTTCCTGCATCAATGCGGCAATGCACTGGGCATGAACACTCAGCTCACAAAGCTGCACGTCCTTCTCGGTCGCCCGGGGGCCGAGAATCTCACGGATGATCTCAAGGTGCATCTGCCGAAGCGGCTCAAGGGATCTGTGCATGACCTCGGCCAGCAAGCCGGTGGGGTTGGACATCTCCCGATGAGCAATGTCCAAGTCGCGGCTGGCTGGATCCAAGCTGCGTCTCACCAGCGCCAGGATATGGCCGCGCAGGCGTTCCTCGGCCGGCGCGTTCGCAGCCACGCCTCCGTCCGGCGGATAGGCCTCGACACTGCGATCGAACTCGTTCCGCCACGCGGCGGCATAGAGTTCCTCCTTGCTCCGGAAGTGGTAGTTCACCGCGGCTACGTTTGCCTCGGCAGCCCGGCAAATGTCGGCTGTCTTCGTGTCGTGAAAGCCTCTTGCCGCAAAGATCGATGCCGCAGCATCGAGCAGTCTGCCGCGGGTCTCCATTCCGTCGCTGCGATTTGTGGTCATTATGCCTCCACATCCTTTTGTTACTATTAAAACGGTAACTTAAAGTATGCGTTCTACTTCGTCAACTCCCAAATGCGGAAGTGAGCCTGAAGGGCCAGTCAGGACAACCGGGTCAGTCCCTCCCGCGACAAGAGGTCTCGGCCCCGCCACGCCGCTGGAGGGGAACAAGAGGGGGTGACTCTTGCCAGACGTGTGGGGGCCGAGAAAAGATAATGATCGCGCCAGATAAAATGACTCGTACAGTCATGGCTTCCTCCGGCAGCATTCGACTTGTCGAACCATGGATACTGAGGCGTATGATCCTTTCGCACTGCTGAACCGCCAGGCCCGTGGCTTCGCCTGCGGTAAAACGATCCATCAGCGCCTGGATTTCTTCGCTCTGCGCGAGAAAGAGAGGTTCGGCAAGGTCCTTTTTTTGCCCCTCCAGGCGTTCGCGCCGGGTTTGCTCAATAATATGCTCCGTGTTCCATCCGTTGGATTTGAGTGAGTTGTTCGAGGAGTTTCGCTGGTGTAGTGGTTTTCATGACAGAAGAGCATATTGGTACGTATATACTTTCAATCCCAAAAACACTTCTTTGGCGATCTTTCCCGAAATTTGTCGGCCACCCGTCCCACGTTAGCGTCCCACGTTAGCGTTGCGTCATCCGTTTCCTTGCCCTAAGATACCGGCTTTCGGTTTCGTTCCGCGAGTTCCCATGATTGACTTACACGTACACTCCACGTTCTCGGATGGCAGCCTGACCCCGGAGCAACTGATTGCCGAGGCGGCGCGCCTCAAACTCTCCGCCATTGCCCTGACGGATCATGACGGCATGATGGGAATCGAGTCGTTTCTGCGGGCCGCGGCTTCATCCGGCGTCGAGGCCGTGCCCGGCGTGGAAATCAGCGTGGACGTCAAGTCGGGCACGTTGCACATGCTGGGCTACTATCTGGACCGCCACAACGGCGGCGTCGAAGAAGCGCTGGCCCGGATCAGGACCGGGCGCGAGGAGCGGAATCAGCTCATCCTCGAAAAACTCAACCAGCTCGGCGCCGGCCTGACCTGGGAGGACGTCGCGAAGTTCGCCGGCGAAGACGTGGTGGGCCGTCCCCATTTCGCGCAAGCGATGATCGAGAAGGGCTTCGTGAAGAACAAGGAGCAAGCGTTCGACCGCTATCTCGCCAAGGGGAAGCCGGCTTACACCGACCGCGTCCGGCTGACCGTGCTCGATAGCATCCGCATGATTCGTGACGCGGGCGGCGTGGCCGTGCTCGCGCACCCCGCCTCGCTGGGCCTGGGCCGTGCGGCGCTCAAGACGCTGGTTGCCGAGTTGAAGGCCGCCGGTTTGCAGGGCATCGAAGCCTACTATTCGGAGCACTCGCGTCCTCAGACGGATCTTTGCCTTAAACTCGCGGCCGAGTTCGGTCTGATCGTGACCGGCGGCTCGGATTTTCACGGCGCCGCGAATCCCGACGTCAAGCTCGGCCGGGGTTTCGGCGATCTCGCCGTTCCGGACGACCTCATGGGCCCTCTTCGTGACCTCTCCCACCGCCATTGACGGGTTATATGTGCATGTGCCGTTTTGCGCGGGCAAGTGCGACTACTGCGCGTTCTACTCCGTTCCTTACCGCCCCGAATTCGCCGCCGAGTACCTCGCGGCGTTGGAGAAGGAATTCCTCCATGCCTCGAGTCTCCATCCCGGCCTCGCCGCCGCCAGGACCGTCTACTTCGGCGGCGGCACTCCGACGATTCTGGCGTTGCCTCAGATCGAATCGCTCCTGGAGATGTCTCGCGGGCGTCTGGATTTCCCGCGGGTGGACGAGTGGACGGTCGAGGCGAATCCCGGAACCGTGGACGGACCGAAGCTGAAAGCGCTCCGGGCCGGCGGGGCGAACCGGATCAGCCTGGGCGCGCAGTTCTTTGACGATGCCGTGCTGGCGTCGCTCGGCCGGCGGCACAACGTCGCGGACATCCGGCAGGCGCGCCGGGAGATCGGGAAGGCCGGCTTCGAGAACTGGGGGCTAGATTTGATCGCCTGCATCCCGGGCGTGGACCTGGCCCTCTGGAAGCGAACGGTGCGGGCGGCGGTGGCGCTGGAGCCCCGTCATGTGTCGGTCTACGCCCTGACCGAGGAGGAAGGGACAAAACTTCAGGCGCGGATCGTGAGCCACGCGGTACGGCCGCTGGACGACGACGCCCAACTGGCCATGCTGCGCGCCGCGGAAGAGACTCTGGAGTCCGCCGGTTATCGCCGCTACGAAATCTCGAACTACGCGAAGCCGGGTTTCGAGTGCCAACACAATGTGGCGTGCTGGCGGGGCCGGAACTATGTCGGATTAGGCTGTGCCGCGGCGTCGCGGGTGGGGAATCGCCGCTGGACCAACAAACCCGACGTGGACGCCTACCTCGCCTCTTTGAATGCCGATTCCCTTCAGGTCCCCAGGGACGAGGAAATCCTGACCCCGGAACTGGACGCCACGGAGAGGATCGTGTTTGGGTTGAGAATGGCGGAAGGGGTTGACCTTGACCTTATCGTTAGCGAGGCGAAGCTGCGCGACGCGGGGACGATCGAACGCTGGCGGCGCGAGTTCGCGCGCCTGGGCTCGGAGGGGCTGCTCCGGCGGACGGGGGATCGTTGGTCGCTTACTCCGAGGGGGCGGGAATTAGCCGATCACGTGGCAGTTGAATTGATGATCTGAGTTTGCTACAACCGCCGACGCAGGGCCGATAACAGCCGCACACAGTCTCATGAAAAACCAGGCCCAGTGGGAAGCGAATCTATTCGAGCTGATCCGGCGGACGTCCGTGGATTTACCGTCCGACGTCGAGCAGGCCCTGCGCAGAGCCCTGGCGGCGGAGAAGCGCGGAAGCCGGGCGCGGTGGATGCTGGAGACCCTTCTGGCCAACGTGGAGAGCGCCCGGGAAAAGGACGCGCCGCTTTGCCAGGATACCGGAAGCCTCATTTTCCACTTCCACGTGCCGCCGGGGTTCGACACCAACGCCCTGGCCGCCGTGACGCGGCTCGCGGTATCCCGCGCCACCCGTCTTGGCTACCTGCGGCAAAACACCCTGGATTCCGTCTCGGGCGAGCCGTACCAGACGAACGTGGCGTACGGGTCGCCGGTCCTCTGTTTTCGCCAGTGCGCACGGGCGACGATCGACGTCAGGCTGATCATGAAAGGCGGCGGTTCGGAAAACGTGGGACGCCAGTATAGCCTCCCTGACGAGCAGCTCGGCGCGGGGCGCGACCTGGAGGGCGTGCGCCGCTGCGTGCTCGACGCGGTCGTCGCCGCTCAGGGGAACGGGTGTGCGCCCGGAGTCCTGGGGGTCTGCATCGGCGGCGATCGGGCCACGGGCTACGAGCACTCCAAGGAACAATTCCTGCGACGGTTGGACGACCGCTCGGGCGTGAAGGTCCTGGCCCGGCTCGAAGAACGGATTCTCAAGGACTCGCGGACCCTCGGCATCGGTCCCATGGGTCTCGGCGGGGCCACCACGCTGCTGGGGGTCAAGATGGGCGCGCTCAGCCGGCTCCCCGCGTCGTTCTTCGTGAGTGTCTCTTACAATTGCTGGGCATTCCGGCGCAGGGGCGCCCTGTTGAGTCCCAACGGAGGCTTGCGGCGATGGCTGTATTGACCCGTCATCTGCACTATCCTTTTACGCTCGACCAGATCAAGGGGCTGAGGGCGGGCCAGTTCGTCGCCGTCAGCGGCCTCGTGTTTACGGCGCGCGACCGGGTGCATAAATATCTCTTCGATGGCGGCAAGTGCCCGGCCGATCTCAAGGACGGGGCGATTTATCACTGCGGACCGGTGATGCTGCGCAAAGAAGGCGCCTGGGTCGTTTGCGCGGCCGGACCGACGACTTCGACGCGCGAGGAACCGTATCTGCCCCGCCTCGTCAAGGACGGCGGGGTTCGCGTCATCATCGGAAAAGGCAGCCTCGGCCGGACTTCCGAAGCGACGTGCAAGCAAAATGGATGCGTCTATCTCCACGCGGTCGGCGGGGCCGCCCAGATCCTGGCCGAAAAAGTTGTGGCGGTCAAAGGCGCGCATTTTGTCCGGGAATTCGGGTTGACGGAAGCCATGTGGGAATTGGAGCTCAAGGATTTCCCGGCCATTGTCGCCATTGACGCGCAGGGAAGGAACCTGCTGCGCTGCACCCAGTCCGGTTCGCGCCGCGTTCTGGCCCGCTTGTTGGGTGACGATCCGTTCGTGCCGTAAGGGAGCGGGGGAGCCGGATTCCATGCGAACGATCTTCATGGGCTCAGCCGCCTTCGCCTGTCCATCCCTGGACCGCCTCCTGTCCCGCCGGGACGTGGACGTGATTGCCGTGGTGACCCAGCCGGACCGTCCGCGCGGCCGCCATCTCGCAGTCGGGCCGTGCCCGGTCAAGAGCCGGATTCAGCCGCTCGGAATCCCTGTCTTGACCCCCGAGAGCATCAACGCGCCGGACAGCGTCGCGGCGCTTCGGGCTTGCCGCCCGGACCTCATGGTCGTGGTGGCCTACGGCCAGATTCTGAAGCCCGCGATCCTGGCCCTGCCGCCGCTCGGGTGCGTCAACGTTCACGCGTCGCTCCTGCCCAAGTATCGCGGCGCGGCGCCGATCCAGTGGGCGATCGCGAACGGCGAACGCGTGACCGGCGTCACCACCCAATTCATGAACGAACGAATGGACGCCGGCGACGTTCTGTTGCAGCGGCCGATGGACATCGGCGGCGACGATACCGGCGGAAGCCTGCACGACAAGCTGGCGGCCCTGGGGGCGGACTTGCTGGACGAGACGGTGTCGCGCCTCCTGGCGAAGACCGCCGTTCGCGTCCCGCAGAACGAAGCGGAAGCCACGCTGGCCCCCAAGCTCGCGAAGTCCGACGGCCGCCTGGACTGGCGCCTGCCGGCGGCAACGCTCGGTCATCGGGTTCGCGCGTTCGATCCCTGGCCGACGTGCCACTGCGAGGCGCCCGCGGGCTCGGGCCGGATCGTCAAGGTGCTCAAGGCGCGCGTCGAGCGGGGAGCGGCGGGGACGCCCGGAACCGTGCTGGACCTGTCCGGCGACGGTCCGCTCGTGCAAACGGGAGAAGGCGCTCTCCGGCTTGTGGCGGTCCAGCCCGAAGGGAAAAAGCCCATGGGCGGCGCCGATTTTGCGCGGGGTTGCCGTGTTGCCATCGGCGACAGGTTGGGGTAAGGTGCCCCCGTATGTTCATCCAATGTTCCTGTCCGAAGTGCAAGGCCCCTGTCGAGATGGACGCGGCGCAGGCCGGCATCCAGATCGAATGCCCGGGTTGCCGCGCTCCTTTTGTCGTGCCGCGCAAGAGCGTTGAGCCCGGCGTGACCGTTGGCGGGTTCAAGATCTCCCGCCTGCTGGGCCAGGGAGGCATGGGCGAGGTCTATCTGGCGCGTCAGGTTTCCCTCGATCGCGACGTGGCGCTGAAGATTCTCTCCCCGCAATTGTGCCAGGAGCCGGAGGAGCGGGATCGGTTTCTGAACGAGATGCGCGTGCTGGCCCGCCTGGATCACCGCAACATCGTCACGGCTCACGACGCGGGGGTGGATTCCGGCGTCCTTTATCTGGCGATGGCCTATCTTTCGGGCGATTCCACCGAAAAGCGAATCAAGAAGGACGGACCCTATCCGGAGGCGGAGGCGCTCAAAATCGCGCACAAGATGGCCGACGCCCTGGCCTACGCCTGGGATCGCCATCAACTCCTGCACCTGGACATCAAGCCCGCCAACATTCTCACGGATTCCAACGGCGAAACGAAGCTCGCGGACTTCGGTCTCGCGCGCCGGTTGGCGCCCGGCGTTCCCAAGGCCGAAGAGAAGTTCATCATCGGAAGCCCGAACTACATGAGCCCCGAACAGGCCGGCGGCGTTGATCCTTTGGACTGCCGCTCGGACATCTATTCGCTCGGCGCAACCCTCTACACCCTGGTGACGGGAACCCTCCCTTTCGAGAGTCCCACGGCGGAGGGAACGTTCGAGAGACTGGCCAAGGAGAGCCTGCCCGACCCGCGAGAGCGGGTCCCGACCCTATCCCGGGGGCTGGTGCTCGTCATGGAACGTATGCTGGCCCGAGACCGACGCCGGCGGTACGGCGCCTGGCCGGCCCTGATCGAGGACCTCCGCCGGGTTCAGGCGAACCGGCTGCCCAAGACGCCGGGATTGGCGGCACGCGAATCCGTGCTGAAACGGCGCGATCTTGTGGCCGCCAGAGCGGGAGCGCCGGGCACCGCTCGACTCGGTCGAAACCCGCCGACGGCCGGGCAAACTACCGGGGAAGAGCAAGAATCGCGGTTCGGTCTGATCCTGGCCGTGTGCGCGGTCGTGGCGGCGGTTGGCGCCGTGTGGTGGTATGCCGCCGTGTCCGGGGACAAACCCGCTCCGCCTCCACCAAGGGCGACGTTTCAGCCGCAAGCCGCGCCGGCGGAAACGTCGGAGGAGATTCAGGCCAGGGAATTTGGAAAACGATTCGACGCCGGGGTCCGGTATGAACGCGAACACCCCGGGGACTACGCCGGAGCCATCGCCCTGTTCGATTCGTTGCGCAGGGACGGGGTGGGAACGCACTACGAGTCGGCGGCGGCGGAACGGATCCGGCGGATTGACGCGCGGCGCGCCCATGCGACGGAAGAGGCCCTTGCCGGGTTGAGAACCGAGGCGGTTCGCCTGTCGGGCCAAGGGAACTGGGAGCAGGCCGTGGCGCTGGTCCGGGACTATGCCGGGCCGATGAAGGAAGAGAGCGCCGGGGAACGCCAAACCTTGGTCGAGGACCTGACGCGGCGGGCCGGCGAAGCCCGGAAGAAAAGCCTCGAATCCGCCCAGACGAAGCTGGGGAGTGTCGTGAACGATCTCGCCGCCCGTCTCGCGAACCTGGATTTTGCGGCGGTCCAACGCCGTATGGCGGAGGCGGATCGGGATGCCGCGCTGGATTCCGTCGCGCCGGCTTGGAAAGCGGTGCGGGAGTCCGCCGCCAGGGCCGCCGCCCTGCCGGATCTCGTTGTCGAGTCGTTCCGTCGCGATGCAGGGAAAGAAATACGGGTAATTCTCAAGCGGGGAATCGAGACGCTGCAAATCGCCGGCATCGAGGGCGCGAAGATCAAGGCGAACCTGTTGGTGCGCACGGGAGAGCTCGGCGGCTCGGCGGCGATCGCCAGGGATTTCACCCTGGACGATCTCAGCGTGAAGGAAAAGATGGGCCGCATCGGGAGTCCCGAGGCTCCGGACTCGAAACTCTTGCGGGGACTGTTGCTGTGCGAAGGGAAGGAACTCGCGCTGGCCAAAGCGGAATTCGAAGGTTGCCCGGGGCCGATGGGACAGGCCCTGGTCCGGCAGGTGGAACGGCTTGCCGCCGAGCAGGCCGCGGCCGCGGCCCAGGACGCCTACCGGAATCTGCTGGCCCCGGTCTTCCCGGCCTTTACGGGAAATGAGGAGAACGAGGCCGTGATCGCGAAGTTGTCCGAGATCAAGTTGATGCCGGGGCAGGCGAAAACGATTCGAACGCATCTCGACGCGTGGAATCTCCAGTTCGCCAACACGGACGTCGGCCTCGAACGTCGGGACGTCATTGACGCCCTGAATTCCGCCGTGGCCGCGGCGGAAAACCCGGGGAGAGCGCCGGGCTTCAATTTGACCGCGCCCAACGTGGTTGTGGAGACTTCGGACTGCACGATCAAGCGGACGCGCGCCAGCCTCATCCTCTATCCCGATGGAGGACGGTGCAAAGGGCGTGTCACCCTGGGGGAGGCGACGTGCAAAGGCAATTACCGCATCCGGTGGAGAGTGAAATTCGATGCCGCGCAGTGCAAAGAATTCAGGATCGCGTGCTGGCCTTTTCTGCGTAATCCGCGGGATTCTTCGTCCGCGATCGCGCTGGTCTGGGAAGACGGGGCGTGGTCCCTCCGGGGGCCCAACGGCTCGGACGTCCCGGACGAGGCGAACGGCTATTCCCTCCGCCTCTCCGATTCCCTTCCGAAAGGTCAGCGGTCGAGGCGCGAGACGGGCGGCGAAATCTGTTTCGAGAAAGTGGGCGAGCAACTTTTCGCTTCGGTTGACTCCCGGAGGGTCTGCGCGGTGGCGATGAACGAGACGCGTCTGGCGAAAGTCGAGGACATGCCTCTGGAATTGGACGTCCGGGCGCGATTCGCGGAGCGCGGCGAAGGGTCGGTCAGACTGGTGCTGCAGGAGTTCACGGTCGGCCCCGGCGTGGTCTCCTCCGTCTCGGCGGAACCGGGGACGCCGAAGGCGGCGTCCGGGCTCCAGTAGTCCGCGGAGCGGCCTCCGAACCGGCGAAAGCCGCGGCGGAATCGCTCCTTGCGCCCCGCCCGGCGCGTTCCCTTAAATTAATTAATTGCTAACTCATTAGATTTAGATTAGGGTGCGCGCCGACCATGAGCACGGGTTGGCGCAGCGCGGCGGGGAAGGCGGCGGGGCTTTGCGGCGCCGTCCTGGCCGGCGCGCTTCTCGGCCCCCGGCCCGCCGCCGCCCAGGGCGACGCGTTCATTCCCGCCTACAACACGCTCGCCAGCAACCTCAACCGCCGGGTCGCCATCGTGGGCGGGACGACCCTCGCCTGCAAGAACCCGGCGCTCGGCGAGACCGTGACCGGGTGGGACCTTTACCTGATGCGGGACCGGGTGCGGGGCCTGATGGCGTCCGGATTCCTGATGCCGGTGAAAGGGTCGGCGTCCGGAATTCCGGCCGTGGCGGAGGCCTTCCCCGCCGGGCTCCGGTACGTGAACGGCGTTCTCGCGAAACCGTCCCTGATGGACCCGATCGGGGACGGACAGGGCCGGTTCACGAAGGTGCCGGGGGAGTACACGGCGAGCGGGACGGCGATCTACGCCGACAACTTCAGCGATGCGCCCGTCCTGTGGATCCACTTCCAGGAATTGGACGCGGCCATCCGCTCGCTTCGGCATACGTGGGCCGGGAGCGGGTGGGACACCGCGGGGCCCAACCAGCGGGGCGGCTGGGCCGGATTCCCGAGGGGCTCTTACGACGCTGAACTGGCGCAATGCGTGGCGACCTACAACGCCGGTTCGCCGGTCGCCGGCGCGGGCGGTCCGTGCGCCTGGTTTCGCGCCGTCGGCCCGCACGAGGGATACACGTATGACCTCGTTTTGAACCGGCAGTTCGCGTCGTACCGGGCGGACAATCTGAACGCCGGGATTCCACACGCCGTTGGTTTCTATATCCTGGGGACGGTTCCCGGACCCTCGCCCGGTCTTCAGGTGACCTTCCGTGCCAACGGCGACAACCTCGCGACGAACGAATGGCGGCAATGGGATGCGTGCAGCGAGAGCTGCGCCACCAGCGTCGTCTCGAAGGTCTTCGGCTCCCTCGACATGCCCGAACAAGGTGGAGACCCGGGGCCCGGCCAGTGGTCCTGGATGGGGTATCAGACGGACGTGCGGTGCGTGGCGTCGTGGAGGTTCCCGGACGGGGACATCCATCCGCCGCTCGTGGAAGACTCGGACGACGACGGACTGGCGGACGTGGGGTGCGACTGCGGCAATTGTCCCCTGGAGGCCAAGCTGGCGTGGAAGGGCGGGCGTGCCGACGCGTCCATCCGGATCCCGCTCGGAATTTCGAGCGGAATCGGCGCCGCCGGACTCCGGGTGAAGGCCTACATGACGGAGTACCAGATGAACGGCATCACCCGCCAGATGTACAGCCTGTTCACCACCGTGCTCTGCGCGTGGGACAACCCCGCGGAGGGGTGGGGCTTTCTCTGCGTCAAGCGGCCCTCCGGCGCGGAAGTCATGATGACGACCGCCGGAAGGAACGCCGGCCAGGCCATCAACGCGAAGGTCAACTACAAGGCCGTGCGGAACGGCAACATCGTCGAACTTCACTTCCCGGGCAAGGCTGGGATGGGCGACGTGATGCACAACTTCATTCTGAATTACTCGTCAATATGGGAGGCGCTCGCCGTGGGCATGGACGTGGGCACGAACCGCGTTTACGTCTACGGCAACCAATACACGTGGCCGGGGCTGACGGTGAATTTCTCGGGTGATCCGCCCCCGGAGTGGTGCCCGATCGCGTCCGTCAGCGGACCCGGCCTGCTGGCCATACCCGCCTACTCGAATGGACTCATCCGCAACGTCGAATACCGCTACACGGGACTGACCAACAAGATCGTCTACTATCAGGGCAGCACCGGATTCCGCACCTTTCTGAACGGCGCCCAGATCGGCGACACGCGCCTGGTCAGCGACCCCGCGAACGCAACCGTCGAAATCTGGACCGGGATCACCACCAACTATGGCTTTCGCGTGGCGCGAAAGGAAATCCGCCGCGAATCGCGCGAGCCGGACACGGGGCGCTTGCTGGTGCGCCAGACGACCGTCACGGACGACGGCGCGCGGCCCGCCCAAAGCAATGCGACGGTGACGGCCTATCAGGATTTTCCGTGGGGCGCGGAAATCGTCGCGGTGACGGAAGGCGCGGACACGCCGGAGGCGAGGACCACGACGTACGGTTACGGGACCAACTCGGCGGAGGCCAACGCCTGGGGCCGGCTGGCGTGGCAACGCGATCCGGAGGGCGGGTGGACGCGCCACGAGTACGACGCGGCCGGCCGCGAGGCCGCCGTTCTGACGCCCTTCAAGTCCAGCGGCTTCGACGCGACCAACGAGTGCCGCCGCACCGTCCGCCTCTACGGCGGCGATCCGGCCCTGGCCGGTCTGGGTTTCCCGGCCGCCGACCTGACGGCGACCAACGACGATTGGCCTCGCGCGGAAATCCAATTCGCGGCCGGCCGCGAAACGGAGCGGACGTATTGGAGTCTTCAGGGCGAAACCCAACTCGTGGTCCGGTGCGCCCAGGCCGGCGCCCGGTTCGACGCCACGGACAACGTCGCGACCGTGACCCGCACCGTCACGACGGGCGCCTACAGAAACCGGCCCGCCGAGATCGTGAATCCGGATGGAACGCGCAGCGTATTCGCCTACGGTTCGGCCGGCGGGCTGACCGTCACCGAGGACAGCGGCGCCGGCCCGGCCGGCAGCGTGACCTCCGGCGTGCGGCGGGTCACGGTGTGGGACGGCACGGAGCGCGTGAGCGAGGAGTCGAGCACGGACATCGCCACGGGAACGCTGCTGTCGCGCACGGTGAACGTCCGCGACGGGCTGGGGCGGATTCTCTGCGCGTCCAATACCGTCACCGGAACGGCCACCGTCTATCAACAGGGGTGCTGCGGCCCGGAAGACACCCTCGATCCGGACGGTAACCGCACGCTCACGGTGTACGACGACCTCAAACGGGTCTATGCCGCCGAACGCAACGGCGTCACCGTCTTCAACCGCTACGACGTGTTCGGCAACGCGGCGGAGGTCCGGCAGTCCGCCGCCGGGCTCCCGGACACGGTGCGGACGAACGAGTCCGACGCGGTGGGCCGGCAACACCGCGCCACCGACGAACGCGGCTTCGCCACGGAATGGACCTACTCCACCAACGCGGCCGGCGAGCCGGTGGTGGCGGTTCTCAACCCCGACGGCTCGACCCACGTCGAAACGTCCTATCTTGACGGGCGGATCAAGTGCGCCACCGGCACGGCCGTGCAGGCGGTGTTCTACGACTATGGAGCGGATGACGACGGCACGTTCACGATCGAGTATCGCGGGAGCGACACCAACGCCTCCGAGTGGATCAAGACCTATGCCGACCGGCTGGGCCGCGAGACGAAAACGATCTATTCCGACGGCTATGGCGTCGAGACCCGCTACGATCGGGCTGGCCGTGCCGTCAACCAATCCGACGGCTATACCGCGCGGCTCACGGAATACAACGCGATCGGCGAGCCGGAGTGGAGCGCCGTGGACATGAACAGCAACGGCGTGGTGGACCGGGCCGGCCCCGACCGTGTGACACGAACGGCGCAGGGCTATGGGACGATCGAGGGCAGGGCGGCGCGGAAGGCCGAAACCGGCGTCTGCGATCAGGACGGCTCCAGCGCGGCCAGGGTCGTGTCCGAGCAGTGGCAGTCGCTCGACGGCCGGACCTTTTGGAGCATCGCCTTTGGCCGGACCAGCCGCGTGGACGTGGCGCGCAACCCGGCGGCCGCGGCGCGCACCGAGACGGCAACGCTGCCGGATGGCGCCCGCACGGTGTCCTGCTACACCAACGACCTGCTCAAGTCCGTGAGCCGCCTCGCGACGAACGGCGCGGTGGTGTCGGTCATCCGCTACGATCACGATGCGTTGGGCCGCGTGGCCTGCGTGACCGAGACTGCGCCCGGCGGCCAGACCCGCCAGACTGCGGTTTGCTACGATGCGGCGGGGCACGTCACGAACGAAACCGTCACGGCGGACGGCGTTAGCCGGACGACGGCGAGCGAAGTCGACGCGATGGGGCGGCGGGTGGCGGTGACCCGGCCGGACGGCGGTGTGGTTCGCGCCGAGTACGATCCGGGCGGCCGGTGCGTGGCGCGGAGCGGGGCGGGTGCGGTTCCCGTGCGGTACGGCTATGATGAGGCCGGGCGGCTTACCCGCCTGGAAACGTTCCGGAACGGCACGAACGGCGCGCCGGACGTCATCCGCTGGCTCTACGACGAGCGGCGCGGGTGGCTGGCGGGCAAGGTCTATGCGGACGGCACGACCAACCGGTTCGAGCATCGCGGCGACGGCGGGCTCGTGCGCCGGACGTGGGCGCGCGGCGTCGTCACGGACTACCGGTACGACGCCGGCGGCTCGCTGACCAACACCTCGTATTCCGACGGCACGCCCGCGGTCGGGTTTCAGTTGGACCGGCTGGGCCGGGTGGCGCAGGTCAGCGACGCGGCGGGAACGCGGGCCATCCGCTACCGCGACGACGGGTGGGTGGCCGCCGAGGATTGCCCGCTGGCGGGGATGACGCTCACGAACGCCTACGACCGGCTCGGCCGGCGCAGCGGATTGACGCTGCTCACGGCGGGCGGCGCCGGGCTGGCGTCCTACGCGGTGAACTACGGCTACGACGAGGCCGGCCGGCTGGCCGTGGTCTCCAACGCGGCGTTTGCCGCCCGGTACTCTTTTGCCGCCGACGGCGCGGCGGTGTCGCGCCTGTCGTGTACGACCGGCGGCGTCGAGACCCTCCGCGCCGACCGGCAATATGACGGGTTCGGACAAATCACCAACCTGGCGTGGACGGCGGGCGGACAGACGGTGGATCGGTTTGCGTACCAACACAACGCGGTCGGCCAGCGAACGAGGCGCACGGACGTTGACGGCAGCCGGTGGGATTACGGCTACGACGGACTGGACCAAGTGGCGAGCGCCTCTCGAATCGCCTCCAATGGCGCGGTGGCCTCGGCCAGCGTCTACGGCTATGACGGCATCGGCAACCGGCGGACGATGACGGCGGACGGCCGGACGACGACGTACGAGGCCAACGCGTTGAACCAGTACCGGCGGATTGTGACCGGCGGCGGTTCGGAAAGCCGATTCCAGGGCACCCTCTATGTGTTCAATGGAATGGTGGACATGGGCGGCGGCGGGCAAACGGCGGAGCTGCGCTACGATGCGGATGGGAACGTGACGAATGACGGCCGGTTCGCGTACGGCTGGGACGCGGAGAACCGGTTGATCACGGTGGCCAACGGTTCCATCGTTGTTTCCAACACCTACGACTATCTTTCCCGCCGTGTCGCCAAGACTGTCTTCACCAATTCCTCCATCATCCTTCAACATTCATCCTTCGTCTACGACGGCTGGATTTTGATTTCAGAACTGTTCACCGATCACGGTTCACTGACCACTAATTCCTACGTCTGGGGCCTGGACCTTTCCGGCTCGCTCCAAGGCGCGGGCCTCGGCGGCCTCCTTTGTTCCTTTAACCATGAACCATCAACCATGAACCATTTTCTTTCCGACGCCAACGGCAACGTCACCGCCCTCGTCGCTCTCGACCCCAACCATCAACCCTTAACCATGACCCATTATTCCTACGATCCCTTCGGCAATTCTATCCCCCCCATCAACCATGAGCCATCAACCATTCCCCAGAATCCCTTCCGCTTCTCCACCAAGTACCTCGATTCCGAAACCGGGCTCTACTACTACGGCTACCGCTACTATTCCCCGGAGCTCGGCCGCTGGCTCAACCGCGACCCGATGGGGGAGGATGGGGGAGAGAATGTGTATGGGTTTGTGGGGAACAATCCACTCTGGCGGTGTGATGCAACCGGCCTGGCGAGTTGGAACATTTTGGGCACGGCATGGGACTACACCGGCGGTGCGATCATACATGGTGTTGGATGGGCGGCAACACATCCTTCAGGCGTTGTTAATCTAGGCAGAATGGCTGGTGGTGAGGTTTCCTCTGTCTTGTCCGGCGATGCCTTTGATGAGGCGAATATTCAAACTACATTTGCCCCAGGACAGTGCAGTTTTCTGGTAACAATCAATGGAGTTGCGAATACGCCAGATGACGCGCAACGGATGAGAAACTTGGCAGAAGACGACTTCGGAATTGCCGGCGTACGAGTCGTTAACAACACTCACTTTCTGGGCCTTGGGGATACTATGCAGATACTTGGGAACGAACTCGGGCTTATTGATATAACGGCTCGACGGGCGGCCAAACAAATTAAGGCTGTACATGAGTGGGGAAATAGGGAGCATTGTCCGTGCATACGAGTAATTGTACTCGCGCACAGTCAGGGAACTATGATCTTCAGGCGGGCTTTGCCGTTGCTCGACGGGGACATCAAGAAGACGATTGAATATCACGGCGATGGTGGCGAAACATTCATTCCATCAGATGCAGGATTGAATTCGGTCGATAACACCTGGAACATTACGGGTGGTGCGTTTTTTGGAATGGACCCAGTGCCGGTGATCGGGACATTCGCCAACCCGTTACACCTTTTCGGATTGCCGTACTTGCTTCAAGACGGTGGTGTTAACATAGTACATACGCCGATTGATCCCGCCACGGGGAAAGCTGTGAGCGGGAACAATCACCGGTGGAGTGATTTCTATGAATGGCGGTATGTGGGGCAACATGAATAGGATAAATATCTGTTGGGTTGTTTGTATCTGTGTCGTGTGCGCGGCGTGTCTTCGCATAGAGGAGGATGTTACAGGGCGTGGCCTGCCTCGATATCAGACCATTTCGCAATCAACACTGGTGTTCAAGACAGGAGTCTTTTTGATAGAAGACCGTGACAATAATGAACTGTACGTGTGCCCACCCGGCAAACGACAAGATTCCGCGGCGGCGTTGTCAGATTTCCACGGGTTTCCTATGCGGTGTGGATTTGGGGAGCATACCTTCATAATTGGGATTGTGGAGGAAGGGGTTAAAGCAAGGGTTGATCGCATCATTGAGGTGACTCACCCTGAGAATGGGCAATTCAACATCGTTATCGGAAGACTGTTGACCGGCGATCGACGAGGCAAAACGATTCATCTGGAGTCACTGTTGCGGCGGACCGGACAATCCCACGTCTTCAGTGAACAGAAACTCGTGCCTGACGCTCGCTACTTGGGGGTGGTAGATGGCAAGTGAGTAGGCGAATTCCTTTGGAGTGCGGGACTTCTGTCCCGCCTTGGCCGGCGCAGTGCACTGCGCCGGGGGAAAGGCGGCAGAGCACTGCCGCACTCCGAAGGAAAGAGCAGAAAGAAATGAACCCGCCCGAGAAGAACGTTGTCCGCTGGCATCATGCCCCGCTCCATGTCTTTGTCCCCGGCGCCGTCTACATGGTCACGGCCGGCACACTGCACAAAGAGCTCGGCTGCGATCGGTTGAACGAACCGGACGAATTCAAGCCCGTCTGGCCCTGAAACCGTTGGAGTGCGGGACTGCATGTCCCGCCTTGCCGGGACCCAACATGCGTTGGTGAACGAAGATGCTGAAGTTGAAACCCTTCGAGAAGTACGTCGGCAACGATGATGTTGTGAGTTACATCGGGATACGAGCGGATGAGGATCGGGTCGGCTACATCAGCACCAAACCGAACATCCGGGCGGTGTTCCCATACAAAGAACACGGCATCGACTATGCAGGCGTGATGCAGATTCTGAAGGATAGCGGAATCGGACTCCCGCCGTATTTGGAGTGGGGACGCACGCACTCAGGGTGCTATTTCTGCTTCTTCCAGAAGCAGATCGAATGGGTCCGCCTGCTTGAAAAGTATCCCCAGCGCTTTGCTGAAGCGGAAGCCTACGAGAAGATCAGTGATGATGCTGGAAAGACGTTCACTTGGACCCAGGGAATGCCGCTGAGGGAATTGCGAAAGCCGGAGAATATCGAAGGCATCACGCGGCGATGGGAAGAAGCAGGCCGCAAACGCAAGGCAAACCAAGGAGATAAGAGTTTAGTGGAAGTATTCACAGGCCTGGAGCGCGAAGACGAAGAGCGGGCTTCCTGTTTGATTTGCCAGTTGTGAGAGTTGGCGAGAGAGTTGTGGGCGATACAACTGAGCGGGTTCGTCCGCAGGTGTGTCAGACAGGATGAAGGCGTCGGCGCACGGACTCAAATCTCGCGGCATACGTTCCCAAGGGACCCCCGGTCAACGAGAGTGCTGCGCTGAGACCTGCGAGTCGGGAGACGCATGCTGCAACGTGCCAACCAATACGCCCAGAATTGGATACTGGCATTCGGCCTTTGGGACGAAGATGTCCTGATAAGCGGTGTTGTCAGAGCGGAATATCCAACTTTTGGCATCTTGCAATAATCTCTTCACGGCACCGGTCGTCCGGGCTGAACTCTCGATTCCAAAGGCTGTCAGATTCGCGATAACCACCGGATTGTTACCGCGAGGAGAGCGGTGATACTCAAACACGACGAGGTCACCCTTGCTCAAGGTCGGAGTCATTGAGTCACCAGCGACCTCGATCACGAACCGGTTGCGACCAGCGAACCTAGGCGGTACTGGGACCCAGGCGCAGTCGGTGGCCCACTCAAGGTTACCCACCTCAAAGCCGTCGAACGCCTCGCCCGCAGCCAGCGCAGCTACGACGGGAAGGTAGCGGACGAAGGCTTCCCCGGTCACGGAGGCATAATCCCGCCGGGTGATTCCGCATGTTTCGTTTTCTGTGGAAGGGCTATTCGTCTCCGCCCTGGCGGGGTTAGTTGGAGATGAGTAGGCAGAAGACGGTACAACCGCCTCTGGCACCTGCACCAGTACAGACACGTGTTCCGGCTCCCAGCGTTCGATGCCACGCTGGATTGCTGTGATCTCGACTGCTTCGGCCATCTTGCCGAATAGTTCGTTCTTCCAGTTTGTTGCGGACAAATTGCCGCACAGCATTGCGGCCTCCCGATCGAACCGAATGGGATGAAGTCCCCGCAAAACGGTCCAATAACCCAGCACTCTCTCTTTGCCCCGCTGCAGGGTTCGATGAGTCGGCAACTTGTCCCGTTTCTGATTGTTGACCGAGGGGACAACAGGCAGAAGATTCCACAGATCATTATTTCGCCATAGGACAAAGGGAATTACGTGGTCGACATCAAATCTTCCACGGATTGGCTGATCGGTCCATGTGCAATGCTTTCCCGGCATGGTTTTGTAAATGGCTGTCGCGACCTGAGCATCCCTGACCGGATCGGCGCGGGAGAGGAGGCAATCAAACACGGTGCTTGGTCTGATAGCGTTGTTGGAGAGTCTGGCCGTAAGTTCGGCCCAGCGGAGTACAGTCGCGTCATAGATCCAACTGCCTGTAAGCGAAAGCTCGCGCCACATGGCTGCGTGCATCACAACCGCCTTCTCCTTCCTGTCGTATTGCAGGATCGAAAAGCCAGTTCCTCCCCCTGCGTACCTGACAGGCATATTCCAGATCGTCTCCTTCAAATTGGACATGAGCCGGGCATGTAAGGTGGCCGTGGCGGCGGGTAGGGTCTCGCTTCGGCTCGCCGCCAGAAATGCCCGCAAGCCTCCCATGCCTTTCCAGTTCGTGATTAGATCAGTCAAGCCCTGACGGAAGGCAATGGGTCTGGCACCTTGAGCCTTTTCGCCCTGTCTCTGCGGAATAAACACATCGTGTTCAAAAAGCGGCCAGTAGTACTGCAACCACTTATCCGCGATGGCTTCAATGGGTATGAGGACTCTTGCCCCAGACGCGTAGCGTGCGAGATTGTAGCTCGACTGGGCGATGTCGGCGAGCGCCCTGAAAAGCGCCAGTTTGTATGTGGCGTCCTTCTTGTCACGGTTCAGAACGCTTTCTACCGTATCGAGGGGGCGATCTGCGACATCGTCTGCCCGTGTGAACAGCATGACGGTCCATGTACGGGATTTGCGGCCAAGTGAATCCGGTGATGTCTTTTCCCATTCGAGGCGGAAACCTACGCGTTCGAGGAGGAGACTCAGTTTCTCAGGCGGCAGGTTGGCGAACCAGCGACCTTCGGCATCTCGCCGTGAGGCGAGGTCAATGTCGTCGTTCTGGGATGGAACCGACAGCAGCAATCGACCGCCGTGCTTGAGTATTCGCCGGATTGCATAGACGGCATCAAACATCAGGGACTCGGGCACGTGCATGAGGACTGCGGAACAGAGGAGGCCATCGAACTCGGCGTCGTGGAATTGATCGAGACTGGGCAACGATGCCTGGAAGACCCTGCCTTCTGGATTCACGCCCGCGTCACTGCAGGTTTTGCGTGTTGCGGCGACCATGGACTCGCAGGCATCTATGCCCATCGCGTCGTGGCCTGCCCGCAGTAGACTCAGCAAGTCGCGGCCCGTTCCGCAACCAACATCGAGGATTTTGCGACTGCCGCAGAAGGCATCCTTGAAGTGACTGGCGATGCCACCTTCCGACCGGGCATACATCCGAGAGAGTTCCTCTGCATGGGTCGAGTAGAATTCAGCAGTCTGCGGATCCATTGTGTCTTCCGTATCGCTGGATTGTCCGCCAAGGGATTGGTTCCGAATGTCCCTTCGTCTTGGCGGCTTCTTACTCTTCAATCGGCGGGAATGCGAGAAAGATCATGCCGCATTTCCGTGTCTTGGTGGCCTTGCGGCCGAGTTGCGACATGAACTGCAAGTTGCGAAGAGACTCAGGGACACACTTCTCGTCTCTAGTTGCAGGGGAGGGCCGCGACATTGAGGCTTTCCCGCGTCAATGGTGATTCCGGAAACCGCATGCCGGGGAACATGAGTCTGACAATTCCGGGCGTGGATGCAGAGAGTCTGGCTCTTGCGTTACGTGGTGTAGCCTTGAGTACCGGGGCGGCGTGTAATTCCGGGGCGCAGGAACCGTCCTATGTGCTTCGGGCGCTCGGAATCGGATGGGATGAGGCGCTCAATACGATTCGCATTGGAATTGGCCGCTTCAACACGGAGTCGGAAATGGACTCTGCCAGTGAAGAAATCGTATGCGTAGCGCAACGGCTCGGCGCACGGCGCTGACCAACTGAGTCGGAGCGACCGCACGGGACTGGTGCCCGTTCACTTGCGATGACTTGTCGCGTGCAGCATGTCGTCTTCGTACTCCCGGGCAACTTGGGACGAGTACGCCGCCACGGCTTCGTTGTCTCGGACAAAGAGCCGGCGGCCTCGAAGCGCCTCGAAGGCCAGCACGCTGCCCGCATGGTTGAGATCAACGAGATCCAACTCCGGTATCGCGCTCAATTTGGCCGCCATTCTCCCGTAGAACGCGTAGAACTCTAGCGGTGTCGGCGTCGGCGACAACAGAACCCCGATGTCAACGTCACTGCCCTCGCGCACCGCGCCATCCTTGGACGAACCGAACAGGGTGGCCAAAACGACGCGCGGATCTTCCGCAAACGCGGTCGCCAGCGCATCCATGTCCAGCGTCATGCAGCACCTGCCACTTCGTCCCGGAAAGCCTCCAAATCAGCGAGATGAGTGTTCAGAATCTCGACAAGGACGGCCGACTCCACACGTTCATAGCGGTGGACGACAAAGTTGCGAAATTGGATCATGGACTTGTACCGGGCCGCCGACGCGATGATGCCCATCGCCTCAAGGCCATTGAGGGCGTCAAAAGCGGTGGGAGCAGGTTGCCGGCCCTCCAGGGACAGGATGCGCTGCGCAACATCGACAACAACCTCGACGCAGATTTGAAGCGCACGTTCGATCCCGTGCCTGAGGAAATGGTCGCCGTCAAGCCGGGAGATCGACATCGCTCCGAGACCCCGCAACCGCGCGACCTCATCATCCATAACCGCGAACTTCTTAAGGATTACGCCGTTGTACTTCACGCCTACAAATTAGCACCCGGTGGAGTGAGGGTCAACGCGGAACCGCGACACCTCGGAGTGCGGGACTTCGAGTCCCGCCTTGGCCGGCGCAATCGAACCCGTCTTCGCGCGTACGCCACGCCGTGGCACGCTGCGCCGTCGTAGCCGGTATAAGTGTTTCGGGTCAGTGAAATTCACTCTCACTTCTTCTGTTGGGTCCAAAGCCGTTGTGAGGATTATCTGTGCACGACAAACAGAATACAATCAAGCAGGAAGGAGAAACATGAACAAGACTGGTAATAGAAACAGTGTGTATCGTCTGCTTTTGGGAGGGGTGATTGTTCTTACCCTAGGGTTGGGGGCCGGAATAAGCGAGGCTGGCTGTGGTGGTGGCGGTGGTGGCGGGAAACCTTGTCCGAAGAGCCATATTCCGTCTCTACCGAAAGCACCGCACCCAAAAAAGACATCACCGAAACAGGCTCCTCACCCGGCTCCTTGCCCTATTAACTTGAAAAACTGAACGGATAAGAAATCGCTTTTCGGCTGGCCTCGGTTCGTAGGGGTCGAAAGCAGGACGGGATTCGGGTCAGATACCCTTAAAACGAAACGCGGAGTTGGATTTGCTGGGTCGTGCGTGGCAACCGGCGGCTGGGGTTTGAGGTCAAGCGCACGACTGCTCCCGCTGTCACACCTTCAATTCTTGGACTTGCCTTGCTTCTTCCCCTTCACGGTCCGGGCAGGCTTCTTTGTCGCCGTCTTTCGGGGAGCGGCTCGCCGCGCGGGCGGTGTGGGGGCTGCGGGCGCGGCCTGCACCGGCGCCGCGGTCTCCATCTCGATCCCGAACACGGCCCCGACGTCGTCCGCGGCCAGCGTGGGTACGGCGGCCCCGGGCTTCGTCTCGGTCAAGGCCGCGACCGAGTCAGCCTGGCTGACCAGTTCCCGGTGGTCCACGTGGCGCAAAAGAAAGAGCAATTCCGGCTTCTCGTCCAGCCGCGCGCCCACGCCGTAGAGCACGGCCGCTACGTGCTTGCACATGTCCGCCCAATCGGGACACGAACAATCCAGTTCGATTTCCTTGGGTGCGGGGAACAGGCCGGTTTCCCGATGCGTCATGATGCCCATCACCCGCTCGGACAGTTTGCCCTGCAACAACTCCATCAGCGATCCGATGCTGCCCGCCGACGCGCGGCACAGGGCGGCCCAGCGCGCCTTGTCCACCGGCTTGATCTTGACGTTCACCTTGTAGAGCGAGGAGCCGCTGACCAGCGCTTCGATCTCGCCACGCCGGATGTCGAGATGCAGGACAGAGCCATTGCGGACGTAGGTGCGGCCCCGCGGCATGCGGTTGGAGTAGTCGCTGTACGACTCGAGATTCTCGCACCACGATTTTCCCCAAAACGATCGCGCGATGGTTCTGCCTTCCAAGCGGACCGGCGATAGGGTCTGGCCTTTCTTGGTCAGCTTGGCGGCTTCCTTCTCGGCTCGGGCCCGTCGTTCGGCCACGGGCACATAGGGCGCAAATCCCCCGTAGCCCCAATCGTCGCGTGAGTATCTGCGGCTTCGGCTTCTCCATCTCATGGTGTCTTTCTCCTTGATCGTTGTCTCCACCGGGGGCTCACGTCCCGGCTCCGGCCGGCGCGGGAAGCCGCGCCGCTCCCCGAAGGTAGATAGGTTCCCAGAACGTCCCTCTACTCCGCTTCAGCGGCCCGGCTTATATCCAGAGAAACGAACCGCATCAAGTCCTGGTTGCTCATTTCGGTCAGCATTGCCGCGGCGCTGTCGCCGCCCAGCACTTCGTCGGCCAGTTGCGTCTTGCTCTCGATCAACTCGTCAATGCGCTCCTCCAGCGTGCCGCGGCAGACGAACTTGTGGACGAGCACGTTCCGTTTCTGGCCGATGCGGAACGCGCGATCCGTGGCCTGGTTCTCCACCGCCGGGTTCCACCACCGGTCGAAGTGGATCACGTGCGACGCCTCGGTCAGGTTCAGCCCCGAGCCGCCCGCCTTGACCGTCAGCACAAAGAACGGCGGCCCATCCTCGGCCTGAAAGGCCTCCACCAGGCGCCGCCGATCCTTGACGGGCGTTCCGCCGTGCAGGACCAGTCCCGACCGTCCGAAGATCGCGGTGAGAAATTCGACCAGCGGGCCGGTCATTTCCTGGAACTGCGTGAAGACCAGCGCCTTTTCCTGGCGCGCGGCAATCTCCTCGGCGAGCAGGCGCAGGCGCTGGAACTTGCCGCTATCCGCCTCCGCAAAGCCGCCGTCCCGCAACCAGTGCGACGGATGATTGCAGAGTTGCTTGAACCGCATCAAGTACGCGAGCACCAAGCCCCGGCGCTGCATCCCGTCCGCGGCCTGAACGGCGTCGGCCAGTTCGTGAACCGTTTGCTCGTAGAGCGCCGCCTGCTTCGGCGCCAGCCCGCACCAGGCCTTGACTTCGGTCTTTTCCGGAAGATCGGCGATGACGCGCTTGTCGGTCTTCATCCGGCGAAGGACGTACGGTTTGGCGAGGGCCCGCAGCGCGCCCAGCCCGCCGCCATCCTGCGAGCGCGACTTGACGAACTGGGCAAACTGCCGGGCGGACCCGAGCAACCCCGGGTTGAGAAAATCGAAGATGGACCACAAGTCTCCCAACCGGTTCTCCACCGGCGTGCCGGTCAGGACCAGACGCTGGTGCGCCTTCAGTTCCTTGACGGCGCGGGTCTGCCGCGCGGACGGATTCTTGATCGCCTGCGCCTCGTCCAGGGCCACGAGGTCCCACGGCCGCTTCCGCAGGGATTCCAGGCGCGTGACCATTCCGTAGGTGGTCAGGATCAAATCGCGGCCCGCCACGGCCTTATCCGCGTTCTTCTGAACTGTCTTCCACTCGTCGGGCGTCAGGTCGGAGGGGTGCAGGATGCGGAAGGTCAGCGATGGCGCAAACCGGAGGATTTCCGCCCGCCAATTGGCCAGCAGCGACGCCGGCGCCACCAGAAGACTGGGCTCCGTCGCGGCGTGTTCCGCCTTGCGCGCGAGAAGGAGCGCCAGCATTTGAATCGTCTTGCCCAACCCCATGTCGTCGGCCAGACAGGCGCCAAGCCGCAGTTCCGTCATAAAGCGCAACCAAGCGACGCCGGTCTTCTGGTAGGGCCGCAATTCGGCCCGCAGGGCGGGGATGGCGGCGGCGGCTCCCAGTTGCGAGGGATCGCGCAGCCGCGCCAGCGTGGCCTCCAGCCAGTCGCCCGCCTCGAGACCGCTCCATTCCGCTGTCCCGGCCGTCTCTCCCGCGGCCGTCTGCCCGCCGTCCGGCGTCACGCCGGACAGCATGCGCATGGCCTCGCCGAAACTGACGCCGCCGCCGGCCGCGCGTTCGGCCTTCTTCCAGTTCTCCAGCGCCGCCGCGAGTTTCTCCGGGTCCGCCTCGACCCACCGGCCGCGGATCAAGACCAACCCGCCGGCCGAGGTCATGAGCGTCTCCCACTCCGCGTCCGTCAGCGGTTCGCCCTCCAGGCTTTTGGCGACCTTGAAATCCAGGAGCGCGTCCGTGCCGAATCCCTTCCCGGGCGTATTCCCGATGCGCACGCTCACTTGGGCCCGCGGCGGGCGGCCGCCGCGCCAGAGATCGGGCAGCCGGACCACAACGCCGCTCGCGTCGAGATCCTGCGCGTCCTTGAGAAACCGGTACGCCTGCGACGGTGTCCATGCGAGGGGTTTGAAGAGGGCGCCGGTCTCCACGAGTTCGCGGGCGAGCCGGCTTTTTTCCGCCGCCGCCTGAACGGGCGCGAGCAGGCGAAGGAGCGCGGCCTTGTTGCGTTCGCCCGCGTACTCGTTCAGCGCCTCGGCCAGGGGTCGGTACTTCACCCGGCCCTGACCCGAGACGCCGGACGCGTAGGTGGCGAGAAAGGCAAACGGGTAGTCCGGGTTCTTGCGGTTCTCGGCGAGATGGAAGCAGACCCTCCCCACCATGCGCCAGACCGGGTTCAGCGATTTCAGGTAATCGGCCGGCCCGCCGGAGTGCGCGGCGGCTTCCGACCGCGCGTGCGCATCCAGCACGGTCCAAAGGCCGGCCAGGGCCTCGCCGTTCAGGTACTCCCCGCCTTTGATGGGCGGGAGTCGTTCCAGCCACGAGCGCCAGTCGTCGGCTGCCGGGGGTGGGACGGGCGTTAGTTCGGCGGTGGCCGGGGCGACCCCGTGGCAGAACCGCGACAGATAGAACCGGCCATACTCCCGCCAGAACGCGACCGCCGCCGGCACGGGCGTGTTCAGTTCCCGCGAGGCCAGGTGCAACACGCCTTGAGCCGGGCCTTGCGCAAAGGCTTTGCCCACACGCTCCAGAGCCGACGCCTCCGGCCACGCTTCCTCATCGCCACCGGCCTCCCAGTGCAAATGGCCATGAGGATTGATCGCGATCATTATTTTTCCGGCTGGACGGACATGCCTTTCGCGATCTTGTCGCTGCCGGAGGTGGCTTCGCAGATCGTGATCTTTTCCTTCACCGTCGCGGCTTTCAGCGCGCCAACCTTCTTGACCGAGCTGTCGAGGATTTCGCCCGTGTCGGGATCTTTCAACTCCTCTGACGTTCCGACCGCGAAGCTCATGCCTTCCGAAACGCCCTCACGGGTGCCGCGGTTGATGATGAACTTGCCGTCCTTCGCCACAATGACAGTGCCTTCCCACGGGATCTTCTCGAGCTGCTTGGTCAGGAACTCCACCGCCTGCGAAATGGCGTCTTCCGTGGCCTTGCCGACATTGTCCTTATGGAAGCCGGCCATGTCGCCGGTCAGCCCGCCGAGCGCGGAGCCCCAGTAGCCGACGTTCAGGCCCTTGCGACCCGCCTTCCCCACGACTTTGTGCGAGGCCTTGACCTGCCCGGTGCGGCTGTCCACTATGTAGATGGTGGCATTGATTTCCGCCGTATCGCTGCCCCCGCCCAGATGGATACCCTTGAAGTTGATGCCGCCTTCGCCGCCTGTGGTGGAACTTTGGACGTGGGTAATGTCGCCTTTGACCAGGAGTTGGGCCGGGGTCATGGCGCCCTTTTCAGGGGCTTTCTTTCCGCCCGCCACG
>Ga0182021_10001469_pt1 | contig 27047 bp, 22 predicted proteins | sample 612E3MmetaG_FD_120493 | JGI IMG/M metagenome (GOLD analysis project Ga0182021, IMG submission 120493) | Permafrost microbial communities from Stordalen Mire, Sweden - 612E3M metaG (Illumina Assembly) | ecosystem: Environmental > Terrestrial > Soil > Wetlands > Permafrost | place: Sweden...
CACCGTAACCCACAACGCCTCAAGTATCTCTTCGGCTTTTTCCGAAAGTTTCATCCCTTGTCTCCTTTATCTGTTACATTCTTTCCGAAGATCGTTCTCAGCCTTTTGACAACACCGGACTCAAGCGGGTTCTTGTAGTTGCAGCGCGGGCAGTGAACACTGTGGCAGCCGCCGGAGCAGCCGCCGCATCCCTTCTTGCCGTTTTCTTCCTCAAATTCGAATCCGCAGAAGCCGCAGATCACGACAACAATCCCGTTACCAGCAAAGCCTTGTTCAATAGATAGCCGCTGCCGAAGGCAAACAGACTGACGAAAACGCCGATGGCGCCGGCTACCTTCCACCCCCGCTCTTTCTTCATGATCAGGAACTGGGCGACACAAGGGATAAACAGGGTCAGGGTCACGGCGGCAACGGTCAGCTGGCGGGCATCCATCAGCCCCTTGGTCTGCAGCTCGTACAGGCCGGCAGCTCCATAGTCACGTCGGAAGAAGCCGAATATGAAGGCCACCGCCGTCTCTTTCGGCAGACCAATGGAGGCCATCACCGGAGTCATGGCGTTTATCATTTTCTCGAAGAAACCGGTGATCTTTCCCAGCCAGAGCAGCACCGAGGCCAAAATGAACAGCGGCAGGATCTCCATGAAGTACCACTGCATGCGGGTATAGGTCTTGGTCACTACGTTGCCAAACTGGGGGAGACGCATCGGGGGAAGCTCCATATAAAACATCGGGGCCTCACCAGGTAGTATTTTTGCCGAGAGCATACCGACCACAATGAACAGGAGGAGCAGACAACCGCCCCATACCGCAAGCGCACCGGGAAACTTGGAAAGGAGCGACATGATCACCCCGAGCTGCGCCGAACAGGGGATCGTCAGGGAAAGGAGAATGGTGGCAATTATTCGCTCACGGGTCGTCTCCAGTGTGCGGGTGACCATGGTAGCCATGGTGTCGCAACCGAAACCGAGCACCATCGGTATCACCGCCCGGCCGGTCAGGCCGAAATGCTTGAAGATGCGGTCAACCAGCAACGCCAGGCGCGGGAAATAGCCGGTATCCTCCAGAAAGGAGAAAAAGATGAAGAAGGTGGCAACGATCGGGAGGATGATGCCGACCGCATACCGGATGCCGAGGGTGATGATGCCGTATTCTCCCACGAACAGCTCCTGGATAATCTCCCAGGGAATCAGCGCCCTGACCGTTGCTGTTATCCATGGATTGAAAATATCGACAAAAATCTGCTTCTCGAGGAAGTCCACCAGGGTGCCTGCCCCGAACACTCCTACAAACTGGTAGAGGCCGAAATAGAGTACAATCAGGAGCATCGGAACGCCGGTCAAAGGTTGCACCGCTAGGCACGATAGGCGTTCTGCCATCGTCACCACCCGCTTTTCCGGAGCGGTGAAGACACCGTTCACGATCCGTCGCCCCATCTCGTTGCGCTCCAGCGACAGGTCAAGATTGAACGACTCTCGGCGGTCGAAGGCAATCTCACGCACCTTCTCAGCCAGGGGGGCATAGCCATCACCCTCGCGGTGGCGGACCAGTTCAGTTATTTCCTCATCCTGCTGCAGCAGCAACAGGGCAAGGGCACGCCGGGAGAGAATGTATTCCCCTTCCATCATACAGGCAACCTCGCTGATATCACGTTCCAACAGCCGACTGTATTCAAAACGCTCCTGTTCGCAGGGGCATCGATAGGCATTTATTGCCGTGCGAATCTCGTCGATGCCGCGCTTGCGGGCAGTAGCCGCCCCGATTACCGGAATGCCGAGTTTCTGCTGCAGCAGTTTCAGGTCGATGGCAAGCCCCATACGCTCGGCTTCATCCATAATGTTGACCACCAGAATCACCGGCAGACCGGCCTCGATCAACTGGATCGTCATGGCCAACATCCGCTCCAGATTGCGGGCATCCAGCACGTGAATTACCACGTCTGGAGATTCATGCAGCAGAATTTCACGGGCCACCCGCTCCTCTTCGGTAATGGTGTGGATCGAGTACATTCCGGGAGTGTCGATCACTTGCCACTGCTGCCCGTTGATTGCGGCGCTCCCGCGCGCGACCTCCACCGAGGTGCCGGGATAATTGGAAACCGTCACGTAGGCACCGGTCAAGGCGTTGAACAATACGCTCTTGCCGACATTTGGATTGCCGACCAAGGCAATTTTCCTGGCATTTCCGCTAAAAGTTGTTTCTGACTGCTTGGAGCAACATGTAGCCATGTATGAAATCCCTTTATTATGCTTTTGATATTCATTTTCAGTATAAGCACAAAATAATACCCTCCAGAATTATGGAGGGTTTCAGAAATTATGGTCTGCAGGCTGCACAGAGGCCATATATCTCCATCTTATGGTTTTTAATCAGGAAACCGTGACGAGATGCAATTTCCATCTGTAGTTTTTCGATGGTTTCATCCTCGAATTCAATGATGGAGTTGCAGCCGGTACAGACAAGGTGATCATGATGCTCCCCGGCAACAACATGTTCATATCGTGTCTGGCCGTCATGCAGCAGGATTTCGCGGGCAAGACCGGCTTCAACGAAAAGTTTGAGTGTTCGATATACGGTGGCTTGACCGACGCCTGGGTTGCTGGATTTTACTTTAAGGTACAGTTCTTCGACACTGACATGCTGATGAGTAGAGAGGAAAATATCGAGGATGATATCGCGTTGACGGGTAGAGCGTAGCCCTTTGGAAGCAGCAAAAGCATTAAATGCCTTCTTTTTTTCAAGAATCATTGGCCCTCCTTATTGAACATGAATATCAATATAAAGAAGGCGGGTGTAAAATACAAGCAAAAATTAGCAGCCGAGAAATTTATGCACTTGTGCCCGTCAAAAGGAAACGACCCACCCAGTTTTTGGCAAACTGGTAGGCGGTGCGGCCGCAGCGCTTACTTTTGTCATGCGACCACTGGATTGCGTCCCGCTCGATTTCGCTGCTCCAGGGAATCTGAACCGACCGCAGGCCGCACTCCTTTTCAACATTCAGGCGTACTGCATCCAGGTAACGATCCTGAGAAAACGCATAAAACGCAACCCAGATTCCGAAACGGTCGGAGAGAGAAACCTTTTCCTCCATCGCTTCACTCTGCTGAAGCTCACCTTTGACAAATTTCCCCCCGAGGAGATCGGATTCATATTCGGGCAGAAGATGACGACGATTTGAGGTTACGTAAATCAGGACATTTTCAGGCGCAGAATAGACAGATCCATCCAGAGCGCTTTTCAGCATTTTGTAACTGAGCTCCCCGACTTCAAAGGTCAGGTCATCGCAGAGCAGGATAAACCGGTATGGCTGGTTTTCGACGGCGTTGAATATTTCTGAAAGATAGATCAGATCTTCCTTTTCGACCTGAATGAAACGCAACCCCTGCGGAGCAAATTCGTTCAAAAGGGCTTTAACCATAGATGATTTACCCGAACCTCGCGATCCCCAGAGAAGGGCGTTATTTGCCGGAAGTCCGGCCAAAAACTGGCGGGTGTTGTTCACCATGACATCTTTTTGTTCCTCTACACCGAGCAGTTCCGCCAGCATTGTTGTATCGGTCACCCGGACCGGTTCAAGATACCCGGAAAAAGAGTGGCGCCGCCAGTTTGCAGCGGGGCAATGTTCCCAGTCAATCGGAGCAATCGCTTTGGGAAGCAGCATTTCCACAGAACTCAACACACGTTCGAGTCGGGCAACAACGTCAGGTTTTAAATTAAACATGGTTCAATTCTCTCTTTTTAGAAAATAATCGGGATGGCACTCAATGAATATCACCGGTAGGCTAACTAGCTGGGAAAAAACACTAAAATGCGGGCCATCTGTATACGTCATCAGGTTGTACGCTGTCAAATCAAATATCAGGAGATGAATCTTCTGTTGCTATTTATTTTGAATTTTATATAAAAGGGATCGTGACGAAAAACAGTGTCACATACGGATAATGGAGAACTATGAAAATCATTGATTTGATCAGCAAGAATAAAAAGTTTATATCACTCGAGTTTTTCCCGCCCAAAGCGCGCCAGGATTGGCCCGCATTTTTTCAGACAGTCGAGCGTCTCACCCGGCTTGATCCTCTCTTTGCCTCCGTGACTTACGGTGCCGGAGGGAGCACCAATGCGGATTCTCTGGAGATTGTCACCCGCATCCAGCAGGAATATGGGCTTGAAACGATGGCTCACCTGACCTGTATCGGTTCAAGTACCGGAGAAATTGATCGATTCCTCAGCGATCTGGCTGCTGCAGGGGTTGACAATGTGCTGGCCCTGCGAGGAGATCTGCCGCTTGATGGATCGGTTGACGTTTCGTCCCCCTCCCCTCTTCAGTATGCTTCCGATCAGGTCGCCCTCATCCGCTCTTCATTTCCTGCAATGGGGATCGGGGTAGCCGGATACCCCGAAGTACACCCGGAGGCCGAAAGTCTGCACACTGACCTCTCCTTTTTAAAACTGAAGCTCGACAGTGGGGCAGACTTTACCATAACGCAGCTGTTCTTTGACAACAGCCTGTATCACGCTTTTGTGAAACGGGCCCGTGAAGCGGGGATTACAAAACCGATCATACCCGGAATTCTCCCGGTCGTCAGTCTGAAGGTCATTAAAAGAATTGTATCGCTCTGTGGAGCGTCAATTCCAGCTGAGTTTCTTGAGGATCTGGAACAGGCGGATCTGGCGGGGGGGGCTGCAGCGGTACAAAAAGTCGGCGTCGCCCATGCCCGGTGCCAGATACAGGAACTTCTGGAAGCCGGTGTTCCCGGAGTACATATCTACACACTTAACCGGGCCGAGGTTGTCGTAGAACTGATAGAGGGGCTGGAGTTGTAGCAGATCCTTTCTCGATATTAATTTTGTTTCAGATATTTTATTTTTTTCTGCTTTTCCTGGATTCCGTGGACGGCTCACCTGTCGAGCGATGATATCCGCAGTCGCGGGGAAGCCATCGCAGGGTCTGTACCAATTCCGGTGTCAGCTGTATGCAGCCGGGGTTGATCTCAAACCGGCGCTTGAATATCTTGCAGCGGCGGGTGACCACGTCAAGAAAACGACAGGCAGACTGCATATAGAAAATATTACCTCGCTCGTCCTCTATTTTTTCAAAACAGCAGCTCCCGCACTGCTTGCAGAGACTGTCCCATTCAGGATTTTCGACAGGTAATTCAGCCATCGCCTATTTTTTCCCCCTCTGACTCCTGGTTCGCATCATATCCCCCAGCGTTCCCATCCCCTTGGGAGCATCGTCAGCCTGCCGCCGGAATTCAGTCATGGTTGCCTCCTCTTCAGCGGCAGCACGTGCAGGTCCGGCCAGAGCGAGGGAGATGCGCCGATTGCCGCGATCGATACTCTCGATCTTGACTTCAACCTGCTCCCCTTCCTTGACGACTTCCCGGGGGTGGTTGATCCGTTTGCCTGAACCCAGTTTCGATATATGGAGAAGGCCATCTACACCGTCGCTTAAAGTGACAAACGCTCCGAATGTGTCAAGACGTGCAACCGTCCCGGTATGAAACGATCCTTCCGGGTACCTGTCAACCACCTGCTCCCACGGGTCGGCCAGTGTGTCCTTGATACTTAACGAAATCCGGTCCTTCTCGCTATCTATCGATTTGACGACAACTTTCAGCTGCTGGCCGACGCTTAACACGTCGCGGACATCCTTTACCCGGCTCCATCCGATCTCGGATATCGGCAGCAGCCCTTCCAGACCGCCGATGTCGACAAAGGCACCATAATCCTGCAGGGAGATTACCGTTCCGGTCACCGTCATACCTACCGTGATACCCGCCTGCGCCTCCTCTTTCAGCCGCTGCTGTTCCTCCTCCAGCAGGGCGCGGCGCGACACGATGATGTTACGGCCGTTTTCCGCATACTCGCTGATCCGGAACGTCAGGCGTGTGCCGATCAGCGCCTCGGGGTTCTCCACGCGGCGGAGTGCAATCTGGGAATACGGACAGAACGCACGGGCAGTCCCGCCCAGCTTGATCTCGTACCCGCCCTTGATCTCTTTCTCCACGACCCCTTCCACCGGCACTCCAGCCTGCCATGCCTGCTCCAGCTGGGTACTGCCACCTCCCGAAGCGCCGCCGCCGATTCTGGTCGTGAAGCGCATCTCTCCATGGCTTGAGGAGAGGAAATAGGCGGAGATAGTATCTCCTTCCGCAACGGTGAGGGTGCCGTCGATATCCAGGAATTCCTTCCGTTCAATAACCCCCTCCCCTTTCTGGCCGGTGTCCATGAAAATCCATTCCGTACCGATCTTCAGCACCTTTCCCGTCAACTTCTGCCCGGGTTCCAGCCAGTTACGACCCTTTTCACCACTCTGTTCAAACAGTGCGGCAAAGCTCCCGTCATCGTTTTCTTCAGTATCCTCAACCATCCCATCGTCATTATCATCTGTTTCGATCATGTGCGTATGGCTCCCCTGTACAAACGTATTTATGAAATATTTTTGGCTGTTTATTATGACACGGGACTATAGCATAATTGTCTTGATAATCAATTGCGTAAGACAATGGCCGGAATATTCACATATCAAAACGTTCCAGTTCAGATGTAGTGTCGAATTAAATTATTCATCTCTCCCCCCTTGAAAACCCGAGGCATTGTGATTATCTTACCGCTACTAGACTTCATCATACAGAAGGAGACTCACCAATTATGTCCAAAACCACCAAACAGTTCCAGACTGAAGTTCAGCAATTGCTCGATCTGGTAATCCACTCACTCTATTCCAACAAAGACATATTCCTGCGCGAACTGATTTCCAATGCGTCCGATGCGATCGACAAGATTCGCTTTGAATCACATTCAGACGAGGCACTTCTGGAAGGCAACAGCGATTGGAAAATCAAGCTGATTCCTGACAAGGAAGCCGGTACCCTGACCATCCGCGACAACGGCATCGGCATGAACATGGCCGAAGTGGAAGAAAACATCGGCACCATCGCCCGCTCCGGCACCAAGGCATTCATGCAGTCCCTGAAAGAAAAGGCCGCCAGCGATAATCCCGAGTTGATTGGTCAGTTCGGCGTCGGCTTTTATGCTTCCTTCATGGTTGCAGACCGGGTAACAATGGAAACCCGCACAGGTGGTGCAGTCACTGAAGGATGCCGCTGGGAGTCGACCGGAGACGGCAGCTATACGGTCGAGGAGTGTAGTCGCGAACTTCGCGGCACCGAAATAACCCTGCATCTCAAAGAAGAGTTCAAGCAGTATCTGGATGAATGGAAGATCCGCTCAATCGTCAAAAAGTACTCCGACTACATCCAGTATCCGGTCGTTATGGATGTCACTCGCAGTGAACCCCCGAAAGGGGTAAATGGCGAAGAGATCGAGGGTGCCGGCACGATCGATAAGACCGAAGAGCAGACACTTAACTCGATGAAGGCCATCTGGGCCCGCCCCAAGAGCGATGTCACTGATGAGGAATACACCGAATTCTACAAACACGTTTCCCACGACTACGACGCACCGTTCCGCACGATTCATTTTTCTGCCGAAGGTGCCAGTGAATTCAAGGCTCTGCTCTATCTGCCGGCCAAGAAGCCGTTCGACATGTTCATGAATGACCGCAAGAAGGGTCTTCAACTGTATGTTCGCCGCGTGTTCATCAGCGACAAGTGTGAGGAGTTGATCCCGGACTACCTGCGGTTCGTCAAGGGGGTCGTGGATTCATCCGACCTGCCGCTGAATGTATCCCGCGAAATCCTTCAGGAAGATGTACAGATCAAGAGGATCCAGAAGAGTCTTGTCGGAAAGATTCTGTCGACTCTATCGGAGGTCATGGACCAGAACTTCGATGAATACGTTACATTCTGGAAGGAATTCGGACAGGTTATCAAAGAGGGAATGCACTTCGACTATGCCAACAAGGAAAAGCTGCAGGAGTTGATCCTGTTTGAAAGCACCTCCACCGAATCCGGATCTTTTGTGTCACTGAAGGAGTATGTCGGCCGGATGCCGGAAGGTCAGAAAAATATTTACTACATCACCGGCGCAAGCCGCGAGACACTGGAGCAGTCCCCGCATCTTGAGGCGTTCCGTGCCAAAGGATATGAAGTCCTTTTCCTTACTGATCCGGTCGATGAATGGGTAGTTCAGTCTCTGACAGAATATGATGAGAAGCATCTCAAAGCGGTCGATCGCGGCGATATCAGTCTGGACAGCGAAGAAGAGAAAAAGGAAAAAGATAAGAAGCGCGAAGAGGCCCAGAAGGAGTTCAGTGATCTTATCTCCCTGATGAGTGATCGCCTGAAAGACAAAGTGAAAGAGGTACGTTTCTCCAACCGCCTGACCGACAGCGCCTGCTGTCTGGTTGCCGATGAATATGGCATGAACGCAAACATGGAGCGCATCATGAAAGCGATGAACCAGGCTGTTCCCGAATCCAAACGCATTCTGGAGCTGAACCCGGACCATGCAATCCTGAAGGCGATGGCCTCGATTTACCAGAAAGATGCCTCTGCAGCCGCGTTGGCCGACTATGCAGACCTGCTCTATGATCAGGCACTCCTGACGGAAGGATCAACGATCAAGGATCCGCTCCGTTTTACCAGGCTGGTAAGCGATCTGATGGTAAAAGCAGCTCAGTAATATCTCACCCGATCTGGAAGTAGAAACCATCACGGCCTCCGGAACTATGATCCCCGGAGGCCGTTTCTGAAGTAATTTCCATTTGCTTGCTGCCTTAAATAAAGGCAACGATAAAAATAAATTGAAACAGGATGCATGATACGCTATACGGAACTGAGAACGTATTGATTACAGGAGTGACAAACCATGGGACTTTTTGCAGGAGTGACGAAAAATATAAACTCTTCGGAAACCAAGAAGTTTTTTTCAGACTATGGACAGCTGCTTGTGGATGGCGAAATCATAGAGGTGGGGTTTGTCGTTCTCCGGGATACATTCCTGTTCACCAACAAGAGATTGATCCTTGTTGACATACAAGGTATCTCCGGCAAGCAGATTGAATATCTTTCAATACCGTATAGCAAAATCACGAAATTCAGCGTGCAGACTGGTGAAAGCTTTGATCTTAACGCCGAATTGAAACTGTGGATTGGAAGTGACACGATACCGCTTGAGAAAAGATTCAATAAGGACGTGAGTATATATGAAGTGCAGAAGGTTTTGGCACACCATGTCCTGAAATAGCCCCGCATTGTGTATGCGCGTATCGAATGCCCGATAAATAACACTTTTACAACAAAAGGTAACGAACGAGTAGTCCGTTACCTTTTGTTCAGAACAAACTCGACTTTCTGCTACTTATGGCACCCCTTGCAGCCGGTGGGTCCCTTCTTCATATCGGCGTGGCAGCCCTTGCAATTCTTATGGGCATACTCCTTACCGAACCCTTCAATCTTGCCGGGCTCTTTCTCATGGCACTTTTTGCAGTCTCCAACTGCAGCCGCGTGGGCCTTGTGGTCGAAACTGACCTCTTTCTTCATTTTAATTGTTTCAGGGGCAGCGGCAAAAGCAGTTCCAGTAAAGGTAAAGAGGACAATCAGTGCGACAAAAGTTCTTTTCATACATGGCTCCTTTTTTGGTATCAGTTTATATATTTCTGCAGAGTTGAAATTGTATACAGTATCAAGACTTTGTCAATACGTTGAAAATAAAAAGGCCGGATCAATGATCCGGCCCTAATTTTATTGGTGGGCGTTACTGGGATTGAACCAGTGACCCCTGCCGTGTGAAGGCAGTGCTCTCCCCCTGAGCTAAACGCCCCTGATATACATTTGATTACCAGAGGAGCCAGTTGCTGTCAAGGGAATGCTGGTATATGTCTTCCCGGTTACGCCACTCCTACGGATAAAGCGGCTCTTAGTAGACAGCGGGATCGGGTGAATCAATCAATGGGTTCATACGAACAGCTAGAGAGAAAAGATACGGGTAGTCATGCTTGAGATGCTGCATGTACATGACCCATTCACAGGAAAGATGCCCAAACACCCGCTTGATATCACCGTTAATATGATCTATGTCACTCTGCGGCATATGTTCAAATGAGTCCCGCGCTTCAAGCTCCTCCACCAGATGGAAAACCGCCCAGAGAAGATCGGTAAACTCTTCATGCTCTAAAAGGTTCTGGTTTTCCAGCAAACTGACCAAAAAACCACGTTTTTCAACCAGAAACCTCTTTAGTCCGAGCTTTTCACAGCGGCTTGATTCAATTTTGATGTCGTTTTTCCTCAAATATTCAAGAGCTGTGGAAAACTCCAGTTCCTTCCACGTCCCGTTGATCAGTAAATGGCGTTTCAGATCATCACAGGAAACAACATACGCCGATAGCTCTTTGAGAAGACGATTACCAACTTCGCTGAAAAAAACACCGATAACCATGTTCAGCTTCCGCATGACAGCCTGACGCTCTCTCTCCTTCAGCACCCGTTCGATCATCAGTGTTACAATTATGACGTAAACAGGCAGAAAAGCCAGATTTCCCAGAAACCAGATGGTTAGTTCTTTTGCGCTGCCGAGCAGCAGATAGTCCATGCCATAAAGAGCCAGAGAGACTGAAAACAGGGCTGTAACCATCAGCTTCTTGTTGAGTATCAGTGTGCGGAGCATACGTTGTACCTTCCTAATAAACAGTGACGATCAATGTTCCCTGAGTGCGTCGACAATCTTAAGCCTGCTGGCCCTGATGGCCGGAATGACACCGCCAATAAATCCCATTGCGATTGAAAACAACAGTGATTTCCAGGCAATGTCAAATGTCAGGGTAAATGAGAATGCAAGTTCAGAAAAGGTCTGCCAGTTCATGGTCGAGATGGTAATCAGCTGCATGAACGAAGCACAGAACAACCCGCTGACACCCCCAATCAGTCCCAGAAACAGCGATTCAAGCAGAAATGCTGCCAGTACACTCGAACTCTGAAAACCGAGTGCGCGAAGAGTGCCGATCTCCCCTACCCTATTGGCAACTGCAGCGTACATAGTTATCATCGCACCGATGATCGCACCGATGGAAAAGATAACCGTCAGTGATAGTCCGAGAATCCGGAGGAATTTTGCCATTGCTTCAGACTGATCACGGTAATACCTGGTTTCGCGGCGCACATCAACCGTCAGTCGTGGATCTGCATCCAGCTTGGCCTTGACTGCAGAAAATTCAGCGCTGTCTCGCAATCTAAAGGTCAAAGAAGAGTAAACAGGGCGGCGAAACGCCTGCATCAATTGTGTTGCATCACCCCAAATTTCAGAGCTGAAGCCGGTCGCACCAGCATCAAAAACCCCGACTACAGTCCAGTCACGCATACCGAAACGCAGGGTTTCACCAATACCTCCACCTTTAAATCGAGCCGCAATACTGCTGCCGGCCATTATTTCAGATAACCCGGGTCGCGGCATCCTCCCCTCACGCAACGTAACCTGGGGTCTGAGCTTTAGTGAAGCTGCCTGAATACCTCGTATGACAACATTTGCCGGCTTGTTGCTTCCCCTTTTCGGTAGGCTGATCAGTACTACCAGCTCCTTAGCAAGCAGCGGTTCCCCTTGGCGATCGGTTGCAATATCGGGCAGACTGTCGATAATGGCTGCCTGAAATCGCTCGACACCGCTTTGCACCTCTGAGTTGGCAGATTTACGTGTAATTATAACGTTATCGTCAGAACCGGTTTCTATCAGTGTTTTTTCCAATCCTGCAGACAGCATTAAGATCGAGGCAAAGACAAACACAACTAAAGCCATTCCGGAAGCGGTTAAAAATGTTGTTAATCTGTGAGTGGATAGATTGCGGAGGCTGTAGGATATCGGTATCGCCATGGGTTATAGCACCGGCAGTGAGATAACAAACCTGCAACCGCCGGATGGAGGTGATTCGACGATTAGAGTTCCGCCGTGTGCTTCAATAATGCGGTAGCTGATTGCCAAGCCAAGCCCGGTTCCAGATGGTTTTGTAGTCCAGAACGGTTCGAACAGGTGCTGCACGTCTTCTTCCGCTATCCCGGTGCCGCTATCGGTGATGCTGATACTGACTTTAGCAGGAGTGATGCTGCATTCAACCAGAATCTCCCCCCCCTCAGGCATTGCATCGGCGGCATTTTGCAGCAGATTGATTATTACCTGCTGGAGCTGATTCGGGTCACCAGTAATTTCAACCGATGTCGCTACCATATTATGAAACGTTATGGATGCAAAACGAGGGTCATGAGCCAGGAAAAGGAACTCTTCATCGATATACTTATGCAACGGTATCTTTTCAAGCTGCGGCATTGCAGGACGGGCATACATCAAGAATTCTGATATCAGCGCATCGAGCCGTTCGGCTTCCCGGGTTACGATCGCAAGAAGACGGGCATCGTGTTCCTGAATATCTGTGGCGCTTGACAGCAGCTGAACCGACCCGCATAACGCCGCAAGTGGATTGCGGATTTCATGTGCCATGCGGGCGGAGAGTTCTCCCAACGCTGCAAGTCGATCTGCTTTTTTCAGCGCTGCTTCCATACGTCGGATATTGGTAATATCCCTGAAATTCACAATATAACCGGCCAGTACACCGTTACTGTCATTAAAGGGATCGATACGATACCCCATGGTCATGACAATTCCGTCTGATGTTTGATATTCAAATTCCAGGTTGTTTGAGTCACAGTTCGGAAAGGCAAGTGCGGATAACGGCGGGAAAACTGTTTCAATTTGCTTATCGTAGGCATCAGACTGACTAAGACCAACAATGGCTTCAGCATACGGATTAAAAACCCGGATTCTACCTGATACGGTTGTTGTCAAAAGGCCACTATCACTATGAGCAACAATGGCGGAATTCAACTGGGCCAACTCGGAATAATCGATAGAAGAGCGTTGAAGGGCCTCTTCACTCAAGCGGGCACGTTCAGCCAATAATCCGGTAATAAAAGCGGTCAAGCCAAAGGCAATCAGGTTGAATGATATCGTGTAAAACAGCCGTAATGCGCCAACCTGGTGAGCATCTTCCTGACTTAAACCGATGAATGAAAGATAGCCGAAGTACTGAAAGTCCAGAATTGTACCGTACAGAATTCCGCACAGCGATGCGGTATAGAGTGCCTGACGCCGCCCAAGCAGCATGCCGGCAATCATGATCGACAGCAGGTATAAAAATGAATACGGGCTTAGAATTCCTCCGGTAAAGAGTACGAGGACGGTAACAAACGAAAAATCCCAGATTATTTGGAGATAGGTAAGAAAAGGGGTCAACCTCTGCTTTTTAAGAGAAAGCAGTGATAGTATTGAGAATAAAAAAGAAAACGCCATCAACCTGATTACACCAGGTTGAAAGCGTTCAATTTCAACAGAAGAGTCCTGATATTCAAGAAGCAGCGTTGCGGCCAGAAAAAGAAAGGAAACAATTATCCTGGCGTAGATGAAGAGCCTTAGCCTTCGTTCAGAGCCCATGATTAACCGCCAACAGCCCCCGCCAGTTTGAAGATTGGCAGATACATGGCAACAACCAGTCCGCCGACGGTAGTTCCGAGGAACACCATCAGCAACGGTTCCATCATGGCGGTCATGGCACCTACGGCATCATCAACCTCATCATCATAAAAATCGGCAATTTTGTTCAACATCGCGTCCATAGCGCCGGTCGCTTCACCAACAGAGATCATCTGTACTACCATCGGAGGGAAAACCCCGCAGGCGGCCAGCGGCTCGGCCATGGTTTTACCTTCCGAAATTGCCTGACGGACAGAGTAGATCGCCTCTTCAACAATTTTGTTGCCTGCGGTTTTGGCAACAATTTCGAGGCCGTCCATAATAGGCACACCGGAACTTACCATGGTTCCTAAGGTTCTGGTAAATTTGGCAACGGAAACCTTCCTTATCAGCGGCCCGGCAATCGGTGCCTTGAGCGCCATTCGGTCAATATTTTTTTGCCCTTTAGGGGTTTTGTAATATTTTTTTATTGCCCAGACAAGAGCATAGAATCCACCAATGAGTACGAGAAAGTATTTGACAAGGAAGTTACTGAGGGCAATAACAAACTTGGTTGGCGCGGGCAGTTCCCCACCGAACTCAGTAAACATTTTGGCGAAGGTCGGAATAACAAATATCAAAATGACACCTACAACCACGAAAGCAATAGACATAATCGTGATCGGGTAGACCATGGCACCTTTGATCTGTTTTTTCAACTTCATCGACTTTTCAATATAAGCGGCCAGACGCGTTAAAATAGTATCCAGAATACCGCCGATTTCTCCGGCAGCCACTAGGTTTACGAACAGCTGGTCAAAAGCTTTCGGATGTTTGCCCAGAGCGTCGGCAAACGTAGAGCCGCTCTCTACACTATCCTTGACCTTGTACAATATTTCCTGAAAAGGCTTGCTTTCCTGCTGGCTTGCCAGGATTTCAAGACATTGGACAAGCGGCAATCCAGAGTCAATCATGGTCGAAAACTGGCGTGTAAAAATAACGAGATCTTTTTCGTTGATATTTCCACCGCCACCGAATTTCGGCAATTTGAAACCCAGACCCTTGGACTCGGCTTTAATTGTAATATTACTGAAACCATACTTTTTCAGCTGAGCTTCAACAACATCAATAGTTGCCGCTTCGATAACACCTTTTTGCGTGCCACCGGTTCTCGTGCGAGCTTCCCAGTTAAATTTCGGCATTTCGGTTTTCCTCCATCAAATCAGTGCATCTGGGGACGGCGCTGCATACCTGCTGCAGGGTTGCTAATCATTTGTTTAAGTTCTTCCGGGTCTTGGGAGCGTCCAAGAGCCTCCTCAAGGGAAATCATTCGCTTTTGAAAGAGAGAATAAAGGGCTTGATTCATGGTCTGCATGCCAAATTTTTCCTGTCCTATCTGCATTTGGGAATATATCTGGTGGACCTTGTCCTCGCGAATCAGATTGCGGATTGCGGCATTCGGTACCATAATTTCAAGCGCCAGGGCACGCCCCTTTGAACCCATTTTGGGTATCAACGTTTGCGACAGTACACCCTCAAGAACAAAGGAAAGCTGCGCCCTGATCTGTGTCTGCTGATACGGAGGGAATACGTCTACAACACGGTTTATGGTCTGGGCGCATGAATTTGTATGCAGTGTTGCCAGACAGAGGTGACCGGTTTCCGCAAGGGTGAGCGCCGCCTCAATCGTTTCGAGGTCACGTAACTCACCGACCAGTACAACGTCCGGATCTTGCCGCAACACATATTTCAATGCGTTCTTGAAACCTTTGGTATCGGCACCGACCTCGCGTTGATTTACCAGACAACCTTTGTGAGGGTGGAGGTATTCAATCGGATCTTCAATGGTGACAATGTGCTCACGCCGATTGATGTTGATGTAATCAACTATTGATGCCAGAGTCGTCGATTTCCCGCTGCCGGTAGGTCCGGTCACCAGGATCAGACCGCGGGGCCGTGCTGCCAACTCAGGTACAATCGGCGGTAAATTTAATTCTTCAAAGGTCATGATCTTATACGGGATAACCCTGAATACACCAGCCACAGCACCCCGTTGAATAAACATATTTCCCCTGAAACGTGAAAGTCCCTTTACGCCAAACGAAAGATCAAGCTCGTTTTCCTCCTCAAACTTGTGCTTTTGTGCGTCAGTCAGCACGCTGTAGCAGAGCTGTTTCGTATCAACCTGGTTCATGGGGGGGAAATCCATGGGCAACAGGTGGCCATCAACACGCATTTGAGGAGGTGAGTTGGTTGTTATGTGGAGGTCTGATCCGCCTGATTCAACAAGAAATTTTAGAAGTTGGTGAAGGTTGAGCACCGCACACCCCCTGTTTAGTCATCAGATACGGTTATTCTCAAAACTTCTTCGAAGGAGGTTACTCCTTCTTTAAGTTTTGTTAATCCGGACTGACGCATTGTTTTAATGCCGATTCTCATGGATTCCCGTTTGATTTCAGCAGTATTGGCACCATTTAAAATCAATTCCTTGATTTCTTCACGCATCGGCATAACCTGATAGAAACCAACCCGCCCTTTATACCCGGTGTTATTGCAGGCCGAACATCCTTTGCCGCGCATGCAGACAAATAACGGTGCTTCATCCGGCGACACACCGGCATCGATCAATGCCTGAACCGGGATATCCTCCGGTTCCTTGCACTCACCGCAGACACGACGTGCCAGACGTTGGGCTGTTATCAGATTCACCGCTGAGGCAACCAGAAACGGTTCGATCCCCATGTTCAGCAGGCGGTTAATAGTTGCCGGTGCATCATTGGTATGCAGCGTCGAAAGGACCATATGGCCTGTTAGAGCTGCCTTGATGGCAATTTCAGCAGTCTCGAAATCTCGAATCTCGCCGATCATGATTATGTCGGGGTCCTGACGCAAAAATGAACGTAATGCAGCCGAAAAGTTAAGGCCGATGTCTTCGTGCATCTGAACCTGATTTATACCGGCAAAGTTGAATTCGACCGGATCTTCGGCAGTTGAGATATTTTCAGACACTTTATTCAGCTCAGATATGGCTGAATAAAGCGATACCGTTTTGCCGCTTCCGGTCGGTCCGGTAACTAGTACCATACCGAAAGGCTTGTGTATTTCATGCATGAAATGCGCTAAAGCCTCGGGCTCATACCCAAGCTTGGTTAGATCCGTTTGCAGATTGCCTTTGTCAAGAAGACGCATGACGATCTTCTCACCAAAGAGTGTCGGAAGGCATGAGACACGAAAGTCCATGTCCTTGCCGCCCCCCAGTTTGATTTTGATGCGTCCATCCTGCGGAAGGCGACGCTCGGCGATGTCAAGTTCCGCCATAATCTTTATACGCGAGGTGATTGCATTCTTCAACTTAAGCGGTGGTTTCATGACCTCGTAGAGAACGCCATCAATCCGGTAGCGAACCCTGAAGAGTTTTTCGTATGGTTCTACGTGAATATCACTGGCTTTTTTGCGGATTGCATCCTGCAAAATGGCGTTAACCATTTTGACTACCGGAGCATCCTCCGTTGCGCGTTCAAGAGAGCCGACGTCGATCTGCTCACTATCGTCAACAATTTCGAAATCCTCGACATCCAGATTGTCCATGACGTCTGCAAGCGATGCCGACTGATCATAATACTTGTCTATCGAGGATTTAATGTCGCGTTCTGATGCTACAACCATTTCAATGTTGTAGCCGGTCATAAACTTTATGTCTTCTATTGCAAACAGATTGGATGGGTCGCTCACTGCGACAATCAGGGTTGCTCCAGCCCTGTTAACCGGCAGTAGCTGATACTTTTGGACGACTTCAGGCGGAATTGTTTTTATAACGGTGGGATCAATTTCGTAATCGCCAAGATTGACACTCGGCACTCCATACTGCTTGGATAAAAACGAGGTGAGCTGCTCCTCTGTAAGATGCTTCTGATTAATCAGAATCGAACCGATCCTGAGCTGGCCGCCGGAAAGCTTCTGCTCTTCTAATGCCTTACTCAACTGATCGCGATTAATCAGATTGTTTTTTACGAGGATTTCTCCCAGTCTGTTTGACTGCATACTAGCTCCATTTACGTGTCTAAATCGCCATACTAGGGAGAATGCCGAATATTGTCAAGCCGTAGTTATGGTAAATAGTTATTAATCCAAAGCCAGCCGCATTACTCCTACTGGCGGTTTTTGACCGGTCCATATCTCAAAGGCGCGTTCACCTTGGGCGACAAGCATGCCAATACCATTGACTGCTCGAAAACCGCAGGCGGAAGCCTCCTTAATAAGAGGAGTGGCTGAAGGAGAATACACCATGTCATACACTTTGGCATGCTCCTGCAGATCTGAAAGAATTATGCCCGTAATTCTCTCGCCGTTCATACCCAGTGAAGTCGTATTAAGAAGTAAGGAAGTCGATCGGAGGGAAACTGTACTCACCTGGTCTTGGCTGATCACGTCAATGCGTGTTTCGGGGTATCGGGAGTTCATATCCAGCTGTATGGCCTGTGCGTTTTCAAGAGAGCGATTGTAAACCAGTATTTTTTTTGCTCCGGATCTGCACAAGGCAGAAATTGCACCTCGTGCTGCCCCTCCTGCTCCCACAACAAGAATCTGCCCCTCTCCTGGGATAAAATCCAGATCAGTTGAGAGCGAATCCACCAAGCCGTCACCATCGGTATTATAGCCAGTTAAGCCGCTTACACTCACCTGAACGGTATTTACAGCTCCAGCGGTTTCAGCGCTTTCATCCAGTCGATCCAGAAACGGGATTATTGCCGTTTTGTGAGGGATGGTCACATTAAAACCGCACACACCCAAGGCCTTCAGACCGATCACCGCTTGCCCCAAATTGCCAGGAGTAACGGCAAAAGGAACGTATACATAATCGAGATGGCTGGCAGCAAACGCCGCATTCTGCATAATCGGCGATAGAGTGTGCCGAACCGGATCCCCAATAATGCAAACCACACGAGTTTCCCCTTGGACCGCCGGCATCCGCTTAACGTCCCAGACCGTAGCGCATGCGGATTTGATCGGCTGAACCCTGTATTTCTGGTGAAATCAGTTCTGCTTTTCCTAACATCATGATCGCCTCCTGGTGCCTGTTAATTCCGGCAAGAAGTTCACCAACTTCTAGATAGCTGTTAGCATAAATCAAAATCGCTTTCCCGGTATCAAGATCGAGAAAGGATTGTTTTTCCATGATTCCACGATTGTTGTAATTATCCCATATTGAAATATCGGGGATTCCAGACGGCTCATTATTTTTCCTCACACGGTATACAATTCCCCGTTGAATCGGCTGAAAATCCTTAAATTCAACTGAATATCGAGTTGAAAAATCGATGAAAACAGGCCTGACACCGAGGTTTTCAGTTACCGCGATTTGCAGGGCCGTTTCAGGGCCAAAAGAGGCAGTATCGAACTTTCTGAGGTTGCTGTTTTGAAAGATGCGCGGCATTGAATCAAGATACCAGTTAAAAACGAGGTGAGGGGTATGGGGAAGATCCACATCTTCACGCATCCGCTCTACGCCTTGCAAATACCAGAGCGGAAATGCTCCACTGTCACCCCACGTAAACATGATGGCATTCTGCGGCAATGATCGCAGTGAATTTGAAGCATAATCAAATGCAATATAATTGTTATGTTGGTCATTTTCAAAATAGTTAACTGCACATATGGCTGTTGGAAGTGTAAAAAACAGCACCGAAACTACTATGTATACCGGAGCTCCAATTTGTTCAGGAAGCCGTGCGGTACGAATCGCATACGCAAGAAGAGTGAAGAGGCCGATGCCAACCAGCACCGCAGAAAGCAGATAAAGCGGTGTAAAGAACTCTTCGGTAAGAAAGATCATATCATTGGGGGTGTTAAAATAGCCGACAATCACGAGCAGGAAGACTGCGACCGACGCAAGGCAAGCAATTAAGTAGGCTTTGTTCCTCCTCCAGAGATAAACAAGCCCCAGCAGTGTCAATGCCGCACCAAGCCAGGTATATTCACGTGGAACGTTAAATGCTCTGATTTGTGCCCATAAAAGAGCCAGATCTCGCGCAGGAGGTTCGGATGGGTACCCCTTTCGGAGGAAATGCCACAAAAACTGATCTATTGTTTTGGAATCGCCCCAGTTAAGCAGGGGATTACTCAAAGCCCGAAGAGGCAGATACAGGTGAACCGAAAACCCGACCAGTGCAAAAGCCGTAGCAAGAATAAGCTCCTTGACCCGGGTTACCACCCGCCAGTCAGTCAGCACCAGTATCAGAAACCAGGCCGGCAGCAGCAGCACGATGGTCTGATGCACTCCCATAGTCAAACCGGAAAGAAACGTGCAAACGTAGATATATGAGGGACGTTCATTCCCTTCCCGGTACTGCTCCTGCCACTGCAACAGCAGGTAAAAAATAATCGCTACAATAAACGAGAGCAGTGGGTAGGGCTTGTCATGGTTTGATTGCAGCCACAAACGAGGCGTGACTCCAAAAGAAATAGCAGCAGCCAGGCCTGCACATTTCACAGCAACAAGGTTAAACCGCTGGTCCAAAAGCAATGATTCTTTTTTCAGCAACTGGGTCGTCAGGATGTACACCATCAGGCACGCCAAAGAAGAGGAAACCGCTGTCGCAACATTAATTCGAAAAGCGATGTTGCCAAGAGGCAGCCAGGTAAAAGGTTTGGCGTACATCAAAAACAGTGGGTAACCGGGAGAGTGCGCTGATCCGAGTGAAGCTGTCGCGGTAAGAAATTCTCCGCTGTCAAAAAATGTTACCGATGGTGCCAGCGTAAGCATGTACAGGGCAAACGGGAGAACAAACGAAAGGACAAGAAATATATCCATCTTGATGTTTTTGAATCCGGGTAAACTCATCTGGCTATTTCCGCCCTTTGAAGTTCATTGAGAGATATTTTGTTTTTCCAGAGATAATACAAGCCGGCAAAAATGACTGGAAAAAAACCGGTACCATGCATTATAAGAGCGATACTGACGGATGTGGTTTCCGGGACACCAAATACTGAAAGTCCCTTATAACAAGCGTAATGGTACGTACCGATGAAACCGGGTGACGCCGGCACCATAACCGCAAAAACAACCAGGATCAAAATGAACATTGAAGCCGTAATCGGTAAATGAATATTAAACGATCGCAACGTCATGTCTATCGGCAGCAGACAAAAAAGCCAGATCCCGGCTGAAGTAGCCAAAAGTGCTGCGACATGAGACAGGCGTGAAGATAACCTGATTCCCCCAATGAATGAACCTAAAAGCGGGATAATCTTATCTGAAAAGCGTTTGGGGAACGGTTTTAATACATATCCGACAGCTGAAAGCGTTCTCATGGTCTGCCGCTTCAGAAGATAAAGAAACAGCATGACACCACAATAAAGGAGAAACATGATCGACCCGCCAGCCTTGAGCGCTCTCGCAGCATCTTCCATTCCAACCGGCATCCTCAGAGTAAACAGAGTTATCAGGAGAAGTAAAAGTACCGTAAACCCATCAAAAAGACGATCAATCACCAAGGATGCAAAAACCGCGGGAGTTTCGAGCTGCTCCCGCCTTGCAAGCGTGTAAGCCCTGACAAACTCTCCCAATCGGGCCGGCAGCAGATTATTGGCCATATATCCGATAATTGTGGCTGGATAGAGCGAAGAAAGCGGAATAATCTTCTCAGAGATCAGCAAGTATCGCCACCGCACTGCCCGCAGGAAATAACTGAAAAACGTAAGGCAGATTGCCAGAAAGATATAGCGATAATCGGCAGACCGAAGGGCTATGCCCAACGATCTGAAATCAATTTTTCTAAACAGCAGAGCCATAAAAAACAAACTGATAGCAATTCCGAACCAGAATTTAAGATTTATATTAGTGCGCACAAAGCTCCGATCCACCGCTGAGTTTAAGATAATCTTTATTGATATTTTCCAGTATGTTACGAGTGTTTTCCACATCCCGGCTGATGGCTTGCTTCAGTGCTGATATGTCAGAAAATTTCTGCTCCGGTCGCAGTCTTTGAACAAAATGAACCGTAATCACGTGATCATAAATATCGCTTGAATAATCAAGCAGAAAAACTTCGATCGTTCGCATATCCCTGTCAAAAGTAGGATTGAACCCAATATTACATGCGCCTTTAACACATTGACCGTCAACCTCAACCATCACAGCATACACACCATCGCATGGAAAGAGTTCGTTGGAAGTGGCTATATTCGCTGTGGGAAATCCGAGTGCCTGACCAATGTCACGACCATGCACGACAATTCCGGAAATTTGATAATATCGCCCCAAAATCAGTGATGCAGCAGCCATATCACCATCTGCAACTGCTGACCGCACCAGACTGCTGCTGAAAACAACCCCTTCCTCTCCAAGAGGAGGGAGATCTTCAAGGGTAAAACCGTTCAACGTACCGAGGTGCGCCAATGTTTTGAAATTCCCTTCCCGCCCTTTGCCAAACGCATAATCATGCCCGATAATGATATGCCGCATTCCGAGGGCACTGCAGAGGGTTTTAAGTACAAAATCATTCGCAGGCACCTGGGAAAATTCTTTGGAAAATGGAATAATTATTAAATAGTCTATGCCTGAGTCTTCAATCAGGGTGCATTTTTGCTCAAACGTTGTGATCAGGGATGGAGCTGATTCAGGCGCAAGTATTTTCAAAGGGTGTGGCTCAAATGTCACCACAACTGAGGGGAGTCCCCGGACGATGCTTTTCTGCTTCAGGTGAGCAAAAATCTCTGCATGACCGCGATGGACTCCATCAAAGTTTCCAATTGTGACAACCGATGCTTCGAGAATTTTATCATTGCTGTTCATGCCTGTTATAATCTGCATCGCTGTCCCTATCCTATCATCGCAAGTTCCAGCCGTTTTCCCCAGCGCCGCAGCAGCTCATCATAGACCGGAACATATACCGAACCCTTCAGCTCCGGATCTTGCTCCAGCAGATCAAAGGCCGCACGACGGGCTTTTTCCAGCAGCGTACCGTCCCTCAGAATGTTGGCGACACGAAAATCAGGCATGCCAGCCTGGCGAGTGCCGAGGAAATCTCCCGGTCCCCTGATTTCCAAGTCGGCCTCTGCAATCCGGAATCCATCACTGGTTGACTCCATCACACGCAGGCGTTTTTCACCATCTTCAGATAATGTACCGCTGGTCATCAGGATACAGTATGACTTCTCTTTGCCTCGCCCTACCCTGCCCCGTAACTGATGCAGCTGTGAAAGCCCGAAGCGTTCGGCATGTTCTATCACCATGACAGTAGCATTCGGCACATCAATGCCGACCTCGATAACGGTAGTGGAAACAAGGATATCAAAGTCACGGGACGTAAAGGAGGACATGACCGCTTCCTTTTCCACCGGGTTCATCCGGCCGTGCAGCAAACCGACCCGCAAGCCTGGAAACACATCTGTTTGCAGATGCTCAGCCATTTGGGAGGCAGCCTTCAGCTCCATCTTTTCAGACTCTTCGACAAGAGGATAAATGACGTAGACCTGTCGCCCCGACCGGACCTGCTCGCGGATCATATCATAGAGTTGCGGACGCCGTGACTCAAAAAAAACCTTCGTCTCAATCGGGATCCTTCCCGGCGGCATTTCATCGATCACTGACAGGTCGAGGTCGCCGAACAATGTCATCGCAAGAGTGCGGGGGATCGGAGTGGCTGTCATGACAAGGATGTCTGGATTGGCTCCCTTCTTTTTCAGGATGCCCCGCTGCAGAACACCGAAACGGTGTTGCTCATCGATAACACCCAGACCAAGTTTTGCAAATTCAACCTTCTCCTGAATAACCGCGTGGGTACCGATCACAATGCGGGCGCTGCCGTCGGCAATTCGGCCGAGAGCCTCTTTTTTGGCTTTCCCCTTGAGGCCTGCCGTTATCAGCGTCACCTCCAGCCCCATTCGACCACACCAGCGGTGAATGGTGTGCCAGTGCTGTTCAGCCAGGATTTCAGTCGGTGCCATGATGGCGACCTGATAATCGTTTTCAACGGCGATTAGCGCCGCCATCAGGGCTACAAGTGTTTTGCCGCTTCCCACATCGCCCTGTACCAGACGGTGCATCGGGTGCGGCGCCATCATATCGTTTTTGATTTCCGCCAGCACGCGCCGCTGAGCGGTTGTCAGTTCAAAGGGGAGCAGACGCACCAGTTCTTTGGTGTAGCGGTGACTCACCTGAAAGGCGATCCCTTCTTCTTTCAGCACCCCCTGTTTTTTAAGTGCAAGCCCCAATTCCCAGAAGAAAAATTCGTCAAACGCCAGGGCCTGATGCGCAGGCGTCGCTCCGGCATTCAGATCGGCAAGATCCGCCTCAGGAGGTGGCGTATGCACCTGAGAAAGGGCTTCACGAAAATTCGGAAATTCTGAGGGAAGGAGTTCGGAGGGCACAGCGCTCACAATATTCGGCAGGAAGACATCCACAACTTCGCGCATAACCCGGCGCATCGTTTTCTGATGTATCCCCTCAGTGAGCGGATAGACAGGAACGATCCGGCCGAAATTTGCCGGATCAGACTCCAGCAGTGTTTGCAGTTGTCCGCCTTCGGGCAGCCACTCAACATCCGGATGATGCACTTCGCGCTGGTACCCGAACTGGTTCACCTCACCGCTGAAAACGCCGACACGTCCGACCTTCCATGTTCTCTTCATCCAGACGGCATTGGCATGAAACCACTTGCACACTATTGTGCCGCTGTCATCCCGCACCAGAGCCTCGAACACACGCCGACCACCCTTGGTTGCAGTCACATCAGCGGACAGGACAGTCCCGGAAAAAACAGCACTCTGGCCAGGGCAGAGAGACGAGATCGAAAGCAGCCGGCGACGGTCTTCGTAGCGGAGCGGCAGCAGAAAGAGAGCGTCCTCAACCGTTCGGATCTCCTTCTTTTCGAGGAGCTCGGCCAGCTTTGGTCCTATTCCTTTAATATACTGGATGCCGACTTCCAGATTCTTGCGGGAGATAGAGTCCTTCAGACTTTTGCCATCAACTGTGGCCGGATTTACTGAAGGCGTAGCAACAGGTCGGACAGGACGTGCTATAATCCCTCCATCAGCCTCTTCCACGGTAAAAGAGTCACCCGGCACAAGACCGAGTTTTTTCAGGAGCTCGTGAGGAATGGTAATTGAATTGTTTTCGGCAAGCTTAACTGTGGCCATGCACATTCCTGCAGCGCGACAAAGTGGGTTTCAAACGGAGAAGATAGTATTCTTTACCAGGTATTGTCTACTAGTTTTCCCCTGTTATATTGACAAGATTATACTCAGCAGGCATATCTAGTTATAAAGAAGGCAACGTCTAGCTTACTAAAAAGGATTCGCCATGAACGCATCTTACACATTCGAACAGCTAGTCAGCATCATGCGCAAGCTGCGCGCCCCGGGCGGTTGTCCATGGGACGCCGAACAGACTCATGAAAGCCTTACCCGCTATCTGCTGGAGGAAACCTACGAGGTCATCGAAGCTATCGACGAAAAATCACCGCAACATCTTAAGGAAGAGCTGGGAGACTTGCTTTTGCAGCCGATTTTTCATGCCGCCATTGCAGAAGAGTCAGGAGAATTCACCATTAACGATGTCATCAGCACGCTCTGCGATAAACTGATACGCCGCCACCCTCATGTATTTGGCGATCTTGAGATCAAAGACAGCGATGCGCAGATTGAAAACTGGGAGAGCATCAAACGGCTGGAGAAGGGGGACGAACGACCATCAGCTCTTTCAGGTGTACCCGATCACCTTCCGGCACTCCTGAAGGCTCATAAAATAAGTGAAAAGGCCTCTCGGGTCGGCTTTGACTGGGAACATGCCGATCAGGTGTTTGCAAAGGTTATGGAGGAACTGCATGAATTTGAAGAGGCGTGGGCGGGTGGCAATCCGACGCGAATGGAAGACGAAATGGGGGATTTGCTCTTTGCCATCGCAAATTTGGGGAGATTTTTACATCTCAATCCGGAAGAGGCTCTGCGTAAAACAATAACCCGCTTTCAAAAACGATTCAGTTACGTCGAAGCGGAGTTGCTCACTCAGGGAGTACCGATGCAAAACGCCACGCTGGAAGAGATGGACCGGTTATGGGAAAAGGCAAAATCTGCCGAACGTGAGAATAAACTTTAATTAGTTTCTGCGATGTAACTGTTTTTGCAGGGTTGTTATTCTTATCCACAAAAATTGTGGATAACTTGTGGAGAACAGTGTTTACGATATTCAAAAGTGATATTTTTGCAAGAGTTTTGTCCGAAATGCCGTTTTTTTATACAGAGAAAGTTGATTGTAATTACAGATACTTATAATCGTATTCAATAAAAATAGGGGTTTGCGCTGTCAAGCTCTTTTACTCATGGAAATTCATTTTTTAACGGCATGCTGCCCTGTGTAAAACCATATGATTTGCATCGACAAGCAACCCTTTGAATTCAACACCTTCCATCTTCAGCAGCACCATTTTTGCTCTCTCACCTCCCGGAGCTGAAAAACCTGTCAGTCGGCCATCAGAAGCAACCACCCGATGACAGGGGATGATTATCGGAATCGGGTTTGAAGCCAGCGCCCCACCTGCGGCCCTGGCTGCAGACGGCGAACCGCACTCTCGGGCTACCTGTCCATATGTGCTGACTACGCCAAAGGGGAGGTTTCGGATAACGGTGAGGATTTTATGCCGAAACGGTGGTATACAGCCGAGATCCACCGGAATATCACCAAAATCAATACGTTCTCCATGGAAGTATTTCTGCAGCATTCCGGCGACGTGGACGGTAATATCAGACGGCTCGAACCCGGGCCGTTCCACACGTTGTACCGTTTCGTTCCGGGTTACGTCTGGAATCTCAACTTTTACCACTCCCAGTGCAGTGGCATACACGACTCCTAATCCATAACGGGTCAAAAAATGCGAGCTGTGCATTGAATACTACCTACCCCCTCTTCAGTTTCCGGCGCAACAGTGAGACGGCATCAAGCGCTTCTTCGGAGCGCAGGAGCTTCACTGTCACCAAATACAGAGCGCTTCCGCAGATAATGGAACCACCCAGAACAGAACCTTTCAACACCTTATGTCCAGCCTGAGACCAGTCAATTAACGAACAGCTATACCAGACTGCCGCCGCCATCGGAATCGATGCCGCAGTCGATTTCAACGCAGTCAGCATGATGCTGTTCCCGCCAAAAGAACCGATCTTTCGCCTGAGGAGCCAAAGCAGCATCAGCATGTTGCAGAGCGCCGAAAGTGTCGTCGCAAGTGCCAACCCTCCATGTTTGAGAGGTCCCATCAGGACGAGGCTCAAGCAGAGGTTGATGATAAATACTATAAGAGCCGTATATACCGGGGTTTTTGTGTCCTTTAGCGCATAGAACACCGGGGCCAGCACTCGCGATAATGCGACAAAAGAGAGCCCAACGGAATAGTATAACAGCGCCGATGCAGAGTTGACAGCTGTCGCATAATCAAACGCACCACCCATGAATATCAGACTGAAGATTGGCGTTGAACAGACCATTAAGCCCGCCATGGCAGGAATGGTAATAAAGAGCATCAAACGAACGCCAAAAGCGAGCGAGTTTTTCATACCATCAATGTCACCGTCAGCTGCCTGTCTGCTCATCGAAGGCAGAACCGCCTGCGCCACGGACGCCGTAAAAATACCCTGGGGAAATTCGAACAGGCGCTGTGCATA
>Ga0182021_10001470_pt1 | contig 27044 bp, 28 predicted proteins | sample 612E3MmetaG_FD_120493 | JGI IMG/M metagenome (GOLD analysis project Ga0182021, IMG submission 120493) | Permafrost microbial communities from Stordalen Mire, Sweden - 612E3M metaG (Illumina Assembly) | ecosystem: Environmental > Terrestrial > Soil > Wetlands > Permafrost | place: Sweden...
AGGGTGGTGGCGCCGGCCTGGGTCCAGATCGGGTTGCCGTAGGAGTGGTCGCCGTGGTGATGGGTATCGAAGACGTACTTGACGGGTTTGGGCGAGATCCGGCGGGCCGTTTCCAGCGCCAGTTTCGCGCCGTTCGGGAAATTGGCGTCCACCACGATCAGGTAGTCTTTCATCTCGATGATGATGTTGTTGCAGTGGCCAAAGTTGGCCAGATCGCCCTCGCGGAACCAGACGCCGGGCACGATGAGGTTGACCTGACCGATCTGAGCCTCGGTGCGGGTCGCCAGAAACGCCATGACGGCGAGAATGGCGAAGCCGGATATCGCAAGCCAGCGCAATGGTTTCAAATGTAAACTCCGTTCAGCTTTAGCCAAATATACACCCAATCGCGGGCACTTGCAGGGTACTACATGTCCTATTCGAGCTTCTTGTAGGAAATGTAGCAGAGGTCCATTGGGCCTGAACCGGATCATAAGGTGAGAATATCTTGTGTTGCGCACAGGGGCACGTCCACGCTCTCCAGGCGGGTTGCCAACCCGCCGGACCCAGGGTATCCCTTCCAATAACCTGCCCCACAAGGCTGCCAGCCCACCCGTTACCTGAGGAGCCCGTTGTGGCGTGCCAGTTTCAGCGCCTCGATAGCGGCGCCGCGTGCGCCGGCGGTGTCGCCGTTGGGCATGACATAGATCGGAATATCGGCCTGCTCGGCGCGCTGCGGCGGCATCCCCGCGCGAATTTCGCCGGTGAACCAGCGCTGGAATTCCTCGCCCGTCTCCAGCGCCCCCCCACCCACAATCAATGCGTCGGGATCGAAGGTGTTCACCATTTCGTCGAAGAAGAGTCCCAAGGCGTAGGCCTGCACGCGAAAGATGTCGACGCACATCGGATCGCCTTTTTCCGCCAGGCCGCGGACCAGTTTGGCCGCCTGGTGGAGGTCGCCCATCCGGCCCAGGTCGTGGCCGGGATAGCGCGCCAGGAAATAGGGTAGAAACGACCTTTCGATGGCCGTCAGCGAGCACACCGATTCCAGGCATCCGGTGCGGCCGCAATTGCATTCCGGATGGAGTCCCTGGATGGCCTTGATGCTCTGGTAGGGTATCAGCACGTGGCCCAATTCGCCGCCGAACCCCTTGCGGCCTTTCACCACGTTGCCCTCCACGATCACGCCGCCGCCCAAGCCGGTGCCGATGATGGCCGAAAGCGAGGTGTTCCGGCTGCCGCCGCCGAACAGCGTGAAGTGCCCCCAAAGGGCGCCCGCATTGCCGTCGTTGAGGTACGTCACCGGCTTGCCGAGACGGTTCTCCAGGCCCAGGCGGATATCGTACCCCGCCCACTGGGGATGCACGAAGTTGGTGGAACCCTTGGCGCTGAGCACGCCCGCGGCGCTGGCCGGACCAGGCGTGTCCAGACCGAGGGCCACGATATCGGAAAGTTCCACGCCCGCCTGGCCGGCCGCGACCCCCAGACCGTCCTGGATCTGCCGGAGGCAGATATCCGGCCCCTGTTTGGAGAGGGCGGGATACTCGCACAGTCCCTCGATCAGGAACTTCTCTCCCACGTTGACCAATGTATAGTTGACGGCGGTGCCGCCGAGATCCACTCCAGCCACGATTTGCACGCGTTGTTCTCCGTCTTCGTTATGACTGCCCGAACTTTCAAGAGTAGCAGGATCGCGCGGCGGCGCGGCTGTTTCCCGGGAGCTACACTGGGAGGACACATGGAGAAAGACACCATCGGCATCGTGGTACATGCCACCGGCGGAACCGGCGTTTTGCACCAGTTGACGGGCGTGATTGCGCGCCATCAAGGCGACATCACGTCGGTGGAGATTCTGGACAACCGGCCGGCCGAAGCCTGCACGTATTTTGAAGTGATGCTGCCCGGCGGCCCAGAATTCCTGGTGGAGGATCTGCGCGCCCTGCCGATTGTGCGCGGCGTCGAAATCGTCAAGACCCTCCAGGCGATTTACGGCAAGCGCATCATCATCATGGGCGGCGGCGCCCAGGTGGGGCAGGTGGCCATCGGCGCGGTGAGCGAGGCGGACCGGCACAACATTCGCGGCGAACACATTTCGGTGGACACCATCCCCCTGGTGGGCGAGCGGAAACTGGCCGACGCGGTGCGCGCGGTGGCGCGCCTGCCTCGCGCCAAGGCGCTGGTGCTGGCCGGGTCGCTGATGGGCGGAGACATCGAAACCGCGGTGCGCGAAGTGCGCCAGCAGGGGTTGGTGGTGATCAGCCTGAATATGGCGGGCAGTGTCCCCGACGCGGCGGACCTGGTGGTGAGCGACCCGGTGCAGGCCGGCGTGATGGCGGTGATGATTGTGGCCGATACCGCCAAGTTCACCCTGGAACGGTTGAAGCGGCGCGTGTTCTGATCGAGACAACACATCTGGCCGTTGATCGGCGGCCGTTTCTTGCCTTGTGACATCCGAATCCTGGTTCCGGATATGCAGGCCTGATAAACTGGTGCTGTCGGAAGCAACCAGAGGAGGCACTATGAGCACCACCACGAATCTCAACGAAGCATTCGCCGGAGAGAGCCAGGCCAGCCAGAAATACCGGGCGTTTGCTCGCCAGGCGGAGCAGGACGGTTTGCCGAACGTCGCGCGCCTGTTTCGCACCGCCGCCGAGGCGGAGGTGGTCCATGCCCAGGGCCACTTCAAGGCCATGGACGGCGTCGCCTCGACGCTCGACAACCTGAAGGCGGCCATCGCGGGCGAGACCTATGAGTTCACCACCATGTATCCGCCCATGCTCGCCGAGGCGGAGGCCGAAAAACACCAGGCGAGGTTCATGTTCGGCTACGCCCTGAAGGCCGAGGCGGTGCACGCCGAGTTGTACAAACGCGCGTTGGAGGCCGTGGAGCAAGGCAAAGACCTGGCCGAAGCCGGCTTCTACCTGTGCCCGGTCTGCGGAAATATCGAATTCGGCACGCCGCCGGATAAATGCCCGATCTGCGGCACGCGCAAGGACAAGTTCGTGGGTGTGGCGTAAGCCCGGCCGCGGCGTCACGCAGGCGATTCCCGATGGGAGTCTCGGGCGGACCGCGCTTTGCCTTCGGGGGATACGTCACAATCGAAGGGAAGCCGGTGACATGATGCAACTGCCGCTCCACGCCGGCGCCCATCTGCGCCATTTGCGGAGCGCGCATGGCGGAGTCCAGTTCGCGGATCGCCTGCGGCGTGCGGCTGCCGAGCAGTTGCGCCAGCGAGGGGATGTTGGGTAGAAATCCGGAGAATCGGTCACGAACTGCTGCTGGTGGATGCCATCGCGGCGCAGCGCGTCGAGGGAGAGGCTCTCGCCGGCGCGGTCGTAGAAGAGGCGCGCCGTACTTCACGCGTTCCCAGGTGAAGCGTGAGGCCTGCCGTCTCCAGGACGACGGGTTGGGCGATGGGACCGCGGCGCCCAACGGCGCGTACGCGCGCCAGAAGGACCTCGAAGGAGAAGGGTTTGGTGAGATAGTCGTCGGCGCCGATGTCGAGGCCCTGCACGATGTCACTGGCGGCATCGCGCGCGGTCAGCCTGAGGATGGGAGTGCGATCGCGGCAGACGCCAAGTTGGCGCGCGATCTGCAGGCCACTCATGCCGGGCAGCATGACGTCGAGAATCATGAGGTCAAAGCCGCCGGCTTCGGCAAACGCCAGGCCATCGCGGCCATTCAGCGCGACGGTCACTGCGTGGCCGTCTTCCGTCAGGCCCTGCCGCAGCAGTTCCGCCATCCGGCGCTCGTCCTCTACTACCAGAATCCGCATCCGTCAACCGAAATCCCATGGTACGCCGGGAACCTGAAAATTCCCTGTAGTCTGGGGCAACGGACGGGCGGGAAGTGCGCCGGGTCAAACCCACAGGGAGTGGGGAACGGATGGTCCCGAGCCGGAGGCGTGCGTGTGTCCCGCCGTCAGCGCACTGCCGGACCGCGCTCGATCACCATCAACGTGAATGATCCGGGCAGCACCGGTCCTCTGCCCCTGCCGCCCGCGGGTACCGGTCCAAACTTCGCGGAGGCCACGAACACGCGGTGATTGGTGGGGTCGAGCCCCATGTTGCGCGACCCCGGAGGCGTCTGCACGTTTTCGATGAATCGATATTGGTCCCCAGAGTCCTGATGAATCACGGTGAGCGTGCCGTCCGCATTGGAGGCAAACGCGTTGCCCGAGGCAGCATCGAAAGCGGCGCCGTCCACGCCGGCGCCGATCGGGACCGTGGCCACCACCTTGCCGGCCTGATAGTCGGAGACTGCCATCACGCCGCTGCGGCATCCGCTGAACAGGCGGTGGTGGGCGGTGTCGATGGCCATGGCGACCGGCTGCTTGCACGGGGCTGTGGACCAGCGCCGCGCCACGTTCGCGGTCTTCGCGTCGATCTCAACGACTTCGCTCGTGTCGGTGAGATTCGCGTATACCTTGCCGTCGCCGGCGGACGCGCCGTATTCCGGTTTGCCGCCCAGGGGAATGTTGGTGACCAGGGTCCCCGCCCGTGGGTCGATCACCGTCGAGGAATGTGCGTCGCCATTCAATGTGAACACGCGATTCGATGCGCTGTCGTAGACGATGGCGTCGGCATCTTCGGCGGCCGGGATGCGGCCGAGCGTCTTGAAGGTCTTCAGATCGAACATGACCACGGACCGGTCGTTGCCCGAGGTGGCGAATCCATGCCCCGTGACCGGCGCCAGCGCGGTTCCGTGCGCGCCCTGGATGCCGGTGACCTCGCCGAGTAGAGTCCCGTTGTCTTCGTCGACGACCATCACACGGTTCTGCCGCGCGATAAACAAACGGTGATTGGGTGGATCAGGCACTATGTAGTCCCAACTGCCATCCCCGCCCAGCGGGTACGTGTGGGTCACCAGGTAAGACGAGGATGACTGCGCGAAGACTGACGTGACAGTAGCCAGCGCGAGAGAGAGCGCGATGTTGCGCATAGCAACTCCTTTCCGCCTGAGTATATCCGAGTCGGCATTTCGTTTGCACCGGGAACGCCAAGCGGTGGCGATTCAGCCACACACGATGCGCCCGCAAGCGGGCGTTGGCAGGCTAAATTCTAATGCCCATGCGGACGAGCGCAATTTCACCCAACGCGCAAGACCCGGGAATCCGCCGTTGTGGCAAAAAGCCCCAAAGCGAGGTTGCGCGGTGTGGTGCATTCCAATATCCTGGAGGTTCCCTTATGTCTACGAAAACTCCCATCACGGTCGCCCACGGCGACGGCATCGGCCCGGAAATTATGGACGCCACGCTCCGGATATTGGAGGCGGCGGGCGCCGCTCTCGAGATCGAGACCATCGAGATCGGCGAGAAGGTCTATTTGCGCGGCAATTCCGCCGGCATCGACCCCAGCGCCTGGGATTCCCTTTTGCGGACCAAGGTCTTCCTCAAGGCGCCCATCACCACACCGCAGGGCGGCGGCTTCAAGAGCCTCAACGTCACCACCCGCAAGACCCTCGGGCAGTATGCGAACGTGCGGCCCTGCGTTTCCTATCACCCGTTCATCAAGACCAAACATCCCAATATGGATCTGGTGATTGTGCGCGAGAACGAAGAGGATCTGTATGCCGGCATCGAATACCAGATGACGCCGGAGGTGATGTCGTGCATCAAGCTGATTTCGCGTCCGGGCAGCGAGAAGATCGTGCGCTACGCCTTCGAATATGCGCGCCTGCACAATCGCAAGAAGGTCACCTGCTTCATGAAGGACAACATCATGAAGATGACCGACGGTCTGTTCCACAAGGTGTTCGACGAAATCGGCGCGCAGTATCCGGACATTGAGAAGGAAGTCTGGATCGTGGATATCGGCGCGGCCAAGATGGCGGACACGCCAACGGCGTTCGACGTGATCGTGATGCCCAACCTGTACGGCGATATTCTGAGCGATGTGGCGGCGCAGATCGCCGGCTCCGTGGGCCTGGCCGGGTCGGCCAACATCGGCGAGAGTTGCGCCATGTTCGAGGCCATACACGGGTCGGCCCCACGGCGCGCCGGCAAGAACCTGGCCAATCCCTCGGGCCTGCTGCTGGGAGCGGTGCTGATGCTGGTGCACATCGACCAGCCTGAGGTGGCGGCCAAGGTACACAACGCCTGGCTGCGCACCATCGAGGATGGCGTGCACACCTACGACATCTACACCGAGGGCGTGAGCACGGTGAAGGTGGGGACCAGGGAGTTCGCCTCGGCGGTGATCGAGCGCCTGGGGCTGAAGCCGAACATCCTGAAGCCGGTGACCTACGCACATCGACCCGCGGCGGTGGCGGCCCCGGCGCGGGCGGAGCGTCCCGCCGTCGCCATGCAACTGAAGGGCATCGACGTCTTCGTTTACTGGCCCTCGCGCAACCCCAACGCGCTCGCCGGCGCGGTCGGCAAACTGGCGGGCGAGGGCTTGACCCTGCAGATGATCGACAACCGCGGCGTCAAAGTCTGGCCGGCGGGGCGGGCGGAGACCTTCTGCACCGACAGCTTCCGCTGCCGCTTCATGGCGGATGGGCAGACCGACATGAGCAAACTGCTCGACGTGGTCCGCCGCATCAACGATGCGGGAATCGACATCGCGGTCACTGAGACGCTGCGCAATTTCGACGGCCAGGCGGGGTTCACCCTGGCCCAGGGGCAGTAAGTTGAGCGCCCATCCGGTGGTGGCGGTGATCATGGGCAGCAAGTCGGACTGGGCGATCATGCGCCAGGCCGGCGAGGTGCTGACGAAATTCGGCGTGGCGCACGAATGCCGCGTGCTTTCGGCGCACCGCACGCCGAAGGAGACGGTGGAATATGTGAGCGGCGCGGAAGGGCGCGGGATGGAAGTGATCATCGCCGCGGCCGGCGGCGCGGCGCATTTGGCCGGGGTCTGCGCGGCGCATACGCTGCTCCCGGTGCTGGGCGTGCCGATGGAAAGTGCCGCGCTGAAGGGCCTGGATTCGCTGCTTTCCACGGTGCAGATGCCGGCCGGAATCCCGGTGGGGACATTGGCCATCGGCGCCGCGGGGGCGCGTAATGCGGCGCTGCTGGCGGTTGCCATCCTGGCCAACAGCCGGCCCGAGTTGCGCCAGCGGCTGCGCGAATTCAGGGAGGAGCAAAGCGCCAAAGTGCTGGGCGAGATGCTGCCCTGAGCGGCGGAGCAGGCGGGCGCGGACCGGCTGTGGTTTCGACGCGGAGGCGCGAGGTAAGGAGAGTCCGAGCTTCGCTTGGATTGGACAGGCTGAAGCCTACCCCACCAAAGAGCTTACGGCTGTTTCACCAGTTCCACGCGGCGGTTGCGGGCGCGGCCCTCGTCGGTATCGTTGGCGGCCACGGGCGCGAACGGTCCAGCGCCATGCGCGGCCAGGCGCCTGGCATCGATACCCTTCAGCGTGAGCGCCTTGACCACGGCGGCGGATCGCGCGCCGGAGAGCGTCAGGTTGCTCTCCACCGCACCCACATTGTCGGTATGCCCCACCACCCATACCTTCCACGCCGCATTGCCGCGCAGCAGTTTGACCACTTCGTTCAATGCCGCCTCCGACTCCGGCTTGATCTCCGATTTGCCGAAATCGAAGAAGATCCCCGGCACCTCCACGTGCCCGGTCTCCTTCAGCCCGCTGCCTAACGCGGCGGCGTCGGCCACCACGTCCTGCTTCATCTGCCCCCGTTCGACGATGTGCAGCTCATACGACCGGCCCTCGTTGAACCCTTCCAGAAAGGCCCACGTCTCCTGACCGTTCTTCGAGATCTTTATGGTGGCGCGGCGGACATCGTCCCACAGAATCTGGCCACCGATTTTGCGTGCGGCCGCCTCATAATTGCGCACGATCTGCAAGGTGCCGGGCATGTTGCCCGCCGCTTCATCGAACGAGTATTCGTAGCGCAGATGATGCCCCTCAACGCGCTGGGTGCCGTCCTTGAGCTGGAACTCATACGCGTCGAAGGCCTTGTCGATGACGGAATCCTCGGCGGCAAGGAAGTAGTGCGGCATGCGCGTGAACAGCGCGGGATCCTTGTAGCCCTTGAAGTCGGCCATCTGGGCGGAGGCGGCCATCGAAGTGGCGAAGAGCAGGATGCTGGTCGGAAAGCAGTTCATGGTGATTCCCCCCTCTATGGAAGCACATTTCGAACCGAGAAGCCGAGGATCGCGGGCTCCAATCGTATGGGCGGACCCGGTGCCCGATGGCAAAGGAGCGCCGGGCGCCGCGCCGGGCTTACCGGCGGCGGCGGCGGCGAATCTGGCTGAGCGCGATCAGCACCAGGCCGCTACCCAGGAAGACCAGGGTGGTGGGTTCCGGCGTGGTAGCCACGATGAAACGCTGCTCGGCAGTGCTGCCGCTGCCCGGAGTCCCCGGGTTCCAGATGTTGACGCTGCTCAAGAATGAGTTGCTGATCTGGCCGCTGTTGTAGGCAGCCGTCGCGATGTTGATGAAATACTGCGCGGCCGGGTCGGGCGGCGTGCTGTCGCCGTTCTGGTTCAGGGTTCCCATGAGCTGCCAGATCGCCATGGAGATGGGGCCTTCGTAATTCTGAACAATCGTCAAGTTCCCAGAAGGCGCCCCCAAATTCAGCGAGTAGGCCGCCAGAAATGCGGCTTCATCCTCGGCTGGGGTGTTCGGATGGGTCAGGTAGCCGTCGAACGTCGTGCTGATGGGCGTGGAGACGTGCAGATCCAGGCAGTAGACCAGCAAGTTCTGGACACCGCCAATGGTCGCCATGTACGGACCGGGGACCATGTTATCTCCATTGCTGTCAATATAACTCCAGCTATAGACGCTGGTGATTTCGAGAGTTGTGTTGGCTCGCGATGCCGGGCAGAAGAGCAGAATTGCCAGTGTGCCGGCCGCAGTCAGAATGAGTTTACGAGTGTGTGTGTGCATACGTTTCAGAGTGATATCTCTGGTTAATACGTTAATGATCCCATTGGAGAGCATCGAGAATCCATAGACCCAGAGGACCCGAACATCGCGGAATGTACTAATTTGCGGTACCAGGACTCCTGAGCTTTTGCCTCCAATAGCTTATCGGCCGTGCCGCGGTTCTCCGATAGGCTACTGAGAATCCGCGAATCCGCCGATAAGTAAGGATGTGATCTCTCTGAAGAAACTGATCGAGGCGAACCAGGAGGAACTGCTCCAGGGGACGCTGCGCGCCTACCGCGCGGCACTGGAGGCGATGGGAAGCAGCGGGGTGCGGGCTTGCCCGCCGGCGGGCACTCAGTTGCAGTTTGGCCTGTGGAACCTGCAGCGGCAACTGGCGGACCAGGCCACCTCCCCTCTGGTGCGGGAAACCGAGGAGCGGGTGGCGGCCGAACTACAGCAATGGGGAGAGCGGAGTGCGGAGTACTACCGGGGCAAGACCGAGGAATTCAAGGAAATCATGATCATCATGGCGCGCACGGCGGAAGGCGTGGGCGACCGTGACCAGCGCTATTCCACCCAGTTCACGGAGTTCACGACGCGGCTGCAAACGCTGGCCAGCATGGACGATTTGACCCAGATCCGCGATTCGCTGGTATCCAGCGCCAACGAATTGCAGGCCGGCGTGAACCAGATGGCGCAGGATGGCGAGGCGGTGGTCACGCAGATGCGCGGCCAATTGCGCCAGTACCAGGTGAAGCTGGAAGAGGCCGAGCGGCTGGCGTCGGTGGACAGCCTGACGGGTTTACAGAACCGGCGGAGGATCGAAGCCGTGTTGGAACTGCGGGTGGAGCAGGGGCGGGCGTTTTCGGTGATGATTTTCGATTTGAACGGGTTCAAACAGGTCAACGACACCTACGGGCACATGGTGGGAGACGAAGTGCTGAAGCAATTCGCCACGGAATTGCGGGGGGCCTTCCGTCCGTTGGACGATGTGGGGCGGTGGGGCGGCGACGAATTCATCGTGGTGCTGGACTGCGGCCTGGAGGACGCGCGCCGGCATGTGGAGCGGGTGCGGAAATGGGTGTTTGGGGACTACACGGTGCGCGGCGAAGGGCCGCCGCGCAAGCTTGCGGTAGATGCGTCGGTGGGGGTGGCGGCGTGGCGGGAGGGGGAGACCATTGCGGCCATGTTCGCACGCGCCGATGCGGACATGTATAAGCAGAAGAAGGCGGCAGGGAGGAGGACTATACCAGGCTAAGGTAGGCGTAGATTACCGGGAGGGCAAAGAGGGTGCTGTCCACGCGGTCCAGGAAGCCGCCGTGGCCGGGAAGGAGGCCGCCGCTGTCTTTAACGTGGGCGCCGCGCTTCATGGCGGATTCGGCGAGGTCGCCGAACTGGCCGGCGACGTTGGCGGCGGCGGTAAGGGCAACGGCCTGCCACCAGGGCACCATGGGCAGAAACTGGTGGAGGTAGAGGCTTCCCAGCAGAGTGGAAGTGAAAACCGAAGCGATGGACCCTTCCCAGGATTTGTTAGGGCTGACGCGCGGGGCCAGTTTGTGCCTTCCGAATCGGCGCCCGATGTAGTAGGCGCCGATATCGCCCACCCAGTTGAGCATCAGGCCGTACATCAGCCAGTGGGGATTGAGTTCGCGCAAGGGGCGGGCGCATTTCCAGCAGCCGAAAACATAGAGAATGCCGGTGACGAGGAGCGCGGCGCGGGGCAGGGCATGCGCCAGGTCCTGGTCCCGCATGACCATCGCCAGGGCGACCAGGGTGATGCCCACCAGGGCGGCCCACGGGACGTCCCACGACACCAGCAGCAGTACACCGGCGCCGTAGCCCACTACCCCCGGAGCGCCGAACCCGTAGCCGGCGGCAATCTGGTCGTATTCCCGATAGCACAGGCAGGCGACGGTGAGCAGAACAGCCAGGAAAATCCGCCAATCCGCCCACAGAACAACCCAGGCGACGATGGGAATCAGGGCTAGTGCGGTAAGGACGCGCTTCATGAGGGGCGGAGTGAAGCGAGCAGGGATTCCTCGGCGGGCTTGGCCTCGACATCCACGCCCGCGCCACTAAGACCGCCATACCGGCGGTCGCGCTTCTGGTACTCCAATACCGCCTGCAACAGATCTGTGCGCGTGAAATCCGGCCACAGCGTGCCGGTCACGTAGAGTTCGGCGTAGGCGATCTGCCAGAGCAGGAAGTTACTGATGCGCATTTCGCCCGAAGTGCGAATCAGCAGATCGGGATCGGGGCAGGAGGCGGTATACAGACAGGTGGCGATCTGATCCTCGTCGATCTTCAGCGTTTGAATGCTGCCGTCCAGACGCGCCATATCGAGGATGGAGTTGACGGCGTCGACGATCTCGGCGCGTCCGCCGTAATTGATCGCCAGGTTGACCAAGAGCCCGCGGTTGGAGGAAGTGGCGTCGACCGCCTCATCGAGTTCCCTGTGCACCTGTTCGGGCAGGGCCTCCAGGCGGCCGATAGCCTGCAGGCGGATATCGTTCTTCTGGAGTTCGGGGAGTTCCTGTTTGAGGTAGTAGCGCAGCAGGCGCCAGAGGGTTTCCACCTCGGCTCGGGGCCGCTTCCAGTTTTCCACCGAGAAGGCGTACAGGGTGAGCGCTTTCACGCCGAGGCGCGCGCAGGTTTCGACAGCGGTGCGCACCGGTCCGATGCCGGCTTTATGGCCGGCCACGCGCGGCAGAAAGCGGCGTCCCGCCCACCGGCCGTTGCCGTCCATGATGATCGCAATGTGCGCCGGCAGCCGGGCGGGGTCGATAGCCTGCGCCAGATCCCAGTCCTTGTCACCCGGCTGGAGCACTTCGAATAAAGCCTTCATTCAGTAATACCTTATGGTACACCACGGCTTCAGGAAGGGTTGGGCTGGCGGCGGCCTTTGCTATAATTCACCGATGCCTCTCTCTTGGAACGAAATCCGCCATCGGGCAATCGCCTTTTCAAGTGAATGGACGGGCGCCACGTGGCGAGCTTTGAAGAGCCGGTGAAGTTCGAGGGACAGGACCCGATCGACATTGAAGCGGTCGAAATCATGGGCCGCCTGCGCGACGCGCTGGAGGCCGGCGGCTGCTCGGGGAACCATCTCGAACGCTTCCTTATTCGCATTCTGTTCTGTCTCTTCGCCGAAGACACGGGCGTCTTCGAGCGTGAATCGTTCACGCTCTACTTGCTGAACCGCACTCTGGAAGACGGCTCCGACCTTGGTCTGCACCTCGCGCGTCTCTTCGACGTGTTGAACACGCCTCCCGAAAGACGGCGGAACAACCTCGACGAAACTCTTGCCACGTTCGCCTACGTCAATGGCGAACTCTTTGCCGATCCTCCCGGTTTCGCCGGCTTCAACCGCGACATGCGCAACGCCCTGCTTGCCTGCACGCGCTTCGACTGGTCGCGCATTTCTCCGGCGATCTTCGGTTCGCTCTTTCAGGCCGTCATGGAACCGAAGGAACGACGGCAAATCGGCGGCCACTATACCAGCGAGCGCGACATCCTCAAAGTCATTCGCTCACTCTTTCTCGACGCCCTGCGGGCGGAATTCGAGCACGCCAAAAGCAGCCAGGCCGGACTGAAACGCTTCCACCAAAAACTCGCGCAGCTCCACTTCTTCGATCCTGCGTGCGGCTGTGGCAATTTCCTGGTGATTACCTACCGCGAATTGCGCTTGCTGGAAATAGAAGTCCTCAAGGCGACCGTCACGCAGCGGGAATTCGACGTCCGGCACCTCTCCCTGATGGACGTGGACGCATTCTATGGCATCGAGATCCGCGAGTGGCCCGTGCGCATCGCCGAAGTCGCCATGTGGCTGATGGATCACCAGATGAACATTCGCCTTTCCGAAGTCTTCGGCCAATACTCCGCCCGCCTTCCGCTGAAGAAATCCCCCACTATCGTCCGCGGCAACGCGCTCCGCCTCGATTGGGCAAACATCCTCCCACCCCCCAAATGCAGCTATGTCCTCGGCAACCCGCCGTTTGTCGGCAAGAAAGCCCGCAACGCCGAACAGCAGGCGGACATGGACACGGTCTTTGCCCATGCGAAGGGAACCGGTGTTCTCGATTACGTATGCTGTTGGTATCTGCGCGCGGCCCAATACATTCGAGGCACGCCAATTGAAGTCGGCTTCGTCTCAACCAGCTCGATCACGCAAGGAGAACAGCCGGGCATCCTGTGGCCGATTTTGTTCCGCACCAAGGGTTTGAAGATTCATTTCGCTCATCGCTGCTTCGCTTGGGAAAGCGAAGCGCGCGGCAAGGCCCACGTTCACGTCGTCATCATCGGCTTCGGAGCGTTCGACATACCGGACAAATGTATCTACGACTATGAGCCCGATGGAGGAACCGTCTCGGTAACTTCAGCGGGCAACATCGGCCCCTACCTCATCGAAGGAAGGGACACGGTCCTGCAAAATAGGGAACACCCCGTGGATGAAGTACCTCAGATGCAGTTCGGGAACATGCCGAATGACGGCGGCAGTTTTCTTCTGACGGATTCGGAAAAGAAGCAACTACTCCGCGACGAACCAATAGCTCGGCCCCTGGTTCGCCCACTTCTCAGTGCTCAGGAATATCTTCATGGTCAAAACCGCTGGTGTCTTTGGCTAAAGGAGGTTTCGCCTCAAACCATCCGGAAACTCGATGAAGTTCGCCGGCGTGTCCAAGCTGTTCGCGCTTATCGCGCAGGCAGTAAACGTGAGGCGACGAAGAAGCTCGCCAATTATCCAATGCTATTCGGAGAGATTCGCCAACCGGTCACGAAGTTTGTCCTGGTGCCCTGCCACAGCTCGGAAACGCGTCGATATATCCCTCTAAGTTATTTCACTCCGGAGTTTATTCCTAATAACAGTTGTCTCTTCTTGGAACATGCCACGCCTTACCACTTCGGCGTCCTCTCTTCCGCCATGCACATGGCGTGGGTCAGGCAAGTCTGCGGGCGACTGGAGTCCCGCTACCGCTATTCAAACAAACTTGTTTACAACAATTTCCCGTGGCCAGAAGCGCCGACCGCCAAACAGCGCGCCGTGGTGGAGGCCTGCGTGCAAGCGGTGTTGGACGCCCGTAAGAGCTTTCCCGGCGCGACGTTGGCCGATCTTTACGACCCGCTGGCGATGCCGAAAGATCTGGTTAAAGCCCATGCCGGCCTCGACCGCGCCGTTGACCGCTGCTACCGCCCGCAGCCTTTCGACAGCGACCGGCAACGCGTCGAGCACCTTTTCGCCCGCTTTGAAAAGCTGTCGGCGCCTCTCATTGCCATCTCCGCGAAAGCCCGGCGAAAACCGTAGCCGGGCGGCGTTGGTCCGCATCGTCGAGGTATGTTGTCACTGTGTTGCCGGTGCGCCCGGATGGACAAGGCGGAGCCTTATTCGACTGTTCTTTTCGCGGCGTGGAGCAGTTTGCGGGCCGACCAGGTCACTACTCCGAAGAAAAAGGCGAAGGCGAGGACGATGACGGTGAGTTGCCGTTGGGGGGCTAGGCGGGTGACCTCGGGACCGGACGGGCTGGCGAAATCCAGCGAGATGCGCAGGTGGACCGCGGCGGCCTTCGCCTTGCTGCCGCGGTTGTCCACCACCACGACGTAGTCGCCGGGTTGGCGGACCCGGAAGTGGAGCGCGCCGGACTTGCCGGCCGCGGTAACGGCCAGAAGACCGTGGGGAAGATCGGCGCGCAGGTTCTCCAGGGCGGCGCGGGTCATGAGAGCCATACGGACGGTATCGGAACCGGACTGCACGTCGAAGCCGGCGTCCACGCGGGCGGGATTCTGGCGCAGGTTGACCTCCACGTACTTCCACTCGGCGGCGGGGATCTGGTAGACCTCATCCAACAGTTCCACGCTGGTGGAGGCGGCCAACAGGACGAGGCAGGCAAGGGCGGTCATGGCACCGGGCAGACGGGCCGGAAGGGTACAATAAGGTCCATGAACGACAGTATGGCACAGCCTGGCCTGTGGCCTTTCCGGATGGACGTGCCAGGCTGGAAGAGCGGGCTGAGCTGGGTTTCTTCACTGCTGTTATGCGCGGTGTTCCTGTCGTCCGGACTTTGGAAGATCACCGGCGTGCAGGGCTGGGCGGTGCGCATGGTGCAGGCCAAGGTACCGGAACCGTTGGGTCTGGCGGCGGCGTTGACGGTCGGGATTGCGGAAACGGTGGGCGCGGCGATGATCCTGGTGCCGCGGTTGCGGCGCTGGGGAGCGCTGCTGCTGGGGGCGCTGCTGGTGGCCTTCATGGGATACTTCGCGATCCAATACAACGCATTGCGCGGCGCGGATTGCAGTTGCTTTCCGTGGCTGAAGCGGGTGGTGGGTCCGGGGTTCTTCGTGGGCGACGGCGTGATGCTGGCGCTGGCCGTGCTGGCGGGGCTGGGATCGCGGCGTCCGCAAGGCATGCGGACGGTGGCGCTGATTCTGGCCGCGGTGGCGGTGTTCGCCGGGGTGTCCTACGGGGTGGGCGCGGCACGCGAGACGGGGACGCTCGCGCCAGAGAGCGTTCTGGTGGATGGACGGCCGTACTCGCTGGAACATGGCAAGGTCTTTCTGTTCTACTTCGACCCGGCCTGCATGCACTGCTTCGAATCGGCGCAGCGCATGTCGAAACTGCACTGGGCGGACACTCGGGTGGTGGGAGTGCCGATCGCCCAGGTACAGTTCGCGGCGCAGTTTATGCGGGACACGGGCTTCCGCATGGCGATTACCACGGACCGGGACAAGCTGAAGGCAGTGTTCCCCTACGCGGGAGTGCCGGCGGGAGTGGTGATCGAGGACGGGCGGCAGAAGGCGGCGCTGGTGAAATTCGACGGCGAGGAACCGGCGGCCAACTTGAAGCAACTCGGGCTGATCCACTGAGATTGGCCGGCGTGCCGCGCCCGGGTGGGGGATACAATGGAACGTGCCCACCCCTACTTCTGTTCGGTTCGCGCGCTACGCGTGGAGCGTGTTGGCGTACAACGTCGCCGTAGTCCTGTGGGGAGCCTTCGTGCGCGCCACCGGAGCGGGCGCCGGGTGCGGCAAGCACTGGCCGCTGTGCAACGGCGAGATGCTGCCGCGCTCGCCGGGGTTGAATACCATTATCGAATTCACCCACCGGGCGACCAGCGGAATCGACCTGGTGCTGGTGGCGCTGCTCGTAATCTGGGCGTTCCGCGCGTTTCCGCGACGCCACGCGGTGCGGCTGGCGGCGGCGCTTTCAGCCATCTTCTTGATTAGCGAAGCGCTGCTCGGCGCGTCGCTGGTGCTGCTGGAGCACGTGGCGAAGAACCCGTCGTCGGCGCGGGCCTTCTCGCTATCCGCGCATCTTCTGAACACGCTGACTCTGCTGGCGTGCTTGACGCTGACGGCATGGTGGACGGGGGAGAGAGCGCCGGTGCGGGCGAGCGGGCGCGCGGTGTCGATGGCCGCATTCAGTCTCGGCGCAGTGATGATCCTGGGGATCAGCGGGGCGATCGCCGCGCTGGGCGATACCCTCTTCCCTGCCCGCTCTCTGGCCGAAGGCTGGGCCCGGGATCTCGACCCGGCGGCCAGCATCTTCGTGCGTCTGCGCATCCTGCACCCGGCGCTTGCGGCCCTGGCTGGAACCTGGTTGATGTTCTATGCCGCGACCACGGCGGACCGGCGGCCGGACCTGCGCCGGCGCGCCTGGCTGCTGCTGGCGGCGATTGCCGGACAGACCGCGGCCGGGGTCGTCAACCTGCTGCTTAGGGCTCCGGTTTGGATGCAACTGGTCCACCTGCTGCTGGCGGATGCGCTGTGGATCTCGCTGATACTTTTGTGCGCGGGGACACTAGAGCCGGACCGGATTTTGGCCGATAACTCCATGTGACGTGTTTTCTCTGGATACTGCTCGCAAACGCCGTCATGGCCCAGGCGGTGGCGCCGCCGCAAGATGCGGGCAAGAGCGCCGCGGCGCGGCCGGCTGCGGAAAAGAATGCGGCGCCGCCAGCGAGCGGAGGCAAGGCTGCTGTTCCGCCGCCGGGCGCGGGCAAGATAGCCGCACCGCCAGCCAGTGCGGACAAGACCGCCGCGACGCCGCCGGGCGCGGACAAGGTCCCAGCGCCGGCCAAGCCGCCCGATACGTTTCAGTCGGCCATGGCAAAGCAGCAGGCGGCCATCGCGGTGCAGCGTTTGGCCGTGCGGCAGCAGCACCAAACGGCGGTTCCGTGGATGTTGGCGGCGCCGCGAATCGAGGCGGCGCCTGGAATCGAAGCCGCCGCCGAGGATTGCGACCCCATGGCCGATCCGGAACTCGCTCCTCTGATCGATAGCGCGGCGCAGCAGCACCGGGTGGAGCCCAAACTGCTTCGCGGCGTGATCGAGCAGGAATCCGCGTTCCACGCCTGCGCGATTTCCGCCAAGGGCGCCAAGGGGCTGATGCAGTTGATGCCGGCCACCATCGACCAGTTCAAGGTGGACGACGTATTCGACCCGAAACAGAACATCGAAGCCGGCGCGTCGTATCTCCGGCAGTTGCTGGATAAGTACAAAGACGATATCAAGCTGGCGCTGGCGGCATACAACGCGGGGCCAACTACGGTGGATCAGACGGGCGGAATTCCGGATATCAAGGAGACTCGGGACTATGTGGAAGGGATTCTGAAAAAGATGCAGTGACGGTGGGACAGACCATCGCCTTTCGTGGTCTGTCGGGGAAGAAGCAGATTGAGCCACGGATGGACACGGATGCACACGGATAAGACAAGAGACGTACAAGGTGTTTGCCTTATCTGTGTTTATCCGTGTTTATCTGTGGCCATAAATTCTTTGGCTCGCGCTACAACGCGCGGCCGGCGGCGGCGCCTGAGGCCCAGGCCCATTGGAAATTGAAACCGCCAAGCTGGCCGGTCACATCGACTACTTCGCCGATGAAGTATAGACCGGGCACGTTGCGGCACTCCATGGTCTTCGACGACAACTCGCCGGTGTCGACGCCGCCGGCGGTGACTTCGGCTTTGGCGTACCCCTCAGTGCCGGCCGGCTGGACGCGCCAGGCGTGCAGATCGGCCGCCATCGCCGCCACCTCGCGGTCGCTGAACGCGATTACGCTCTTGGACACGCCCTGGACCTGGCACCAGCGGTCGGCCAGCCGTTTCGGCAGGTAGCGCGCCAGCACGGTGCGCACCTCGGTCCGCGCGCCGGCCGCCCGGCAGGCGGCGAGCGCCGCCGCGAAATCCACCCCGGGCAACAGATCGATCTCCACGGCGTCCCCGGCGCTCCAATAGGACGAAACCTGCAAAATCGCCGGCCCGCTCAGGCCGCGATGGGTGAACAGAAGCTTCTCGCGGAACGCGCGCCCGGAAGCACGCGCCGCCACTTCCGCCGAGACTCCCGCCAGGCCGGCGAAGCGCTCGCGATCCGCGGCGCCGAAGGTCAGCGGCACCAGCGCGGGACGGCACTCCACGATGGGAAGTCCGAACTGGCCGGCGACCGAGTAGCCGAATGGCGTGGCGCCCATTTTCGGAATCGACAGCCCGCCGGTAGAGATCGCCAGCGCCGCGCATTGGAATGCCCCGCCGGACGTCTCCACCTCGAACCCGCCGCCGTGCGTCCCGCCGATCCGCGTCGCCACGCACGCCGTCAGGATGCGCACGCCCGCCGCCGCGCACTCCGCCTCCAGCATGCCGGCGATATCGCTGGCGGCGCGGTCGCAGAACAACTGCCCGAGGGTCTTCTCGTGGTAGGGGATGCGGTGGCGCTCCACCATGGCGAGAAAATCGCCCGGCGTGAACCGGGCAAGCGCGGACTTGGCGAAGTGCGGGTTGCGCGACACGAAGTTCTCCGCCGTGACGTGCCGGTTGGTGAAATTGCAGCGTCCGCCGCCGGAGATGAGGATTTTGCGCCCGATTTGCGGGTTGTGCTCCAGCACCACGACGCGCCGCCCGCGCCGGCCCGCCTCAATGGCGCACATCAGGCCGGCAGCGCCCGCCCCCACCACAACCGCGTCCACCGTTTCTAGCCCCATCCCCTTACATTCTGGCAGAGCCGCGCGGTATGCTGGCTTCGGATGACCCGCAAGGTTCTGATTGTGACCGGTGACGCCGGCGATAGCTACGAAGCGCTATACGCCTGCCAGAGATTCCAGGAGGCGCACTGGGAACCGGTGATTGCGGCGCCCGCGCGGCGCCGGCTGCACATGGTGATCCACGATAGCGAGCCCGGGTGGGACACCTACGTGGAACGCCCCGGCCACTCGGTGGAAGCCGACATCGCCATCACCGCCGTCGCGGCCAAGGAATTCGCCGCCATCGTCATCCTGGGAGGGCGCGCTCCCGAATACCTGCGCAACGATGCCAGCCTGCTCTCGCTGGTGCGCGAGTTCTCCACCCAGAACAAGTGCATCTGCGCCATCGGGCACGGCATCCAGGTTCTGGTGGCGGCGGGGCTGGTTAGCGGGCGTACCGTCACCGGCCACCCGCACGTCTGCGTGGAAGTGGAACGAGCCGGCGGCAAGTACAGCGACAAGCCGGCGATTCGCGACGGCCGCATGATCACGGCGCAATCCTGGGAGGCGCACCCGGAGTTCTACCGCGAAGTCTTCGCCTGCCTCGAAGCCCCGAAATGAGCTTGTAACACGGGCGCATTGGATGTACCGTAAGGCAGGAGGCGGATTGTCATGTCACACCCTCCACGCGCAACAGCGGCTGCCAACGCCACCGGGCAGCTTCCCCTGGAAGAACGTGTACAGATGCGAGCCTACGAACTCTATGTCCTGCGGGGCAATGAATCGGGCTCAGAGATGGACGACTGGCTGCAAGCCGAAGATGAAATTCGCGACGCCGAAGAGCAGAACGTGAAACGCAGGTAGGCGGGAAGCGACTGTCCCCACAATGAAAGCAGCGGGCTTGGCTCATTATCGCCATAGGCTACGATCAAGAGGATGCCGCAAATCCGCACCAGCCGATGGCTTGTCTTGCCCGTGCTGTTGCTGTTGGTTTTCTACTGGTCCGGACTCACCACCTGGTTCTACCAGGACGATTTCGGCTGGCTGAATCTGCGGCATGACGTGCACTCGGTGCGCGACCTGCCGGGGGCGCTGTTGGCACCCAAGGCGCACGGCAACATGCGGCCGTTGGGCGAGAATGCGTACTGGCTGGGCCTGTCCGCGATATTCGGCGTGGAACCGCTGCCCTTCCACATCTGCACTTTCCTGACGCAGTCGGCGAGCCTGCTGCTGTTGGGGAGCATCGTGCGGCGGATGATGGCGTGGCAGCCGGCCGGGCTCTGCGCGCAGATTCTGTGGCTGGTCAATCCCGGTCTGGCGCCGGCGATGGGGTGGAGCTCGATCTACAACCAGGTGCTCAGCGGGTTCTTCTTTCTGCTGGCGTTCTACTTCCTGTTGCGCCATATCGAGACCGGCCGGCGGAAGCACGAGGTGGCGCACTGGGCGGCCTTTGTGCTGGGTTTGGGAGCGCTCGAAATCAACGTGGTCTATCCGGCGCTGGCCGCGCTGTACGTGGTGTTCCATGCGCGCCCGTACCTGAAGAAGATTCTGCCGATGTTCGCGGTGTCGGGTCTGGCGGTGGCGGCGCACTTCTATTTCGCGCCGCCGGCGCACGCCGGAGTTTACGCTCCGCATGTGGATTCCGCCATCGCGGCGACCCTTTGGACCTATTGGCGATGGGTGCTGGGTAATCCGCCCGAAGGGGCGGCGCTGCTGATGGCGGTCTGCGTGATTGCGCTGATCGTTTGGGGACTGCGTCGCGGCGAATCGACGGCCCTCATGGGCGCCGGGTGGTTCGTGTTTCCGCTGTTGCCCTATCTGGTGCTGCCCGATCACAAGATGACCTACTACCTCGCGGTTCCCGCGATCGGCATCGCGATCATGGGCGCGTATGCGTTGGGTAGTCTCCGCAAGTTCGTCGTGGCCTGGAGAATTGCGGCGGTGCTGGTCATCCTTCTGTATGCGGCGACTTCCGTGCGAGCCTCATGGACCGTGACGCGCTGGCAGCACGCACGCGCTGAGAAAGTGGAAGACCTGGTGCTCGGCGTGGAGGAGGTTCATCAGGCGGCGCCGGGGAAGATCATTTTGCTGGAAGGGATCGACCCAGACCTCTTCTGGAGCGGCGTGGCGGATCTGCCGTTCCGCGCGAAATCGATTCCGGGCGTGTACCTGGCGCCGGGCAGCGAGACGCGGATTCAGGCGGCGCCGGAGCTGCTCTCGAAGTACGTGCTGCCGCAGGCGATCGCGAAGAGGGCGCTTGGGGCGAATGGCGCGGTGGTGTACCGCTTCGACGGCGAGATGCTGCACAATGTGACGACGCACGCCGGCGCGCAGTGGACGGAGGAGGAGCCGCGCTTCGTCAACATTGGCGATCCCGTGTTCGGCGACTACGTGGGCGCCGGTTGGCGGGAGGCTGCCGACGGGTATCGCCGTACGGACGGCACGGGGACCGTCCGCATCGCCGCTCCGCGGATACCGGCCGAGAGCTTGTACATCGGCGTATTCGAGACGCGCGATTTTCGTCTGAGGGTGCGGGTGAACGGCGTCGAGGTTCCGGTAGCACTCGTAAATCGCGATATCGATATCTCGGTATTCCGCGCCACGCTGCCGCCCGAAGCGGTGCAGTGGAAACGAATGGAAGTGACCATCGAAAGCGGGTTGCAGGCACTGCGATTCGGCTACGCGGAGGTGCGGTGAAGGAACCCGGCGAACCCGGGCGCCGCGACTTTCCCGCCCTCACCGGCCTGCGCTTCTTCCTGGCGCTCTGGGTGATTCTGCACCACCTCACCGGACCCGGACAGAAACTGGAAGCCACCGCGCTCCTGCTGCCGCACGGATTGTTCACGCTGATCCGCGGCGGATACCAGGCGGTCACCACCTTCTTCGTGCTGAGCGGGTTCGTGCTCACGCGCAGCTATGCGGAGACGGTGTGGACGCGGCGCAATACGTTGCGCTACGGCCTGGGGCGGGTGGCGCGCGTGTATCCGGTCTACCTGCTCAGCCTGGCGGTGGTGGCGCCGTTCATCTGGGCCGACCAGACGCCGGGCAAGGCGGGCTACCTGGCGGCGCACTTCCTGTTGGTGCAGGCATGGCTGGGCGCCATCCCAGTGAACTGGAATACTCCGGCGTGGTCGCTTTCCTGCGAGATGTTCTTCTATGCCATGTTCCCGCTGTCGGCGCTCTTCACCCGGCGTGCGAAGTGGCGCGGCATCGCGGCAGCCGCCGCCATCGCCTGCTGCCTGACGCGGGCGATGTGGGCGGTAGGCGTCAGCGACAACATCAAGCCGCTGGTGCACCTGAGCGACTTCCTGATGGGGATCGCGGCCGCCTGCGCCTACGATTTGTGGCAGCGGCGCGCGCGCCCGCCGCGGGGCTGGTGGCTCTATGTTCCTGGCCTGGCGGGCGCGGCCGGGGTGATCGCCTACCCGGAGGTGCTGCCCAAGTTCATCGATCTCAATAGCGCGCTGCGCCCGCTCAACGGCGTCCTGCTGATCGGCCTCGCGCTGGGCGGCGGCGCGCTGGCGCGCGGGCTTTCCACGCGGCTGGTGGTGTACCTGGGAAAGTCCAGCTATGCGATGTACATCCTGCACGTGCCGATTCTGTGGTGGTGCCTGCGGCAATCGCCGGAGTTTCCACCGCTGCTCTATGTCGCCATCGTGATTGCGGTCTCGGCGGCGGTGTATGGCCTGTTCGAAGAGCCGTCTAACCGGAAGTTGCGGAGTTTCCTGCGAGACCCAGCCCGGCACCCCGCGCCTGCATCGCCTTGATGCAGAATGCGATGTGCCACGCGGGCCGGTCATTTATACTGGTGTGGGAGGAATGCCCTGGTGCGGCGCTACGACAGTCTCATTTCAAACCGGGAACAGATCCTCGCGATCGCGGCCCGGCACGGAGCGCGGAACGTGCGTGTTTTCGGCTCGGTGGTGCGGGGCGAGGACACTCCGGAGAGCGACGTGGATCTGTTGGTGGAGTTTGAGCCGGGACGTGGGTTGCTCAACCACGCTGCTCTGATCGAGGAGTTGCAGAACCTGCTGGGCTGTAAAGTGGACGTGGCGAGCCATAACGGCCTCAAGCCACGGATTCGACAGCGCGTGATCGAGGAGGCGGAGGTCCTGTGAGGGACGACGTCGGCCGTCTCCAGGACATTCTGGACTCTATCCAGCGGATACAGGAACGGATCGGCGGTGGGCGGCAGCAGTTTGAAAGCGACGAGATGTTGCAGGTGTGGGTGGTGCATCACCTTCAAATCATCGGCGAAGCGGCGCGTTCGATAAGCCCGGTATTGCGCGACGCGCATCCTGGGATACCCTGGACCAGTGTGATTGCGATGCGGAGTCTTTTGGTGCACGAGTACTTCGGCATCGATATCGAGGAGGTCTGGTCCACGGCGGTGAACGACCTGCCGCTTCTGCGACCGGAGGTGGAGGCGATGCTGGCCGAACTGAGCTGAGGCCCTCGGACGGCCAGCCCTCTAACCGGAAGTTGCGGAGCTTCCCGCGAGACCCAGCTCGCCAGCCCGCGCCTGCATCGCCTTGATGCAGAATGCGATGTGCTCGTCCAGCGGACGCCCCAGTTCCAGCGCGCCATCGACGATGTCCTGGCGGCTGACGCTGCGCGCGAAGGCTTTGTCCTTCATCTTTTTCCGTACCGACGCCACGTCCACTTCGAAGACGCTCCGCGTCGGTTTGACGTAGGAGATGGCGGTGATGAAGCCGGCCAGTTCGTCGCAGGCGTAGAGCGCTTTTTCCAGCGGAGAGACGCGCGGCACGCCGCTGTAGCTGGCGTGCGACAGGATGGCGCGGCGCGTCTCCTCATCCACGCCGCGTTGGGCCAGAATGGGCTCGCCCAGCATGGGATGATCGGGCGCTTGCGGGTGTATCTCCCAATCGAAATCGTGCAGCAGGGCGGTGACGCTCCACTTGAGTTCGTCCTCGCCCAACTCCTTGGCGTAGGCAACCACGCAGGCTTCGACGGCGAGCGCGTGCTTGCGCAATCCCTCGGACTTAGTGAATTCGCAGACGATCTCCCACGCCTGTTCGCGAGTCACCATGAATCCTCCTTCAGGCCCTAGATCAGGTCCCCCTCAGCCGCCTTCACTCGAATCGCAATGGTGTGGCTGCCGAGGCCGCGGTGGGTCGCCGTGAGGTTCACCACGCCGGCGCCCTCCTTCGCCTTCACCCACACCGCGGCCGCTCCGCCTGCCAGTACCAGCGGGTTCTCGCCGATGAGTTCGCCGGGGCCCGTCAGCGAAAACGAGACAGCGGCGGTGCTGAACGGCCGGATGTTGCCATATTCGTCGGTGACCGTCACGACCACGCGCGTGGCATCCCGCCCGTCTCCGGCAAGCTCCGCATCGTCCGCGGCGATTTTGAACGCAGCGTCCACCCCACTGCCGGAAAGCACCAGCGTCTTCGCCAGCTTGCCGCCGATATAGCCTTCGATCTTCAGATCGCCCCATGGACTCAGCGGCAGCTCGCCCAGGTCCATCAGGAACGGCGGGTACTTGAGATGCGCGTACGTCTTGCGGTCCGGGTCGAGTTCCTGTTTCAACTCTCCCACCCAGTAGATCTTCAGATGGTCGCAGTTGGAGAGGATCGGCACCTTGTGCACACCGCCGGCCGCCGACCGGTCTCCCTGCGACAGGAAAAAGCCCGCCTCCAGCACGACCTGCTCGGCGGGATCGCACTGCGACGCGTAAAAATAGGCGGCCGGCTTGGGAATGCGGAAGATATCCGACACGCCGTGATAGCAGATGTGGTCGCCCGAACCGAAGTTATAGTGCGTGTTGTAGTCGAAGGCGCACCAACCCGTGCCGCCGGAATAGCGGTCGTCGGAGGCCAGTTGATCGTGGACGCGCGCATGACGCAGCACGTGCTCGGCAATCCGCTCCACGTTGTCGATACGCTTGGTGGAGAACATGTGCCCGTTGAACTCGGTGTTCATGTACAGGGGATGATTCGGCGGCCGCAGCGGGAAGCCGAAATCGTTCATGGTCATCACGTCTTCGAGCAGTTCCGACTCATAGATGTAGCGAATGCCGCCGGTCTGGCGGGCGTCGTCCAGCGAGTGAGCCAGCGCGTTGGTGCGCGTGTAGAGATCGTGATTGTCCTGGGATTCGTTGATGCGCACGCCCCACAGCACAATCGAGGGGTGGTTCCAATCCCGGCGGATCATTTCGCCCACATTGCGGACCGCGATGTCCTGCCACGCCTTGTCGCCCACGTGCTGCCATCCCGGGATCTCTTCGAGCACCAGCAGGCCGACTTCGTCGCAGGCGTCCAGAAACGCGGGCGACTGGGGATAGTGCGAGGTCCGCACGATGTTGCAGTGCAGCTCGCGCTTCAGAATCCAGGCGTCCCGGCGCTGCACCCGCGCCGGCATGGCGCCGCCCACATAGGGAAACGTCTGGTGCCGGTTCAGGCCGCGCAGTTTCACGCGCTCGCCGTTGAGCATGAAGCCGGTGGGCGTGTAGCGCGCCTCGCGAAAACCGACGCGCGTGCGATACTCGTCCCTCAAGGCGCCTTGGTCCACCCCGTCCGCCAGCCGCACCACCACGTCGTACAGCTTCGGAGTTTTGAGGTTCCACAGCTCGATCTCGGGCAGCGATTCCAGCAGGACTTCGTGAAACTCGGCCTCTCCGGAGACCGGCGCGCTGACGGTTTTCAGCACCTTCGTTCCGTCGCGCAGCTCCGCGGTAAGCGTGGCGCGGCCGCTCACGGCACCCTGCAAATAGCAGCGCACGCGGACCGCCCGGTCGGCGCCCAGCGGCCGCTCCACCTTGGCGTACACGTTGTCGATGAACGTTGCCGGAACCACGCGAAGCTCCACATCGCGGTAAATGCCGCCGAAGGTCAGGTAGTCGATGTCCTGTCCGAAGGGTGGGATGTCGGCGCGCTCCGTCGAGTCCAGTTCCACGGCAATGACGTTGTCGGCGTCGAATTTGAGATGCGGCGTGAGCTCGAAGTTGAATGGCGTATAGCCGCCCTTGTACTCCTCGAACTTGTGCCCGTTCACGGTGACCGTGGAGGCGGTCATGGCGCCGCCGAAATCCAGGAAGACGCGTTTGCCTCGCCATTCCGGCAAAGCCCGAAAGTGGCGGCGATAGGCGGACACGTATTGAAAGGCGCTTTCCGCGAAGCTGTGCCACGGCAGCACCGCGTTGGTGTGCGGCAGCGTGATCTTCCGCCAGTCCGAATCGTTGAAGCCCGGAGACGAGACTCCGGCGCGGGTCTTGCCGCCGAACAACCACTTCTGGTTCAGGCCGTAGGAGCGGCGGTGCGGGTCGGCTTTCGGCGCGGCCGGCTGCGTCTGTGCCGCCAGCGCGCCCGCCGCGGCGGAACCGAGGATGAAGATCCGCCGGTCCAGTTGCTGTTTGTTGTCCTTGGTCGCCATCGAACGCTAGCCTAACACAAGCGCGGCGCGCCATGATGTCGCGACTCGTGTGCCTGGTTGTGTCCTGGTTGGTCCATGCGTTCGGCGCTTGAGCCGTGACCTGCTTGCCACCGGAAGAATCCCGGCAAACTCCCTACCAGGACTTGGGGGAGTTTGGCAAGACGCGACCTGCAGCGGCGGTCACAGTCGCTTGCCCCTGGCGGACTTCAACGGCCCAGGATCAGAGTGCGGAACTCATCCACCATTCGGTCCTGTTGCCTCGGATCGTCCTCAGCAAGGTTCTCCTTCAGCCTCTTGAAGAACTCACGTTTACGATTCGCGTGGCTTTCCAGGCCAACAACGGCGGCGGTCGATTGGCGGCCGTTTTTCCCCATACCCATGTTCGCAGTTTTGGATTACCATGCTTAATTCAGCACCTTTCTTGCGGAGGATAAAATGCCCTTAATCCCAGCGGTGATTCTCGCGGTAGTCGGTGTGGTCCTGACGCTTTTCGGCTGGTGGAAGCGGCGCAAGCTTCAGGCCAGCTTGAGTTGGCCGCAGGTCGCGGGAACGATCATCGGCGGCGGCATCGAAAAAAGCCGGCAAAGGGACGATGACGGCGGTTATAGCGCCTCGTACACGCCGAAGGTGCAATACCGGTACGTGGCGGAGGGCGTAGCGATCGTTGGCAGCCGTATCGCTCACGTCGAGCGCAGCTATGACTCACACCGGAAGGCTGAAGCAGAGCTCGCGCTTTATCCGGTCGATTCGCCCGTCGTGGTTTACTTCAATCCGCAGAAACCGTCGGAGGCCGTCCTGGTTCGCAAGGCCCCCGGCGCCATCATTTTTCTTTGCGCCGGCATAATCATATTGGCGGTCGACGTCGTGGCGGCGCTCAAGCGCTGAGCGGTCCGCG